>UMHS01012082.1_pt1 | contig 11094 bp, 12 predicted proteins | sample 1965611 | NCBI WGS metagenome assembly UMHS01 (sample SAMEA4836106, study PRJEB28245) | human gut metagenome | biome: gut microbiome; material: fecal sample | place: Denmark | collected 2008
CGCGTTCTTCTCGGCATCCTTCAGTGCCTCGACCATGCGGGTCTTGGCCTCGTCGGGAAAGCGCAGGCCGTCCATTGATGCGGTGTAGCTATCAAGCGGGGAAGTCATCGTAGTCTCCCTTCAGGTCGTCTCTGAGCCTTGTGCGGGCGCGACTCAGGCGCTGGCGCACGGCCTCGTCGGTGGCACCCACGATCCGGGCGACCTCGCGCGTGGGGTAGCCCTCGTAGTAGTGCAGGTAGACCGCCTCTCGCTGCGGGAGCGGGAGCGCCATCACGGCAGCGAGCACGCGGTCGTCGCGCTGCCGGAGTTCACCCTCCCCCGGCCCCTCCGCCGCAGCGGGCTCCGGCACGGAGTCGAGGTCCGCCTCGCGGTGCGCACTGCGATCCCGCAGCAGGTTCCTGCAGGCGTTCGACGCCACGCGGACGACCCACGCGCGCTCGTGGCCGGGGTCACGGAACGGCTCATCGCGGTAGATGAGCTTCACGAGCGTGTCCTGGCAGACGTCCTCGGCGTCGGCCGTCGAGCGCAGGTAGGTGTAACAAACGCGCAGGACAAGGTCAGCGTAGTCGCGCACGAGCCGCTCGGGGTCGCGGTCGGGCGCGCTGTGCGAGCAAGCCATAGGCAGCCTCCTCTCGTGGTTCGTCGAATGTCTCCTCGGGGCTGCAGCGGCCTTCCCCTCACCTAGTACACACGGGAAGGGGCAGGATGTGACGGGGAAAACTCGGGAGAAGCGGGACGCCTATTGATCGGACCCCACAAGCAAGAAAGCGGGCCGGACAGTTCTCCGTCTGGCCCGCATCATTGATGGCGGGCGTCACAATTCCTCCCCGTCGCCAGAGGTTGGGTATGCTCCAGGGAGCCCCCGTGCAGGGCGGCGGCGAATCGACGCAGACTCGAGGTCGGTTGGGTTGAGGTTCGGGTTTCGTCGGCCCACACAGTCCGTCGGACGGGCATGCAGCGCCTAGGGCGCGGCAGGTGCCTCCGGGGCCGCAGGGGCCTCGGGCGCGGCGATGGCGGAGGTGTCGATCTCACCGACCTTGCCGAGCTGCTCGATGAGGGGTAGGCCCGTCGGGTCGTCCACTTCGACGCCGCCGAGGATGACCGCCCCGTCCCCGCGCAGGTCGATCTGCGTCGAGAAAACAGCAGGGTCGAGGCCCGAGGCGACAAACCCGATTCCCGCGAGGACGACGCCCGCGGCCACGAGCCCGCCCGCCACGGCGAGGTAGATCTTCTTGGCGTTGGTCATGCTGATCGCTCCTTCCTATACCGCAAGGTGCGCGGCCGCTTCGCTCTTCTCGCCCCTGCCCTTCCAGAAGGGCGAGACGGCCTTCCTCGCCCAGAGCGCGGAGAGACGAGCGATCTGCTTGGAGGCCTCCCAGGCTCCCGCTCCCACGAGAAGCGCAGCACCAATGAGGCCGAGCCCCATGCCCGCCGACGCCAGGACGTACGGGACGTGCCCGATGGCGATGCCCCCCACGGCGAACGCAAGCTCAACCACGCCCACGCCGCCAAAGGCCGCGGCCACGATCCAGACGCACAGGGCCAGAACCCAGATGCAGACGTAGACGATGAACGCCACGGCGAAAAACGCGATGAGCAGGGGCGCCCAGACCGGAGACCCCACGATTGCGAGCGCCCACAGCAGCGCGTTGCTCCTGCGGCGCGTCTTGGCGATGGCGCGCGGCACGGCGGGCAGGTCGTCGAGCGTGGCCTCCGCCACCTCGCCCGGCGCGCCCATCGCGGCAACGGCCTCCTCCTCGCTCATGCCGTCCTCCATGCGGTCGGCGATTGCCTCCGCGTAGAACGCCTTGGTCTCCTCTACCTGCTCGGCCGGCAGGCAGGCGAGCAGCTCGCCCAGCCGGCCCAGGAACTCATCGCGCGTCATGGTGCGCCCCCTCCACGTATGCGTAGATCTCCTGCACGGACGGCCACTCGGCCAGGAACTCCTCGATGCGCTCGCGCCCGGCATCCGTGATGCGGTAGTACCGGCGCAGCCGACCGTTGTGCTCGGCAGAGCGCGCCGTGATGCACCCCGCCTTCTCAAGGCGCTTGAGGAGCGGGTAGAGCGTCGACTCCGTGAGCCCCATGCTCGCCGGCACGTCCTTTACGATCTGGTAGCCGTAGGACTCCTCGCCCGAGACGGCCGCGAGCACGCAGGCCTCGAGGAAGCCGCGCTTCATCTGGGCCTCCATCCGCACACCTCCCCTCGTCGTATACTGTGTTATACACACTATATGGCGCAAGGTATCTGGCGTCAACTTATATCGCGAAGATTCTTCCATTTCATGTGATGCGAACGCGACATCGACGGCCAGTTGACTTCATGCGAGAAACGTCAACCAACGCTCCTTTGAATCCACTATTGCTCGACCGCATACTGGAGCCACCAGTCGGACGCAGCAGCAAGGGGGCAGCATGAGCACGACCGTCAACATCGGGCGCACCATCGCGCGGGAACGCCGCCGCAAGGGCGTCACGCAGGAGGCGCTGGCCGCCCACCTGGGCGTCTCGAAGGCCGCCGTCTCCAAGTGGGAGCTTTGCCAGAGCCTGCCCGACGTGGGCCTGCTGCCGCGCATCGCCGCGTACTTCTCGCTCACGCTGGACGAGCTCTTCGACTGGCGAGACGAGCTCTCCGAGGAGGAGTCCGCAGCGCTCTACGCCGAGGTCTACGCGCTAGCCGAGAAGGACCTCCCCGCCGCGCACGAGCGGCTGCGCGCTCTCGCCGCCGAGCACTACTCGGACGCGAGCCTCCTGCTCATGCTGGCGTCGCTCCTCACGGTGTGGGCAGCCGGCATGGCCACGCCGTTCGCGACGGAGAGCGAGAAGAACAGTGCGCCCGACGCCAACGTTCTCGCGGATGAGGCGCTCGCCCTGCTCGACCGCGTGCTTGAGGTGACGGCGGATCCGGCGACGCTCTTCCTTGCGCAGCAGCAGAAGGCCACGACGCTCTTCCAGGCGGACCGTATTGATGAGGCCGCGGCGCTTCTGGAGCCGCTCGTGCGCCGACAGGACACGGGCGCGCCGACGATGCTCCTCGCCTCGGCCTGGCGAAGGCTCGGACGCGATAACGACGCCCTCGACCTCTTGCAGACGGAGCGGCTGCGCGCCGCGAACTTCGTGCTCTCGTCACTCGTACAAGAAGTGAGCATGCGGGATGACGCCGCCTTCGCACGGGCGGCCGCCACCGCCGCCACGGCGGTCTGCGACGCGCTGGACATGCGGGCGATGAACCCGTTCTTCTCGGTCACGATGGCCTTCGAGGTGGCAGACGCCCTGCGGAAGGCAGGCGAGAGGGACGAGGCGCTCACGGCGCTCGGGCAGGCGGTGGACGCCGTGGCGGACACTCGGGTAAGCCCCGAGGCGGCCGGCACCCCGCTCTGGGACCGCATGGCGAGCCGACTCGACCCCGCCCGCTCCGGCGCTGCCTGGGCCGAGCACAAGACCCGCCAGATGGACGGGCTGCGCCATACGCTGCGACAGAGCGCCGCCGAGCATGTGGCGGCCCCCGCATGGCGCGAGTTCGCCGGCGACGACCCGCGCTACCGGGAGATCATTGACGTGCTCGAACGCCTGGCAGGCGAAGGGGGATGACCGCGCACTGCGCGCCCGTCGCTCGTGGTGATGTGTGGGCTCAGCGGATTCGGCAAGTCGACCCTGCTCAGAATCCTGCTCAGCCAGCTTCCCGGCCGGGAGGGCGAGGTCCTCGTCGACGGCGTCCTGCTCGGGTGGCACCCTCTGGGAGCGTCACCCCGAGGTCAGCGACCAAGCGCTCGTGGCAGTGGCAGCAGCGGTAGTCCCGCGTGAGGCCCACGCGCTCGTCGTATATCCGCGAGCGCGAGATGTAGGCGGCACCGGCGACTGCCGAGACGTCGTCGCGGCGCCCGACCACGGAGGTGTTCATGAGAAAATGCCGTGGACATCACCCCCACCGAATATGCTACCTGTTTGACTTACTTTAATTTAATATAATACTAGAATATGAGCAGGAAAAGAGGTGTTTCGGTAGGGAGGGAGACATGTCGAAGATGACCTACAAGGATTCCATCTAGAGCCTGGACGCGCGCATCGAGCAGCTCCGCGCGCGCCTGCGCGTGCACGGCGCTCGGCGAGCTCGTGCTCGCGTGGTTCGGAGACTGGCACGCTCTCGACCCGGACGCGCTCGTGCTGCTGCTCACCGAGCTCAAGCCGCGGCGGGAGGGGCTCATGGTCGCCGTGCCCACCCCGGGGACGGAGGACGCGCTCAGCGCGTACCGCAGGCTGCGCCGCGACATCGCCGAGGCGGAGGCGCAGCTCGCCGAGGAGGACGAGCCCGCAGCGCTCCCCGTCGGCGCGGAGTGACCCGGATGCGCGCCCACGGGCGGCGGTGCGCGGTAACGCCGGCGGACGAGGACGCCGATCGCGCGGGGCGCCGCGAGCGACTGCTCCTGCTGAAGAGGCTCGAGGCCACTCGACGCGATGCGCATGAGAGCAGCGAGACCCGGGCCGGCTGGGAGACCGCAGGAAGCATCGACGAGTCGGTCTGCCCGAACGCCGAGGTGAGGCTGCACGAGAGCGAGCCTCGCAACGCGCGACACCTCGAGGTCTCCCGCGCGCATCTCGAGCTCGCCGATGACGAAGATGATGCTGCCGAGTCCCGCTCAAGGGCTTGCTCGGGCCCGGAGCCGTAGGGCTCGCTCCTGGTGGCCGTGCGCTTTGCCGGAGCAGCCGCAGCGATGAAGCACTCTCGCTATTCTTTGGCGACTAATGCTCAGAGGATGGGGGCGTTGCTGCGGCCGACGGGCGCCCGCGCCCGCCGCGCGCGGGCGAGTCAGGTCTCTTTCGTCGTTCGAGAAGGCCTTTGGCCGGCCGTCCGGGGCGGCGCCGCGTCCGACGCGGCTATGCCGTCTCGGGCAAGGCGCCCCTCTTCGCCGAAAAGTGTAGGGGGCCCATGCCCACGCTGACATCACGATCGCAGGCAAGCGCCGTGGCGATGACCGAGCACACCGCGAGCCCAAGGACCACCAACCCGGCCCAGGCGTCCGAGGGCACCCCCTCGAGCCACCGATTAATCCGTCCGCTCCCCGTCGTTACGTTTGTCAAAACGTTGTCCTTCTCGAAGTCCATCCTAATCCCCCTTCCGGGACTGTGCCTCGCGCTCATGCGCCCTATACCGAGATTCTCGCCCGTCATCGGGCGGCCTGCCCTCTCCCTCCTGTAGAATGACATCAGAATATTGTGGTCATCTGAAAAGCGAGGAGCAATGGCACGCAACGGGCTGACGCCAGAGGAGATGGAGGGGATGCTCTCCGAGTCCGCCTGCTCGACCGGGACCGGAAAATCCCGGACCCTAGCGGTCATGGACATCCTCAGGGCGTTCACCGACGGGGGCCACGGCCTCACCGCCAGGGAGATAGCCTCCGTCATCGGGATGCGAACCGGCAGGGAGCCTTCCGAGGGCTCTATCCTCTCTGACCTCCACGAGATTGCTGCAAACCGTCCTCTCGGCATGGAAGTTACCGTCCCCGGACGCGGGGAAGCCGGCGGGTTCAGGTGCGAGAGGTCGGCCCTCACCGTCGCCCAGGCGAGGCTCCTCGTCAACATGACGAGGACGTGCAAGTTCGTGACAGCCGCCCAGCGCTCCGAGCTGTGCGAGGCGGTGTACGATACGGTCTCCATCTCCCAGCAGGACGCAATCGCCGGAGTGTGCACCGACGGGCGCGAGGCGCCCCGGTCCTCAGACGCCTTCGAGGCCGCCGATGTCTCGCTCAAGGCCATCGAGAGAGGGCGGATGCTCAGGTTCGCCTATGTCGACTGGGGTCTGGACGGCGAGGAACAACCGCTCGCAGCACCGGACGGAACCACAACCTTCGAGGAGACCCCCATCGCCCTCGTCTACAGCTTCGGCAACTACTATCTCGAGACATGGGCCGACCTCCCCGCGCCGGGGAGAAGGATGACCCGGCGCCTCGACAGGATGCGCCGCCCTGAGGTCTCCCCCTGCCGTGCGAGGAGCAAGAAGGAGGTCGGAAAGCTCAGGAGGACGGTCCGGGAACGCACCGAGCAGACCTTCGACATGTGGGGCGACGGTATCCCCAGGACGCTCTTCCTCAGAATCGACTCAAGCGCCGCGAGGTACGCTTTCGACCGCTTCGGTCACGGCCTCAGAATCAGACACGTCGCGGAGGACGACTCGCACGGCTACGCGTGCGTCACGGTCCAGCTCGCCCCGACCTTCTACCGCTGGGTCGTCGGGATGGGTGGCGGCGTGACGATCGCTCGCCCGCGAGGCCCCGGCTGGCTCGTCCCGTTCTGGGAGAATCCTGCAATCGCCGAGAAGAGTCTCGAGGAGCTGGAGGAGGACTACCGGGCAGCCATTTCGGGACTGGAGGAGCTTATGGCGGCATGCGCCAAGGCGCACGGAATCAGATACGAGGAGGACGAGAGATGACCGGAACGACCATCGAGGACGTCTGCCGCTCGGCGTTCAGCGTATCCCTCGCGACGATCAGGAGCGGCAAAGACTCACGCGAGAGGGGCCCGGTCGACATGAGGGGCCTGCTCTCCGACATGAACCCCATCTTCCGTTTTGGGGGGAGCGAATTCGACCTCGAGACCGCGGAGGGGATGGTCGACCTCGCGCGGCGAGCGACGCGATGCGCCGTGAGGGACATCCTTCTCTCCGCCGCCGTCCTCGCTGGCATCCCATACAGGGCCCCCGAGCGGCTCAACGAGCCCTTCGCGCTCTTGGAGGATTGCGGCTGGACCGCATATGTTATCGAGAAGTCGGCCGAGGACGGCATGTGGCTTGCCCCCCTGCTGGACGAGGCGCGCCGGCAAGGGGAGGATCCGTCATGGGGCGACGTGCGACGGTTCCGTCGCGTCATCCTTTGCGATCCGAAGCCCACGCCAGACGCGCGCGGGAGCGCGGAGGGGCGATCGAATCCTCCGCTTGCCGATGCACCCGTGGGGACGATGACGCTGAGAGCGTTCTTCGACGCTCACTTCGGCGCCGAGAGCTTCGACGCGTTCCTCGCGGAGGCGGAGCGTTACGGCGAGGAGGCCAGGGCGGTCATCGGGTATCGGACGGTCCCCGCCCCGACAGACGAGTTCCTCGCGAGGTTCAAGGAGGGCCTTGTCCATGAGCTAGAGGGGGATGCTTCGAGCTTTGCCGAGGAACTGAGGAGGGACGGTCTGTCGCCCGACCAGGTGGAGCTCATGAGGAGGAACTTTGTCGAGGGGGGTCGCCTCAGGGCGTTGGTGGGGTCGCTGCCCTTCGCGGACAGCTTCGTCTCCTCGGAGTGGTTCTACAAGGTCGACCACGAGACCGACGCCCTCGAGAAGACGGGGGTGGTCTCGGGCTACCTGAAGTCCATCGAGCAGCTTCTGCGGCACCTGACCGACCTCGCTAAAGATGAGGGAAGGAAGATTTCCCTCTGGAAGGGGTCCGACCCAGTTCCCCTTTCGAGCGACTGTGACGAGGCGGATAGGCGAAACCTCGGGGCACTTCAGAACTTCCTCTCAGACAACACGAATAGGGATCTCTTCTGCGTTAGCAATTGGTCGAGAAGGCTCTTAATAGGGAAGCTTGAGAAATGGAGGAAGGACAATCGGAACGGGCTCTTCCATTTCGACAACGTCCACGACAGGGGCAAGGTGGACGAGATACGGCGGCAGACTAGGTTTCTCTACTTCCTTATCCTCGGGAGCTGGAGGAGGGAGAGCCTCGTCGCCCTGGGGGCGCCGCCCGAGGGCGGAGAGCAGAGTGAGCCAGTCTTCGACGAGGAATCGTTCAGAAGGTGGTTCGAGGACGGACTCGCCCCGCTGGCGTCGCGACAGTGGGTTCTCGACGATGCAGGGACGGTCGTGCTCTACTACTGCATCGATCGCAACTGGTGGCGCACCGACCGACGTGGCGACGGGGCCAACAGAGAGCGTCACTGGGAGATGAGGCTCGAGGTCCGCGGACAGGGCTCGGGCGAGCCGTTTGGCAGTCTATCCCCATTGCATACCGCGAGGGAGGCCTATCACTGGGTCTCCGACGACGAGGGCGTCCTCGAGGACGTTGCTCTCGCCCGCCTCCTCGCCTCCCGGGCGCTGAGCGAGAGCACCCCGTTCGAGAGAAGGGGCAAACTCCCTGATCTTCGTGTTCTCGATCTGGACGCTGAGGCGTCCCGCACCATGAAGGCAGACCCGGGGGCCTTCCCCTCCAACTCCCTCAAGAGCAGGGGAATCGACAGGAAGCACGCCTAATGACCCGACCACCCATTTTGAAAGTGATCCCACAACCGAGGAGGCGCCGCATGTGCGTGAGGTTCAGCCCACTTACGGCGGAAGAGGCCCAGGCCGTGCTCGACGCACGCGGGACGGGCGGGCATGCCATCCGCTGCATCGAGGCGCCCGACCCCACACATGACGCGCACCTGGGCTCCCAGGCTCCGCTCTTCGTCCCGGACGGGACGGGTGCCTTCAGGGTCGCGCAGCTCGAGTGAGGCTTCCCGCTCGACGGCAAACCACACGCCGTCTTCAACACCCGCATCGAGTCGGCGCTCGAGCAGCTGCGCCGCGGCCGGCGCGGCATGTGGGCAAGGGCCATCGCCCGGGGGCGCTGCCTCGTACCTGTGCGCGCCTTCTACGAGTCTCATGCCACCGAGAGGGTTCCAAGCGAGAGGACCGGCAGGCCCGTGCGCCGCCAGCACCGCTTCCGCCTCCCGCGCGTTCCTGCTCGCCACCGTCCAGGCCGACGGCAACTTCTCGATCGTCACCACCAAGCCTAACGCCAGCGTGGCCCCGGCACACGACCGCATGCCGCTGGCGCTGGTCCCCGGCGAGTCGGGCGTGTGGCTGGGGCCGGACTTCGGCACATTCGCGGACCGCAACGGCGTAGCGCTCGCGGCCGAAGCTGAGAGATAGCGGCTGCCCTGTAGTCGATATATCAAGATCTGTACGGCATGACGGGACATGCGGCCACCGTATAATGGTCGTGCAGACAGAGAATCTCGGAGCTGGCAAAGGGGACACCATGGCGGGCACTAAGCGCGACGCAGGGGCTTTCGTAACAAGATGGTCCGGCCGCGGCGACGAGAACCAGGAGACGCAGCTCTTCTGGATAGACCTCTTCCAGAGCGTACTCGGGCTCGACGACGCCCTCGAGCGCCTGAGGTTCGAGGAGCCCGTGGTCACCGACTCGGGGTCCAAGCATGCCGGCTACATCGACGTGCTCATCCCGAGCGCGAGCGCCCTCGTCGAGCAGAAGTCGCTCGGCATCGACCTCGACAAGCCCGAGGAGCGCCAGGGCCGCATGGTGACGCCCGCCGAGCAGGGCCGCGGCTACGCGGTGGGCCTGCCCCTCAGCCGCCAGCCGCGCTACGTCATCACCTGCAACTTCTCCACCATCCGGGTCTACGACCGCAACACGGACCCGCTGTGCGCGCATGCGCCACAGCTCCAGATCGAGCTAGCAGACCTTCCCAAGAACGTTGCGGCCATCCAGTTCCTCAAGGGCTCTGGGGAGGCGCCCGCGAGCGTGGCGCGCGCGGTATCGGTGGAGGCGGGCCGCATCATGGGCGAGATCCACGACAGGATCGCACCGCTCTACCACGACCCCGATTCCGAGGAGAGCCATCACGCGCTCTCCGTCCTCTGCACGCGCCTCATGTTCCTCATGTTCTGCGAGGACGCCGGCCTCATCGAGCCGGGTCTCTTCCAGCGATATATCGCCGCCAACGACGCCGCGCACCTGAGGCGCGCCCTCATTGACCTCTTCACCTGGCTCGACACCGACGACGGGGCACGTGCCGACGAGTATCCCGACGAGCTGCTCGCACGCTTCCCCTACATGGACGGCGGCCTCTTCCGCGAGCGGGTGCCCATCCCCCAGCTCGACGAGACCGTTCGCACGGAGATACTCGTCTCCGGCTGCCAGGAGTTCGACTGGTCGGGCGTGGACCCCACGGTCTTCGGCTCCATCTTCGAGGGCGCTCTCTCCCATGACACCCGTCGCGCCGGCGGCATGCACTACACGAGCCCCGAGAACATCCACAAGGTCATCGACCCACTCTTCCTCGACGGCCTCAAGGAGGAGCTCGACGGCATCCTCGCGAAGCAGAACCCGAGCGCCCGCACCCGCGCGCTCAACGCGTTCCACGAGAGACTGGGTAGTCTCACCTTCCTCGACCCCGCATGCGGCTCAGGCAACTTCCTCACCGAGACCTACGTGTGCCTCCGCCGCTTGGAGAACCGCGTGCTCATGGAGCTCCAGAAGGACGGCCAGACCTCTCTCGCTTTTGAGGACGTTGCGGAGAGTCCCGTCAAGGTGACGCTCGCCAATTTCCACGGCATCGAGATTAACGACTTCGCCTGCTGCGTGGCCCGGACCGCCCTCTGGATCGCCGAGAAGCAGGCCGACATCAACACCGCAAAGGTTGTCCAGCGCGTCTACGACGAGCTGCCGCTCAGGGAGTACGATACCGTCCGAAAGGGCAACGCCCTGCGCATGGACTGGAACGACGTGGTGCCCGCCGAGAGGTGCGACTACATCATGGGAAACCCGCCGTTCATTGGGGCGTCGCTGTGCACCAGCGAGCAGAAGAACGATGTCGTCGCGCTGTTCGGGAAGATCAAGCTGTCGAACTCGCTCGATTACGTCTCAGGCTGGTATTACAAGGCGGCCGAGATGATGGCATCCAATCCATCGATCAAGACTGCGCTCGTCTCCACTAACTCAATCTGCCAGGGTGAGCAGGTCGCACCGCTCTGGGGAACGCTGCGTGAGCGCTTTGACGTCCACATCGACTTCGCGTGGCGCACTTTCATCTGGAACAGCGAGGCGATGGACCAGGCCCATGTCCACTGTGTGATAGTCGGCTTCTCAAATGCTAATCCCATCTGGGATTTATGCATCTATTCGGCTGATGGCCGTGAACGGAAATGCAGGGAGATAAACCCGTATCTCGTCGAGGGGCCGTTCGAAATCATTGGCAGCAGGTCAAAGCCCATCTGCGATGTGCCGGTACTCACTAAGGGCAATCAACCTAGCGATGGGGGAAATCTCATCCTATCACCGGAGGAAGCGCAGATGCTTTCTGAGTCTGAGCCCTCAATCTCCCCGTACATCCG
>UMHS01066251.1_pt1 | contig 11046 bp, 7 predicted proteins | sample 1965611 | NCBI WGS metagenome assembly UMHS01 (sample SAMEA4836106, study PRJEB28245) | human gut metagenome | biome: gut microbiome; material: fecal sample | place: Denmark | collected 2008
ATCCCCTGCCAATATCCGGCAGGGGATTTTTTGTTGCACTTGATGAACGATTCGGAGCCTGAGCCTGCCTTCCCCCAAAAGTCAAGGGGTCAGAAGAAGCTCACCTGGCTGCTTTCGGGCAGGTCTGCCAGCACACCGGCGGTGCGCAGGCTTTCCAGCACGGCGCTGGTCACGCCGGTGGCCTGCTGGAGCTCCTCCACGGAGATATACTCCTGCCCGTCGATGGTGGCACGCTCCAGCGAGGCGGCGGCAGTGCCGCCCACGCCTTTCAAGGCACAGAAGGGCAGGCGCACCTTGCCATCCTCCACGATATACTTGTTGCCGCGGCTCTTGCCCAGCTCGATGGGCAGGAACTCATACCCGCGGGAGAGCATTTCGTTGACCAGCTGCAGGCTGACCAGCACGTCCTCGTCCTTGGCGTTCTTCTCCTCTTTCAGGCGGCGCTTCACCGCTTCCATGTGGGCGCGGGCCACAGCCGCACCGCCCACAGCGGCCTCATAGTCGATATCATCGCCGCGCACGGTGAAGTAAACGGCGTAGAACTCTGCCGGGCGGTAGAGCTTGAACCACATCAGCCGGATGGCGCTCATCAGGTAGGCCACAGCGTGGGCCTTGGGGAACATATACTTGATCTTGCGGCAGGACTCGATGTACCAGTCCGGCACCTCGTGCTCCCGCATGGCTTCCTCCCAGCCGGGCTTGAAGCCGCCCTTGGCCACCTTGCCCTTACGGACAGCCTCCATGATATCAAAGGCCATCTTGGGCTCCAGCCCCTTGCGCAGCAGGTAGAGCATGATGCTGTCACGGCAGCCGATGACCTCCGCGATGGTGCAGGTGCCGCTGCGGATCAGCTCGTCGGCGTTGCCGGTCCAGACATCGGTGCCGTGGGACAGGCCCGAGATCTGGATCAGCTCCGAAAAGTTCCGTGGCCGGGCCTCCACCAGCATTCCGCGCACGAAGTTGGTGCCCATTTCCGGGATGCCGAAGGTGCCGGTCTGGCTGTCGATCTGCTCCGGGGTCACGCCCAGCTCCTCCGGGCTGGTGAGCAGGCTGTACACCCGGGGGTCGTTCATGGGGATGCTGTCCACAGGGATGCCGGTGTACTCCTCAAAATACTTGTAGAAGGTGGGCATATCGTGGCCCAGCTCGTCCAGCTTGAGCAGGGTATCGTGGAGGTACTTGAACTCGAAATGCGTTGTGAGCAGGCCGCCCGCCACATCATCCGCCGGGTGCTGGATGGGGCAGAAATCGTAGATCTCGTAGGTGTCGGGCACAACCACCATGCCGCCGGGGTGCTGGCCGGTGGTGCGCTTGACACCGGTGCAGCCCAGGGTCAGGCGGTTCTCCTCGGCGTGGTTGACGGTTTTGCCGCGGGCCTCCAGATACTTTTTGACGTAGCCGTAGGCGGTCTTGTCCTGAATGCCGGACACCGTGCCCGCCTTGAACACATTGGCCTTGCCGAACAGCTCCTCGGTGTAGCGGTGGACGTTGGACTGATACTCGCCCGAGAAGTTCAGGTCGATATCCGGTTCCTTGTCGCCGTAGAAGCCCAGGAAGGTCTCAAAGGGGATGTCGTGGCCGTCCACCAGCATCCGGGTGCCGCAGTGGGGGCAGTCCTTATCGGGCAGGTCAAAGCCGTCGTCCACGCTGCCGTCGGTGATGAACTCGCTGTACTTGCACTTGGGGCAGCGATAGTGGGGCGGCAGGCTGTTGACCTCCGAAATACCCGAGAAGTGGGCCACGGCAGAGGAACCCACCGAGCCACGGCTGCCCACCTGATAGCCGCCCGCGTTGGAGTAGGCCACCAGCTTGACGGCAATGACGTACAGAACAGCGTAGCCGTGGCCGCAGATGGAGTCCAGCTCCTTTTTCAGGCGGTCCTCCACGATCTTGGGCAGGGGGTCGCCGTAATCCCGCCTGGCGTGTTCCCAGGTGGCATCGCGCAGCTGCTGCTCCGCACCCTCGATGCTGGGCGGGTAGGTGCCGCGCGGGATGGCCCGCACGTTGTTGTCGATGGTGGCCGCGATCTTGCGGGGGTTGGTCACCACGATCTCGTAGGCCTTTTCCTTGGGCAGGTAGCTGAACTGCTTCAGCATATCCTCAGTGGTGCGGTAGAACAGCGGGGGCTGGGTGTCCGCATCCTTGAAGCCGTTGCCCGCCTGCAGCACCGTGCGGTAGATGGCATCCTCCGGCTCGGTAAAGTGCACGTCGCCGGTGGCGATGACCGGTTTGTGCAGGTCCTCGCCCAGCCGGATGATGGTGCGGTTGAAGTCCTTGATGACTTCCTCGCTCTCCACCTTGCCGTCCCGCACCATATACTCGTTGTTGCCCAGGGGCTGGATCTCCAGCACGTCGTAGTAGGAGGCGATCTTCTTCAGTTCCTCGTAGGAGCGCCCCTCCACAACGGCACGGTAAAGCTCGCCCGCCTCGCAGGCGCTGGTCAGGATCAGGCCGTCGCGGTACTTGTTCAGCAGGCTGCGGGGCACACGGGGCTTCTTGAAGAAGTAGTTGACGTGGGCCTCGCTCACGATCTTGTACAGGTTCTTCAGGCCCATCTGGTTCTTGACCAGAATGATGAGGTGGAAGTACTTCTTTTTCAGCACCTCCCGGTTGCCGCCCAGACCGGTGTTGATGCCCTCCACGGTGGTGACCTCTTTCTCGGCAAGGTCGCTGAGCATGACGCAGAAGATGCGGCCCAGCGCGGCGGAGTCCTCGCAGGCGCGGTGGGCCTCGTAGCTGGGCAGCTCCAGATGCTTGTTGATGGTCCCCTGCTTGTAGTTGTGCAGGCCCGGGTACATGGCCTGCGCCATGGTCAGGGTGTCGATATAGGTCGGCTCAAAGGAAATGCCGCTGCGCTTGGCGGCGGCTTTCAGGAAGCGGATATCGAACGCATGGGCATTGTGGGCCACCAGGATGCGGCCATCCGCGAACCGGAGAAAGGCTTCCAGCGCTTCCTTCTCCCCGGGGGCATCGGCCACCATCTCGTTGGTGATGCCGGTCAGCTCGGTGATCTTGGGGGTGATGGGCTTGCCCGGCTTGACAAAGGTGTCGAACTCCTCCACCACTTCCCCGTTCCGCACGATCACCGCGCCGATCTCGGTCAGGTACTCCACGCCGGGGTCCAGGCCGGTGGTCTCGGTGTCGAACACGCAGAACTCGCCGTCCAGCGGCTGGTCCTTCACGCCGTAGACGCAGGGCACCATATCATCCACAAAGTAGGCCTCGCAGCCGTAGATCAGCTTGAAATCCGGGTCGCTCTTGTGGATCTCGTCGGTGGCCAGCATGGCCTCCGGGTAGCCCTGACAGACACCGTGGTCGGTGATGGCAATGGCAGGGTGGCCCATCCGGTGGGCCAGCTTGACGATGCCGCCCGGGTCGCAGAAGGCATCCATGCTGGACAGCTTGGTATGCAGGTGAAGCTCCACCCGCTTTTCCGGGGCGTTGTCCTCCCGCTTTTTCCGCTCCACGAACAGGACATCGTAGGGGTAAACGATGTAGTCGTGCTCGTACTTGTCGTAGGTGCAGTCGCCGCGCACCAGCAGGGTGGTGCCCTTGGCGATGTTCTCCCACTTGGAGCAGTCCTCCCCTTCCTGCGCGCGGATCTTCAGGTTGATGGAGCCGGTGTAATCGGTGATGGACACCGTGTAGATCTTGCGGTAGTTGCCCTTGACCTCGGTAAAGAACACGTCGCCCCAGATCACGCACTTGCCGCCCTCGCCGCCCAGGTCCTTGAGGGGGGTGAGGTTCTTGGGGGTGAACATCTTGCCGTGGAAAATGGTCACGGGCTTGTCGGTCAGGTCAAGGCCCTCCACCTTGATGGAGGGGGCGGTGTTCTTTTTCTCGAACTTGACCACCGGCGGGGCGATCTTGCGCTCCAGCTTTTCCTCCATCTGGCGCTGTTCGGCCTCGCCCACCGCGCTTGTCAGGGTGACTTTGGGCCTGACACCGGTGTGGGCGGCAACGCGGTCCGCCAGCAGGCGCTCAAACTCCATCTCCTGCAAAAACTTGGTGCCGTGGCAGACCCCCACCGTGATGTTCTGGCCGGTGATGGTGATCCTGCACCGGTCCAGAAAGCCGTTGATGGGGATGCCGTCCCGCTTCATCTCCTCCATCAGCTCCCGCAGGGCGGCTTCGTCCAGCGTGGCATAGCCGAAGAGGTTGTCGATCTTCAGTTCAAAACCCTCATAATCCGGCTGCAGGGAGGCCAGCAGCCGGGCGCACAGCCCCTTGTCCAGCGGGGCGGCACTGCGCAGGGTAAAAACGACCTGCCGCTCCTGCCGCAGCATCCGGGCATGCTCCACGATCACGCGCCCGAAACTGGCCGCGAAATCCGGGTCCGCCATGAACTGCGGCCATAGCTGAGATACAAGTGGTGTCACGATGGGTTACTCCTTTTGATGTTATTTCCGAACCTCTCAGGCGCTTCGCCTGCGCCCTCTCCGTCATCCCTGCGGGATGCCACCTCTCCCAAAGGGAGAGGCGATTGCGGCCCGGCCTTTTGGGGGTGCTGACGGTATTAAACCTCTCAGCCATCGCTGACGCTCGGCAGCTCCCCTAGTAGGGGAGCCCTTGGCAGGCCGTCGCGTTTTCGTGGTCTGGCGCTTCGCTCCTGTTTGCCCTGCTGGCGCAAAGCCTTATCCTTGCGGCAGGAGTGCATTTTGGAGCCGATAGGCGATCATTGCGAAAAATGAACCCTATGCCAAGGCCTCCCCTACTAGGGGAGGTGGCATCGAGCGAAGCGATGATGACGGAGAGGTTCAGCCATCAGCACCCTTTCCCCTTGCAGATGCGTTGGCTCCCCCTTTGGGGGAGCTGTCGAGCGCAGCGAGACTGAGAGGGTTGTCTCTCAGATCTTATAGATCTCCTCCATGAACTGGTCGAGGATATTATCCCCGGTCAGCTTCTTGATGGGCTGGCCGTGGATGAAGAGGACAGCCTCGCCCTTGCCGCCTGCAATGCCGATATCGGCTTCGCGGGCCTCGCCGGGGCCATTGACCACGCAGCCCATGACGGCCACCTTGATGGATTTCTTATAGCCCTGCAGGCGCTTTTCCACCTCGTTGGCGATCTCGGTGCAGGGGTACTGGGTGCGGCCGCAGGTGGGGCAGGTGATGACCTCGGGGCCAGCCACGGGGAAGCCCACGGCGCGCAGGATGTTGTAGCCTGCTTCCACTTCCTTCTCGGGCTCAGCGGCCAGCGAGACGCGGATGGTATCGCCGATGCCCTCCAGCAGCATCCCGCCGATGCCCATGCCGCTCTTGAGCAGACCCATCTGGTAAGTACCGGCCTCGGTCACGCCCACATGCAGGGGGTAATCGGTCACGGCGCTCAGCTGGCGGTAGGCCTCCATCATGCGGGGCACGTTGGAGTTCTTGATGGAGATGACGATGTTGTTGAAATCGAACTTCTCCAGCAGGCGGACATGGTACAGGGCGCTTTCCACCATGGCCTCGGGCACGGGCGCGCCGTACTTTGCCAGGATGTGCTTTTCCAGGCTGCCGCCGTTCACACCGATGCGGATGGGGATGTTCTTCTGCTGGCAGGCCTGCACCACGGCCTTGACCCGGTCGTCGTCGCCGATGTTGCCGGGGTTGATGCGGATCTTGTCCACACCAACGTCGGCGCAGGCCAGCGCTGCCTTGTAGTCAAAGTGGATATCCGCCACGATGGGGATGTTCACCGCGTTCTTCACGGCCTCGATGCACTTGGCATCCGCCGCGCTGGGGCAGGTCACACGCAGGATCTGGCAGCCCGCCGCCTCACAGCGCTTTGCCTGGGCAACGTTGCCCTCAATGTCCTCCACGGGGACATTCAGCATGGTCTGCACCGCAATGGGGTTGTTGCCGCCAATGGTCACATTGCCGATCTTCACTTCTCGTTTCAGCTGCCGCATGGTCGTTTTCCTTTCCGTATCACATTGCCCCGGTAATGAGCCGGAGGATATCGTTGTAAGTTGCAAAAATCATCAGCCCGAACAGCAGCGCAAAGGCTGCCACGATCAGGCCGCTCTGGATCTTTTCGGGCACGGCATGGCCGGTCACGCCCTCAATGAGCAGGAACACCACTTTGCCGCCGTCCAGCGCCGGGAAGGGCAGCAGGTTGAAGATGCCCACGTTCACGGTGATGAGCGCCAGCATCTCCAGCAGGTCCTGCCAGCCGTAGCTGGCGGCCTGCCCGATGGCCGTTACGATGCCCACCGGGCCGGAGAGGTCGTTGATGCTCTCCCGCCCCCGCAGCAGGTCGGAGAGGGAGGCAAAGATGATGCGCCCGTAGTAGAGCACACTGTTGCCCGCCTCTTTCAGCACGTTCAGCGGTGTTTTTTTGATGCCGTAGACCGTAAAGCCCAGGCTCATGTGGGTCTCGCCCTTGTCATCCTGCCAGGTGTCGAACTGCACACCGGGCAGCTCCACCTTTTTGCCGTCCCGCAGAACGGTGAAATCGGCGGTGTAGTCCTCCGTGCGCATCAGCTCATAGAGGATATCGTTTGCCACAAAGCAGCGGCGGCCGTTCACCGCAAGGATCTTATCCCCTGCCTGCAGGCCGGTCTGGCCGCAGAGGGCGTTCTCCTCCACCTGATAGAGGACCTTGCTGGTGATGGGTTCGCTCTGGGCCGTGATGAGGATGGCCATGACCACAAAGCCCAGCACAAAGTTCATCCCGGCACCCGCCAGCATGATGAGGGCCCGCTGCCAGACAGGGGCCTCATTCAGAGGAATACCAGCAGGCTTTTCCTCCTCGGGGGAAGTCTCCGCTATGCCAAGGGCTCCCCTATCAGGGGAGCTGCCGCCATCGGCGGCTGAGGGGTTTGACCGTTCCTCCGCCTGCTTGCTCTCGGGGCTTTCCTCCCCTTCCAGCGCCACAAAGCCGCCCACGGGCAGGGCGCGGATGCTGTACTGGGTGCCCTTGCGCACCCGCTTGCACAGCACCGGCCCCATGCCGATGGAGAACTCGTTGACCTGCACACCGCAGAGCTTTGCTACCATGAAGTGGCCGAACTCGTGGATGGCGATCACGGCGCTGAACACGAACACCGCAGCAATAAAGGTGACAATAAAAGACATCAGTTCTCCTTACAGGTGCGCTCTCACAAAGGCGCGGGCCATCTTGTCGCACTCATACACATCGGCCAGGGTGTAATCGCCGCCAAAGCTGTCGCTGTCCACAACAGCCTCCACCAGTCGGCCGATATCGAGGAAGCCGATCTTATCCTCGAGGAAGAGCTTCACTGCCTCCTCGTTGGCACCGTTGGCGGCGCAGGGGCCCAGACCGCCCTTCTTGATGGCCTTCTTGCAGGCAGCCAGGCAGCGGAAGGTCTCCTCGTCGGCCACATCGAAGGTCAGCAGCTTCAGAGTGGTAAAGTCCAGCTCGGGCACCACACCGGGCACACGGGCCGGGTAGGTCAGGGCGTACTGGATGGGGATGCGCATATCGGGCACGCCCAGCTGGGCGATGATGGAGTTATCGCTGTACTGCACGGCAGAGTGGACAATGCTCTGGCGCTGCACCACGATCTGGATCTTCTCGGGGGGCAGGCCGAACAGCCAGACCGCCTCGATCAGCTCCAGGCCCTTGTTCATCAGGGTGGCGGAGTCGATGGTGATCTTGGCACCCATGTTCCAGTTGGGGTGCTTGAGGGCATCGGCCTTGGTCTTGCCCCGCAGCTCCTCGGTCTTCATGCCGAAGAAGGGGCCGCCGGAGGCCGTGAGCAGGATCTTGGTCAGGCTCTTGGCGCTCTCCTTGTCCTGCAGGCACTGGAAGATGGCGGAGTGCTCGCTGTCCACAGGCAGCAGCTTCACGCCGTGCTTTGCCACGGCCTGGGTCACCAGGTGGCCGCCCGTGACAAGGCTCTCCTTGTTGGCAAGGGCCAGATCATGGCCGCTCTCAATGGCGGTCAGGCTGGCACCCAGACCGGCGATGCCCACCACACTGTTCAGCACCACATCGGGGCCTTCCATGGCGGCCAGCTCCTTCAGGCCCTCGGGGCCGGTCAGCAGCCGGGGGGCGTTGGCACGGCCCGCCAGAGCCGCGTCCAGCCGGGCGGCGGCATCGGGGTCGGTCATGCAGACATACCGGGGGTGGAACTCCTCGATCTGCTCCAGGATCTTCTCCACATGGCTGTGGGCGGAAAGGCCGAACACCTCATACCCCTGGGCACGGATGACATCCAGGCTCTGGGTGCCGATGGAACCGGTAGAACCCAGCAGCGTGATTTTTTTAGACATAAGCTACCTCCTGCATTCAGTGATAGAAAACAGCGATGACCACCATGGTGACGAACGGCGCAATGAACATGACGCTGTCGAAGCGGTCCAGAATGCCGCCGTGGCCCGGGAAGATGGTGCCATAATCCTTGATGCCGCACTGGCGCTTGACCACGCTGGCGAACAGGTCGCCGTAGATGCCCAGCACAGCGGCCACGCAGGCCAGCAGGGCAATGATCACGTACATCGAAACGCCAATGTTGGTGCGGGTGAACGCCTCCATCCGGTTGGCCGCAATGGAGTAGATCACGGTGGCGATCACGCCGAACACCATGGTGCCCAGCACGCCGCCAATGGCTCCCTCCACGGTCTTTTTGGGGCTGACCACGGGGCAGAGTTTGTGCTTGCCAAAGGCTCTGCCTGCAAAGTAGGCGCAGGTATCGCCGCCCCAGGCAAAGCAGAGGATGAGCAGAATAAAGAACATCGCGTCATAGCCGTAGGTCTCCACCGGCAGCAGCTCCTTCAAACGGATAAAGGAGTAGAAGCAGAAGATCACGATGCCGGAAAACATCACCAGACCGCTGGCTTTTGCAAAATCCACCTGTGCGTTGCGCACCACCAGATAGATGCCGAAGAACAGCACCATCAAGAAGGAGGCCGGCATGACCAGCCGCCGCCACACCTGATAGCTGGACAGCATGATCAGCAGGGTGTAGGGCACGAACACGGCGTACATGGGCCATTCCTTTCTGCCAAAGCCCAGGGCCTTGAAGACCTCGTGGATGGCGATCAGGGTAATGGCGGCAATGACAAAATTGAACACCAGCGTGTCAAAGGTGAACAGCACCCCGATCAGGACGAGGATGCCCACAATTGCGGTTATGATACGAGTTTTCATTCAAATTTCTCCTTTTGGGAATTGCAAGGGTCAGATGCCGCCAAACCGGCGGGAGCGCTTGTTGAACTCCGTGATGGCGGCATCCAGGTCATCGCGGGTGAAATCAGGCCAGAGCACATCCATCTCCACCAGTTCGGCGTAGGCGGCCTGCCAGAGCATGAAGTTGGAAAGGCGCTTCTCGCCCGAGGGACGCAGGATGAAATCCGGGTCCTTCTGGCCGGCGGTATACATGTGGTCGCTCATCATCTCTTCGGTGATGTCCTCGGGCTTGAGGGTGCCCTCTGCCACCTGCTGGGCCAGCTGCCGGGCGGCCCGCACGATCTCGGGGCGGCCGCCGTAGTTCACGGCAATGTTCAGGGTCATGCCGGTCTTGGCAGCGGAGTCCTCCTCCAGCTCGTTCATCAGCTTCTGGAGCTTTGCATCCAGCGCGGCCCGATCACCCAGGAACTTGATGCGGATGTTGCGGTCCTTATAGTTGAAGCCCTTGAGCAGATACTCGCCGAACAGCTTCATAATGGCGGAGACCTCTTCCAGCGGGCGCTTCCAGTTCTCGGTGGAGAAGGCGTAGAAGGTCACGGACGAAACGCCCAGCTCCTCGCAGTAGTTGGCGATATCCTGAAACACGGCGGCACCCTTTTTGTGGCCCGCGGTGCGGGGCAGGCCCCGCTGCTTGGCCCAGCGGCCATTGCCGTCCATGATGATGCCGATGGAAAGGCCCTCGGCAAATTCTTTGGGATGGTTCATAATCATTCTCCTGCGTTTGCGGGGCGGGGGTTCCCTGCCCCGGTTTCGGCAAAAAGTGCCGCGCACTCGTTCCAGCGCACGGCACCTCACACATTTCGTTTCGCCGCGGCGATCAGACGGACATGATCTCCTTCTGCTTTTCCTCAACGGCTGCGTCGATGTTCTTGATATACTTGTCGGTCAGCTTCTGGACCTCTTCTTCCATGGTCTTCTGGGTATCCTCGGTCAGCTCACCGGCCTTCTTCATGGCCTTGGCCTTGTCCATAGCGTCGCGGCGGACATTGCGCACGGCCACCTTGGCCTCCTCGCCCAGCTTGGCAACTTCCTTTGCCAGCTGCTTGCGGCGCTCCTCGGTGGGAGCCGGGAAGTTCAGGCGGATGGTGGAGCCGTCATCAATGGGGGTGATGCCCACGTCGCTGGCCATGATGGCCTTGCTGATGGCGCGCAGCAGGGTGCGGTCCCAGGGGGTAATGGTCAGGGTGCGGGCCTCGCTCACGGCCACAGAGGCCACCTGCTGGATGGGAGTGGGGGCACCGTAGTAGTCCACGCTCACCTTGTCCAGAACGGCGGGGTTGGCGCGGCCTGCACGCACAGCGGCCAGCTCGCGGTCCAGATGCTCCACGGAGCTCTTCATCTTTTCTTCAAATGCCTTGGTGTTGCTGCTCATTGTCCTTTTCTCCTGTTATATATTGTTCTGCACAGGCGCTGTAATTGCTGCCTGTTCCATTCTATGGTACGGGGATGCGGGCTATGCTCAGCCCTCGTAGACCAGGGTGCCAACGTTCTCGCCCTGCACGGCCTTTGCAATGTTGTCCGGGTCGGCCAGGTCAAAAACCAGGATGGGGAGCTTGTTGTCGCGGCAGAGGGTGGCGGCAGTGCCGTCCATCACAGCCAGGCGATCCTCCAGCACCTTGGTAAAGGTCAGGGTGTCGTACTTTTTGGCATCGGGGTACTTGTGGGGGTCCTTGTCGTACACGCCGTCCACCATGGTGGCCTTGAACATGATGTCCGCGCTCACCTCAACAGCACGCAGGGCCGTGGTGGTATCGGTGGAGAAGAAGGGGTTGCCGGTGCCGCCGCCGAAGATGGCGATCTTGCCGTCTGCCATGGCCTTCAGGGCATCCTTGCGGGTAAAGGCAGGGGCCACCTGCGGCATGGTGATGGAGGTGAACACCTCGGTCTCCACGCCCAGCTGCTCCAGCT
>UMHS01028249.1_pt1 | contig 10915 bp, 11 predicted proteins | sample 1965611 | NCBI WGS metagenome assembly UMHS01 (sample SAMEA4836106, study PRJEB28245) | human gut metagenome | biome: gut microbiome; material: fecal sample | place: Denmark | collected 2008
GCTCGAATGCCTCGTCCGCCTACGCGCGACCCACGGAGCCGAGGTTGTTCATGCGGACCTTGACCAGCTCGGTGATCTCGGCCATGCCCGGCTTGGCCGGCTTCTTGGGGTCGAAGGCGCCAGGATTCTCGGCCATGTAGCCCATGAAGCCGCGCATGAAGGCCTGGCGCAGCTCGGTGGCGTAGTTGACCTTGCAGATGCCGTTCTTGACGGCCTCGGCGACCTGCTCGTCGGGCACGCCGGAGGTGCCGTGCAGCACGAGGGGCACGTCGACGGCGGCGCGGATGGCCTTCACGACGTCCTGCTCGATGTGGGGGGTCTCGGTGTAGACGCCGTGCGCGGTGCCCACGCCGATGGCGAGCGAGGTGCAGCCGGTGCGCTCGACGAACTCGCGCGCCTCGTCCGGGTCGGTGTAGGGGTTCTCGCCCTCGACGGCCGGGCCGTCGTCCTCCTTGCCGCCGACCTTGCCGAGCTCGGCCTCGACGGGCACGCCCATCGCGGCGCCGACGCGGGCGACGGAGGCGGTGAGGGCGATGTTGTCCTCGAAGGACTCGTGGGAGCCGTCGATCATGACGGAGGTGTAGCCCGTGCGCAGAGCCTGCATGCAGCGGTCGAACCCGTCGCCGTGGTCGAGGTGCAGGGCCACGGGAACGGTGGCGCGCTCCGCCGCGGCCTTGACCATGCCGTAGAAGTAGTCCAGACCGGCGAACTTGACGGTGCCGGGCGTGGTCTGCATGATCACCGGGGACTTGGTCTCCTCGGCGGCGGCCAGCACGGCCATGACGAACTCGAGGCTCTCGATGTTGAACGCGCCAACGGCGTAGTGGTTGGCCTGGGCGTCGAGAAGCATCTCCTTGGTGGTGACGAGCATCGAAACTCCCTTCCCTGTGGACCGACTGACGCTGTCATTGTACGTGCCCGCGCAGATGGCCGGTGCCGTCGCGTGCCGTGGGCGGCCCCGCGTCCGCGGCGGAAGGGAAAGCAAACGAAGAATCGCGACGAGGGAGGCGCTTGAATTATCTGGGTACTTTTCTGAGTGCCCCCGAAGTATCCGGCCCCTGCCGCCCTGCAGAGACGCTGGTAGCTGGCGTGTCCGCTTGACGGCTACTTCCATGGGAGCCCAAAAAGTACCCAGATAATGCTCGGTGCCCTGTTTGGGATGCCGCAGGCCGCCCCGTCCCCAGTTCTTGTCAAAAGAAAAGAAAAAGTAAGCTATTCTTTTGCTCATAAGGCAAGAAAAGGAAACACATTTCATACACAACTGCCGAGAGGGGAGGGTCATGGCTGGCATGTCGCCGGAGGAGCGCCGCGCCGCGATTCTCTCCATGCTCGACCGCGCCACGTCGGTGCAGGTCACCCAGCTCGCCGAGGCGTTTGGCGTCAGTCGCGTGACCGCCCGCTGCGACCTCGACGCCCTCGCTCGCGACGGCAAGCTGCGCCGCACGCACGGCGGGGCGGTCTCGCTCTCCAAGACGCTCACGGTTTCCGTCCAGGAGCGGCGCATCAACGTGAACGTCGAGGCCAAGCGCGCCATCGCGCGTCTCGCGGCGCCTCTGGTGGAGGACGGCGAATCGGTCCTCGTGGACTCGGGCACCACGGCGCTCGAGTTCGTGCGCGCCATCTCCGGGCGCTCGGGCGTCACCGTCGTGACCGACGACCTCACGATCGCCGACTACGTGGACCGCTCCGCCCCCTCGCTCGACGTCATCATGCTCGGCGGCGGCCTCCGCAAGGGGCACCGCTACACGGCGGGCCCGCTCGCGCTGCGCGCGCTCGAGGTCCTGCACCCTGACAAGGCGTTCGTCTCGCCCACCTCCTACGTGCCCGGGTGCGGGCTCATGACCAACAACCAGGACATGGCCGAGCTCAAGCGTGCCCTTCTCGCCTGCGCCGAGCGCACCTACGTGCTGATGGACTCGTCCAAAGTGGGCGCGCCGGGGCTCTTGTGGTTTGGCACGCTCGCCGACGTGGAGGCGCTCATCACCGACGCGGACCCGGGGGAGGCCGTCCGAGCCGACGGCGAGGAACTGGGCTGTCGCATCATGTATCAGCCAGGGGAACGAAGGGGGAAGCCATGCCCGTGAAGCTCATACTTACCGACATCGACGGTACGATCCTCCCGGCGGGGGAGCGCGCGGTCTCGCCGCGTACCGTCGCGGCGTTCCATGCCGCCATCGACGCCGGGATGCTCGTGGGGCCCGCGAGCGGGCGGGGCTATGCCTGGATCCCGTCGTTCTTCGGCGGGGACGAGGCGTGTTGCGCCACGGCGCTCGCCACCAACGGTCTCCAGGTCTACCTCGGCGGGGAGAAGGTGCTGGAGCAGACGCTCCACGCGGGTGCGCTCGAGCGGGTGCGCGCCATCGCGGCCGAGACGCCGCACGCGGGCCTCGTGTGCTTCGACGGCGCGGTCCCGATCGTGGCCGCGGGCACGCGCGACGACCTCGCCCGGTCCTTCCCCGCCTATGCCGAGCGGTGCGTGGAGCTGGGGCGCCTCCCGGACCTCACCGTGGTGAAGGCAAACGTGTTCTTCGGGGGAGACGAGGCCGGCATGGCCGCCCTCGTGGCGCGCCTGAACGCCGAGGTGCCCTCTCTCGACGTGGACCGCGCGATGCCTGTCTACTCCAACATCATGCCGCACGGCTGGAACAAGGGCGCGGCGGTGCTGTGGATCTGCGAGCGACTTGGAATCTCGCCCGACGAGGTGGTGGTCTTCGGAGACGCCGACAACGACCTGCCCATGTTCTCCGCAGTGCCCAACTCCGTGGCCGTCTCGGGGGCCACGCACGAGGCCGCCGCGGCGGCGCGCTGGCACATCGGGGCGTGCGAAGACGATGCCGTCGCGGCGGCGGTGGAGGCCCTCGCGCGCGGCGAGTGGCCGTTCGAGCGGTAGCCCGGCCTCGTCCGCGGATTGCCGGCGGGACGACGACCAGAGGCGAGCCCCTAGCCCACGCGCTCCACGCTGGTCTGGGAGCGCAGCTCGTCGGCGACGGCCATGTCGAAGTGACCGGTGCTCGCGGAGAGGCAGTTGGCGCTCGCGCAGCTCATGGCAAAGGAGAGCTGCTCCTCGACCGACATGCCGCGGGCGATTGCCACGGCGAAGGCCCCGACCATCGTGTCGCCCGACCCGACGGGGTTCACCACGTCGATCCTCGGCGCGCGGCCGCGGAAGACGCCCTCGTCGCAGGCCATCACGGAGCCGTCGCCGCCGAGCGAGACTACGACCTTCTCGATGCCGCACTTCTCGTGCACCTCGCGCGCGGCCGCCACGATCTCCTCGATGGACTCGGGCTTGCGACCGAGAATCGCCTGGATCTCGTCGGTGTTCGGCTTGATCATGGTGGGCCGCGCCTCGAGGCTGTTGACGAGCAGGGTGCCCGAGGTGTCGAGGATGACGGGCTTGCCGGCGGTGCGCACCGCGCCCACGAGCTCGCGGTAGATGTCCATGCCCGCGCCCGCCGGGACGCTGCCGTTGAACGTCACCACCGCGGCGCGGTTGGCGATCTCGGCGACCTTCTCGCGGACCGCCGCGACCTCCTCGCTTCCCACGGGGCGTCCGGGCTCCAGGAACTCCGTCGAGCGCCCGTCGGGCTCGAGGATGTTTACGCAGCAGCGCGTCTCGGCCTTTACGTGGACGAAGTCGTGGGCGATGCCGTCGGCGTCGAGCAGCTCGCAGAGGAGCCGGCCGTTGTTGCCGCCCACAAATCCGGTGGCGACGACGTCCTCGCCGCAGGTCGCCGCGGCGCGGGCCGCGTTGAGCCCCTTGCCGCCGGCGTTGTCTATGCAGGCCTCGACGCGCATGACCGTCCCGTCGACGAGCGGGCAGGCGAGTCGGTAGGCCTTGTCGATGGAGGCGTTGAGCGTGACGGTAGAGATCATGGGGGGCTCCTTAGTCTGGGGAAGCGCTCCCAGCATCTTATCGCCTGAAAGCGCGCGGCGGGAGTCGGAACGCACGAATTCACGTGCGCGGTTTCGTTTGCTTACGTTTCCCTGCGCCTGCGCGCGGGGGCGGGGGACCGCCCGCAGCGGCGGTTGAAGAAAAGCCAAACAAACCGCTGTTCATCAACTTGCGGCCCGAGCAAGGTACTCAGCAAAAAATACCAGTTACTGAAAGAAATGAGGAGAAGAAACACAAGGAGAACAAAGCGAAACGAGCGAAAAACGAGGGCGAAACAACGAAATAGAATAATAACTGGCATGAAAAATACCAGTTAAACGCCTTGTGTTACCGTGAGCGGTAGTGAAACTCGGGCGAACGGAACTTCTTGCCCATTTGCAGAAAAAGTGGAGAGAAAGTGATGTGAATCAGGTAAAGTGGGTTAGCAAGGCTTATGGTAGTAACCAGTTAAAGAGAGACAGCAGACAAAGGAGAGGCAATGGTCGGTTGCATTCTCACGGGTCACGGCGTCTTCGCGGAGGGCGTCGGCGCCGCGCTGGAGATGGTCGGCGGCCCGCAGCAGGACTTCGCCATGGTGACGTTCCTCGAGGACGAGGCGGGAGAGTTCCCCGCAAAGATCTCCGGCGCCATCGCCGAGATGGCCGAGAGGTGCGGCGAGGTCGTCGTGTTCTGCGACCTCATGGGCGGCACCCCGTTCAACCAGGCCATGATGGCCGGCGCAACCATCCCGGGCGTGCGCGTGGTCACGGGCGTCAACCTCCCCATGCTGCTCGAGTGCATGTCCATGCGCACCGACGCCACCACCGCCGAGGAGCTCGTCCAGACCGCGGTCGAGATCGGCCAGATGGGCATCGCCGCCCCCGTGCTCGAGGTCGAGGCGTCCGAGGAGCCCGAGGATGGTGACGGGATCTGATGCCCGAGAACTTCCTCGACAACGTCCTGGCGTCGTCCGTCGTCCTTCTCGCGTTCCTCGTCCTGATGGGCGTGGTGTTCACCATCTGGTCCTATCTCAAGATGCGCAAGAAGCGCACCTACTTCGAGAAGGTGCACAAGGACCTCGCCCCCGGCCAGGAGGTCATGTTCGGCGGCGGCATCTTCGGCACCGTCAAGGAGGTCGACGGCGACCGGGTCGTGGTCAAGGTCCGCTCCGGGGCCATGCTCGACGTCTCGCGCTACGCGATTCAGGAGATCGACTAAGGCAGTGCCGCAGGAGGGGAGGCGCCCTCCCGCGTTCCTAAGACTCGGCAGCCAAAAGAGAAAGGGATAAAGATGGCAGAGCCCAACATTCTTCTCACCCGCATCGACAACCGCCTCATCCACGGCCAGGTTGCCACCCAGTGGAACTCCACCATCGGTGCCAACCTCATCCTCGTCGCCAACGACGAGGTCTCTACCAACACCATGCGTCAGAACCTCATGAAGATGGCCGCCCCGACGGGCGTCGCCACGAGGTTCTTCTCGCTCCAGCACACGATCGAGATCATCGGCAAGGCCTCGCCCAAGCAGAAGATCTTCATCATCTGTGAGAACCCTGAAGATGTGCTCACGCTCGTCAAGGGTGGTGTGCCCATCAAGAAGGTCAACATTGGCAACATGCACATGGCTGAGGGAAAGCGGCAGGTCGCCACTTCGGTCGCAGTGAGCGACGAGGATGTTGCCGCCTTCCGTGAGCTTCAGGAAAGGGGGGTCGAGCTGGAGATCAGGCGTGTCCCGAGCACGCCGGTCGAAGACGTCAACAAGCTTTTCTCGTAGGCGACCACAGGGTTCTTGGTGCGCGGCGCGCCGCGCACGACACGAAACGTCTTATCCAAGACACACTGAAAGGAGGGACAAGAGATGGAGGCTTCAATCGTCCAGATTGTTCTCATCTTCATCGTCACGTTTATCGCGGCCATCGACCAGTTCGACTTCCTCGAGTCGCTGTACCAGCCGATCGTGACGGGTCCCATCGTGGGTGCCATCCTTGGAAACGTCGAGCTCGGCCTCGTCGTCGGCGGCACCTATCAGCTCATGACCATCGGTAACATGCCGATCGGTGGCGCCCAGCCGCCCAACGCGGTCATCGGTGGCATCATGGCAGCCGTCTTCGCGTGCACGCTCGACAACGTCGACGCCAACGCGGCGGTCGCCCTCGCGATTCCGTTCGCCCTGCTCGGCCAGTACGGCGTGACCCTGTTCTTCACGCTCCGCGCTCCCCTGCTTGAGTTCTTCCGCGGCTGCGCGGTCAACGCCGACACCAAGGGCATCACGAAGTGGACGGTCATCTCCGAGATCATCCTCGGCCTGATCTTCTCCTTCATCGTCACCCTGTTCTTCATCGGCGGCCAGGCCTTCGGCCAGACCATCGTTGACGCCATCCCCGAGTGGCTGAACGTCGGCCTCTCCCAGGCGGGCAACATGATGAAGTTCGTCGGCTTCGCCATCCTGCTCAAGATTATGATGAGCCGCGACATGTGGGGCTTCTTCTTCATGGGCTTCGGCCTCGCCCTCATCGCGACCAACATCGAGGCCATCTCCGGCCCCGCCCTGCTCATCCTCACCCTCATCGGCTTCGGCATCGCCTTCTGGGACTTCCAGCAGCAGACCGAGCTGAAGGGCGCTGTCTCTGATGGAGGTGACTTCACCGATGGCATCTAAGACTGAGTTCGAGGTTCCCGCCCAGTATGAGGACCTCACCCCGGCTCCCAACGTTGACCAGAAGACGCTGAACCGCATGGCGCTCCGCTCCTGCTGGCTCCAGTCCTCGTTCAACTACGAGACCATGCAGTCCGGCGGCTGGCTCTTCGCCATGATCCCCGGCCTCGAGAAGGTTCACACCAACAAGAACGACCTTGCCGCGTCGATGTACCACAACCTGGACTTCATCAACACGCACCCGTTCCTGGTGACCTTCGTCATGGGCATCGTGCTCGCCCTCGAGCAGAACAAGGTCGACACCCAGACCATCCGCGCCGTCCGCATCTCCGCGGCCTCGCCGCTCGGCGGCATCGGCGACGCCCTGTTCTGGCTGACCCTCGTGCCCATCACCGCCGGCATCACCTCGAACATGGCCCTCGACGGCAACATCGCCGCCCCGATCATCTTCCTGGTGATCTTCAACATCGCCCAGTTCGCGTGCCGCTTCGGCCTCATGAACTGGTCCTACAGCGTCGGTACGTCCGCCATTGACGCCCTGACCGCCAACATGCAGGCGTTCACCCGTGCCGCCTCCATCCTCGGCGTCTTCGTCGTCGGCGCGCTGACCGTCACCATGGGTGCCACCCAGATCAACCTCACGATCCCCAACGGCACCACTCGTGGCCTCGCCGCCACCACCGTGGTCGTGTCCAACGAGGAGGCCGAGAACTTCGCCGACCTCGCCGTCGACACCGAGACCGCTGAGGCTGGCACGCTCGGCATGACCGACATGGAGGGCAACCCCCTCACGGCCGCCGACGCTGACGGCAACGCCGTCACCACCGGCATCGTCGACCTCGGCAACGGCATGAGCCAGGTCACCTACGGCACCGTCACCGAGAGCGAGGTCAGCTACTCTGTGGCCTCCACGCTCGACTCCGTGATGCCCAAGCTCGTCCCGCTGGCCCTCGTGCTTCTGCTCTACTTCCTGTTCGCGAAGCACAACTTCACGCCGCTCAAGGGCATTCTCCTGCTCTTCGTGATCGGCATTCTGGGCTCCGGCTGCGGCATCTGGCCGAGTATCTGGTAGTCGCTCGTTCTCTCGGGGGAGGTGCGCGGGACGCGTCCTGCGCACCTCCCCTCCTCTCGCGGCATTCCCGCGGGTATGTTCGGACGGCGTGGGGCAGATCGCCCGCGGACACTCGGTCCGCCTCACGCTCCGGGCATATCGACGACGAGCGAAAGGGGGCACATGGCAACCATCACAAGAAAGCAGCCGCTCTACGATCAGCTCGTCGACCTCCTGCGCGAGAAGATCGAGAACGACATGGAGCCGGGCGACCTGCTGCCCTCCGAGCGTGAGCTCTCGGACCGCTACGGCCTCTCGCGCACCACGGTTCGTCTCGCCCTCAAGGAGCTCGAGACGATGGGCCTCATCACGCGTCGCCACGGCAAGGGGACGTTCGTCTCCGACTCGGCGCGCGAGGCGACCAACCTCATGGGCGCCTACAGCTTCACCGAGCAGATGCGCAGCCTGGGGCGGACGCCTCGTACCGTCATTCTCGACTTCAAGGCGCTCGAGGCGACCAAGAGCGTCGCCGAGCGCCTTCGCCTGCGCCTGGGCGAGACGGTCTTTCGCATGCGGAGGCTGCGCCTGGCAGACGAGATTCCCATGATGGTCGAGCAGACCTACCTGCCCGCGAGCGAGTTCGCCGGGCTCACCAAGGCCCTCGTGGCCGCCAAGCCCCTCTATGACCTCATGGAGCAGGACTACCACGAGAAGATCAAGATCGCGGAGGAGGAGTTCTATGCGAGCATCGCACGCGGGTCGGACGCCGTCGAGCTCGGCATCGCCGAGGGCTCGCCGGTCCTCACGCTCGTCCGCACCACCTACAACGTGAAGAACATGGTCGTCGAGTACACGCACAGCGTGGCGCGCGCCGACCAGTTCACATACAAGGTCACGCATGTCAGAAGCTAGGCAGTCCGCCTAGGGAAGGGAGCAGGCAATGTTCGAGAAGGACGTGGAGACCCTCACCTCCATGGGGGCGCAGATCACCACCGCGGAGATCAAGCAGCAGCCCGAGCTGTGGAGGGACACGCTCGAGATCTACAAGGCCAACCTCGACGCCATCGACGCGTTTCTCGCCGACGCCCGCGCCATGGGCGACGGGCGCCTCTCCGTGGTCTTCACCGGCGCCGGAACCTCCGACTACGTCTCCGACACCTGCGCCCCGTACCTGCGCCGCGTCGGGGACCGCTCGCTGTATGACTTCAAGCCCGTCGCCACGACCGACATCGTCTCGGCGCCCTGCGACTTTCTGAACCCCGACGAGCCCACGCTGCTCGTCTCGTTCGCGCGCTCCGGCAACAGCCCCGAGTCGCTGGCGGCTGTCGAGGTCACCCGCACCTATGTGAGCAACGTCCGCTTCCTCAACATCACCTGCGCGCCCGAGGGCCGTCTGGCCGTCGAGTCCGCCGACGACCCGTCCGCGCTCACCCTGCTCATCCCGCGCGCCAACGACAAGGGCTTCGCCATGACCGGCTCCTACAGCTGCATGACGCTGCTCGCCACCCTCATCTTCGACACCGCGTCCCTCGAGGAGAAGGCCGCCTGGATCGAGACCATCGCTCGGATGGGCGAGCAGGTCGTCGCGCGCGAGGACGAGGTCGCCGCCTTCCTCGCCGGCGACTACACCCGCGTGACCTATCTCGGCTCGGGCTCCTTCGTCGGTCTCGCCCAGGAGGCCCAGCTCAAGATCCTCGAGCTCGCCCACGGCCTCGTGGCCACCTCCTGGGACAGCTCGATGGGCTACCGCCACGGGCCCAAGTCCTTCGTCGACGACAAGACCCTGGTCTTCGTCTTCGTCAACAACGACGAGTACACCCGTCAGTACGACCTCGACATCCTGAACGAGATCGGCGGCGACAAGATCGCGCAGAAGACGATCGCCGTCCAGCAGGACTGCGGCCCCGTCTTTGAGGGCGAGTCCTTCACCTTCTCCGGCTTTGACGCGGTCCCCGAGGGCTACCTGGCGCTGCCGTTCGTGATGGTCGGCCAGACGGTCTCGCTGCTCAACTCCATACGCGTGGGCAACACGCCCGACACGCCGAGCCCCACCGGCACCGTCAACCGCGTGGTCAAGGGCGTTACCATCCACCCGTTCGAGGCGTAGGCGCCGCACCGACCGACTCGCTCGGCCCGGGGAGCCTCCCCGGGCCGTTTTCCAAGGGGGAATCGTAATGAGCACGTTTGCCATCAAGGCCGACAGGTTCGTCCTTCCGGGGGCAACCATGCAGGGCGGCTACCTCACCATCGCGGACGGCAAGTTCGTCGGGTGGTCCGAGGAGGCCCCCGGCTGCGAGATCCACGACCTCACGGGGTGCATCGTCGGCCCGGGCCTCGTGGACACCCACATCCACGGCTTCCACAACCACGCGACCACCGACTGCGACCCCGACAGCATCGACGACTCGAGCGTCTACCTCGCCAAGGCCGGCACGACGGCGTGGATTCCCACCACGTTCACCGAGTCCGTCGAGGACATCGGCCGCGCCTGCGCCGCCATCGCGGAGGCTGACGAGCGTCGCGGCGAGGACTTCGTCGGCGCGCGCGTCGCGGGCATCTTCCTCGAGGGCCCGTTCTTCACGACCGCGCACGTCGGCGCCCAGAACCCCGACTTCCTGATCGACCCGAGCGTCGAGGTCTTCGACGGCTGGCAGGAGAGGGCGGGCGGCCGCATCGTCAAGAGCGCCCTCGCCGCCGAGAAGGACGGCGCGCTCGACTACATCGCCGCGCTCGACGCCCGCGGCGTCGTGACCGCCATCGGCCACTCCGACGCCCACTACGACGAGGCGCTGGCCGCCGTCAACGCGGGCGCGAGCTGCTTCGTCCACACCTACAACGGGCAGCGCGGCCTGCATCACCGCGACCCCGGCGTCACCGGCTGCGCCATGACCACCGCCGACACGTACGCGGAGGTCATCTGCGACGGCAAGCATGTCGTCCCCGCCGCCATCAAGGCGCTCGTCGACGCAAAGGGCTGGCAGCACACCGTCCTGATCACCGACTGCCTCATCTGCGGCGGCATGCCCGAGGGCAACTACGTCTCGGGCGGCATGCCGGTGGTCATGAAGGACAACCTCTGCTACATCGTGAAGGAGGACGGCACCACCGGCTCGATCGCGGGCTCCGTCCTCACGCTCGCGCGCGGCGTGAAGAACATGGTCGACTGGCAGATCGTGACCGCGGAGCAGGCCATTCGCATGGCGACCGAGGTCGCCGCCCGCTCCGCGCGCGTCGACGACCGCGTCGGCTTCATCAAGCCCGGCCGCGCCGCCGACCTCACGGTCTTCAACGCCGACATGACCCTCGCCGCAACCTATGTCGGCGGCACCCTCGTC
>UMHS01042685.1_pt1 | contig 10914 bp, 4 predicted proteins | sample 1965611 | NCBI WGS metagenome assembly UMHS01 (sample SAMEA4836106, study PRJEB28245) | human gut metagenome | biome: gut microbiome; material: fecal sample | place: Denmark | collected 2008
CAGAGCCACGAAAAAGCGTTTCAGAAAAAATTTTAAAAGTCCCGCAAAGCCAGTAAATACGCGGATTTCGGAAATTTCATAATACGAAAAAAGCACCTCATCCGAGGTGCTCCACTTAGCAGGGCTACAAGGATTCGAACCTTGAAATGACGGAGTCAGAGTCCGTTGCCTTACCATTTGGCGATAGCCCTATGCGCTTTAGCAAGTTGTTTTCTCGCTTGCGACATGTTGTATTATATATCAACACCCATATAAAAGTCAACCCCCTTTTTTCAAATTTTTTAAAAAAATTTATTCAATTCGTGCAAAGCCTTGATTTTACTGGAAAAAATTAAGATTTCAAGTGCCTTTTCCCTGTGCATTTCGGGATGAATGTGTTATAATCAAGCAAAATATACGGAATCGCATAGGTGGCTGCCGTATAAAATTTTTATAATTAAACAGCCTGTCTGGAGCCTGTTTAAAATTATTCAGGTAATTGAGTCTCAGACTGGCCTCATTAATAAGGAGAATAAACATGAGAGCAAATAACCTGACTCTGCTCACGGATCTCTATGAACTTACCATGATGCAGGGGTATTTTAAGAACTCAACTGACCAGACTGTCGTATTCGACATGTTTTACCGTGATAACCCATGCGGAGGCGGTTTTGCTATCTGTGCAGGACTGGAGCAGGTAATTGAATATATTGAGAATCTGAGATTTACAGACGCAGACATTGAATATCTTCGTGGTCTTTCCATTTTTGAGGAGGATTTTCTGGAATATCTTCGCTCCTTCCATTTTACAGGCGATATTTATGCCATCCCGGAAGGCACTGTTATTTTCCCAAGAGAGCCAATGGTGAAAGTGGTAGCACCGATTATGGAAGCTCAGCTTGTGGAAACTGCGATTTTGAACATTATGAACCATCAGAGCCTGATTGCTACTAAGGCAGCACGTGTCTGCTATGCGGCGAAAGGTGACGGAATCATGGAGTTCGGTCTTCGTCGTGCCCAGGGACCGGATGCCGGTATTTTTGGAGCCCGTGCAGCTGTGATTGGTGGTTGTGTCGGAACCTCCTGCGTGCTTACTGGTCAGATGTTTGACGTGCCAGTGCTTGGAACCCATGCACATTCCTGGATCATGAGCTTCCCGGATGAGTACACTGCATTCAAGACATACGCAAGAATGTACCCGGATGCATGTATCCTTCTGGTAGACACTTACGACGTGCTGAAATCCGGTGTTCCCAATGCAATCCGTGTATTTGAGGAAATGCGGGAGGAGGGAATCCAGCTGAAAAAATATGGTATCCGTATCGACAGCGGTGACCTTGCTTACCTTTCCAAAGAGGCATATAAAATGTTATCGGCAGCTGGTTTTGATGATGCGACCATTTCTGCATCCAGTGACCTTGACGAATATCTGATTGAGAGCCTGAAAGCCCAGGATGCCAAGATCAATTCCTGGGGCGTTGGAACACGTCTGATTACTTCCAATGATAATCCGGCATTTGGTGGTGTATACAAGCTGGCAGCAGTGAAAAATCCTGAGACAGGTGAATTTGTTCCGAAGATCAAGCTTTCTGAGAACACCGCTAAGGTAACAAACCCTGGAAATAAGACAGTATATCGTATTTACAGCAAGTCCACAGGCAAGATTAAAGCTGATTTGATCTGTCTTGCTGACGAGAAGCTGAACCCAGATGAAACTATGGTAGTATTTGACCCGGTTGACACCTGGAAAAAAACTAAGATTCTGGGTGGCACTTACGAAGTTCGTGAGCTTCTGGTTCCAGTTATTAAGGAAGGAAAACGCGTTTATACGTCTCCTTCAGTAATGGAACTTCGCGCAATCTGCCAGAAAGAACAGAGCACTCTCTGGGACGAGTCCAGACGATTCTCCAACCCACAGAAGGTTTATGTGGATCTTTCTCCGAAGCTTTTTGAGGTGAAGAGAGAGCTGATTGAGGAGATGAGCCGTAAGGATCTGGAGTTTGAGGAAGAGTAATTTAATAAGAAAATAAAGTAAGTCTAAATGGGGCGATGTATCAGCGGAAACGATACATTCGCCCCATTTTTTGTTGAAATTAACCAGAAAAGTGCAGAAAAAAACATAGTGTACAGAATGTAAAAATGGTAAACTGTAGGAAAGAAAATTTTTTACAGGAGGAGTGTATGAAAAAAAGGAAATCCATTGGTTTGTGGGTGGGAATCTGTCTTCTGCTTCTGGGAATACTGGGCAGTGTAAATGTTTTTGCTGCAGTGACAGAGGGAAAGGCAGGGGAAATACTTACTGGGGAGTATGCAGTGATTATTAATACGGATACATCTGATTCGAGGAGTACAGGCACACTGATCTTTGATGACAGTGGAAGTACTGCATCCGCTTCAAGTGGAAGTGAGCTTCCCGCAGCTCAAAGCCTGGCCAGGCTGAATACAGGGAGCACCAGCTCAGTCACTGCGCTGAATGAAAAAAGCGCCATTTCGTCCGTTGCATCGGCAGATGAGACTGACGATGGTATATCCGTTCAGGCAGCGGTTACCACTTATGCAATAGGAGAAGAGAAATATATTTACAGAAGCAATGGCAGCGGCAAGACCTATATATGCATTGGGATTGGCGAACATTGCTATATCTGGATGGACAAAAATATGAAAGCGGATTATGATGCCGCTGGAAAAACATCTCTCATAGCATCAGACATGGCGAGCATTTATGACAGACAGCCCTATCAAATCCTGAAAACACTGGCAGGAGGCGATCTTCCCTGGGAAGATGGATCCGGCAAGCTCTCTATTGTGCTGGAAACCTTAAGCGGCGCAAGTGGTCAGTTTCAGTATGATGAGGGAATTACAGCAATCCATATCAACACTCCGGCGGCAGCATCCTATGTCTCCGGTGAAATGACCAGAAGAAACGGTCTGCTGGTTCACGAGGGACAGCACGCAGTATTCTGGCTGAAAACAAAATTCAATGCCTCCGAGAAATATATGTGGATAAACGAAGGTCTTGCAGTAACGGTCATGGATTATCTGTGGGGCGGTACGGACACAAATGGCTGGATGAACGGAATTGCAGGAAGTACCGCTATTCGTAACGGCTCTTCCTTGATGTATAAGAGTTATCGCGATGATATTGCCCAGGACTATGGAATGCCATACCTGTTTGTCAGATACGTAATTGACCGTATGGCAGGAAGCTATGAGCCTATGGCTGTGTTGCCGAGATTTTATACAGTAGATGCTTCCTCCCTTACCTGTGAAGCTTATCTGGAGAAGGTAACAGGAATTCCGTTTAAAACACTTCTTTCAGATTTTTATACAGCTGTGGCAGCAGGAGAAGCTTCTGGTGTATACAGTTTTCCAGGTGATCGGATAGCTGCAAAAAAGGCATCTGCATTTCCGGTATTTTCCGGAGACAGTGGCTCAAAATATTCCATTCCGGCAGCTTCCGCGATCCTTGTGAAACTGAAGGATGGAAAATTTACAGTCCCATCTGATGGGGAAAGCGGAATTGTTTATCGTGTAATAGGAAAACGGACTTCATCTGTGAAACCGGCTGGCGGAAATGGTACAAGCAGCAGTCCTTATCAGATTGATTCTCTGGATGATCTGAATTTGATCGAGGAAAATCAGGGCGCATATTATCAGCTGACCTCAGATATTCAGATACAGGGAAGAATTAATTTTACCATCTCTTATTTTGGTGGAACGCTGGACGGAAACGGACATACGATCTATGGATTGAAAAAGCCTTTGATAGCCATGAATCAGGGGAAAATCAGGAATCTGCGCGTAGCTGCAGATTTTAATGATGATATGCAGAACGTGCAGGGCGTCATCACACAGTACAATGAAGGAAATATTGAAGACTGTATGGTGACAGGAACGATTAGCGGATATATGGGCGGAAACGGAGCTGTTGTATATCCGGAATTTGGCGGAATTGCAGGTGAAAATGCACTTGCCGGAATTATTTTTGGCTGTACATCAAAGCTGAATGTTAATTTGACAATGGCTCCTATGAAAAGCTGGGTAGGTGGAATTGCAGGTCTGAACATTGGTACTATAAGCAAGTGTGTCAGCACCGGTACGATTCGTGTTACCCAGACAAACGGAAATGAATATCCGGTCTATGTGGGCGGAATTGCGGGAGAAATCCAGAAGTTTGGGGGCATGGGCGGTGTGCTCAAAGAATGCCTCCATGCAGGAAAAATCACAGTAACTGCAGCAAACAACCGTGTAGGACAGATGTGTGGAACTGCTGCTGATAATGTACTCAGCTCTTCTTACGGTTTAAGCGGACATGTGCTGAACTGTTATGGAAAGAGTGGAGAGGGGAATTTTGTCGGCGGAACTGATGCTTCCATTGGAACAGGTGGACTTCTCACAGAGGCACAGATGAAAGATCCCAAATCTTACGTGGGCTGGGAGTTTGGAACTGACTGGAAGATTTCAGCGGATGGTTTGCCAGAGCGGGTGGAGAATCCGGAGATTACTTCATTGGAGGTAAAAAACAACTGGACTTCCTGCTACGTGGGAGAAAAACCGTGGTATTGGGGCAGGCTTTTGATAAATGGTACAACTTATTCTGAGATTACAGCCGATATGATAAGCGGCTTTGACAGTTCTGCTGAAGGAACTACTCATGTTTATGTAGAATATAAGGGGAAACAGGTTGGCTATTCAATGGAAGTTGTTGCGCCGAAAACCAGTGATATCAGCAGCATTGTAATATCAGGACAGCCGAAGAAATCTTATGTGGAAGGAGATATATTTAATCCATCCAGAGCCAGCATGTATGCAACGATTGGTGATCGTGCAGCTTATATTTACAGTGGATTTACCTATGACAAAACAGGCCCACTGAAAACCTCGGATACTAAGGTTACTTTTGATTACTTTGGAGTAAAAATACCGTGGGCGATTACGGTTGCAGCGAATGCACCAGCGGCCTTGACTATGCTTGCAGCTCCTGAGAAACTGAATTATGTAGCTGGAGATAAACTCGATCTGACCGGAGTGAAGCTTCAGATTACATATAGCAATGGAAAAGTATCGCCGGTTATTACAGGGGCTGATCTGAATACTTATGGAATACATTTGGCGCTTGGAAGTGGAAGCGGTTCATCGGCTGTGATTGATAATGGCAGAATAACAGAGTCATCAGATAATGGAAAAGATCTTATTGCTTATGTGTCTGATAAGCTGCCGGGAGAATATGGTGCCGTGATCGCTGTGCTTGGAATAATGAGCGTAACAGAACCATTGGCGATTACAGATACTGAGCTGTACGCGGTTACAGGAACTGGAAAAGAGCAGTGGATATATTCAGGCTTTGTTACAGGTGGAAGTGGTAAGTATGAAACTCAGGTTGTTTCTGAGAATTTACCGGCTGGTTTAACTGTTTTTGCGGTTCCTGGCGGAGGCTCTTATGGAAGTAAATATTTTACTTTTTCCGGGACTGTCACTGCACCAGTGGGAATTTATGAGTCACAGTATAAAATTGTGGATACAGGAACAAAGGCAGTTTTGCCAGTTACAATAAAAATTATAGTTACGGCTTCTAATGAGGCAAGATTTTATAGTTTTGTACTTAACAAGGCGTTTAATTCCCAGTTAAAAGAGGATGTTGTTGGGGAAATTGATAATGAGAACCGTAAGATTACGCTGCGGTTGCCAAAAGGAACTAATGTTACCAGGCTGGCACCGAATATTGATTATGGTTCTGGTACAGGAACAGCGGTGGCAGATGAGTTTACCAGTGGAAGATCTCATGATTTTACAAATCCGGTACAGTATGTTCTGACAGCGCCAGATGGTGTAACGAAGATAACATATACGGTTACAGTTGTTTTTTACGATGAAACGCAGGGTGGTTCCGGGGAAACTGAGCATACGCATACCTGGGATGCCGGAGTTATAACGAAAGAGGCTACTATTTCAAGTACAGGAATTAAGACATATACCTGTACTGTGTGCAAGAGCAAACGCGAAGAAGAAATTCCGAAATTGGTTGTTTTACCGACGAATACGCCAGTGCCGACGGCGACACCGACGAATACACCGGTACCAACGGTAACGCCGACGAACACGCCAATACCAACGGCAACGCCGACGAACACGCCGGTGCCAACGGCAACGCCGACGAACACACCGGTACCAACGGTAACGCCGACGAATACGCCGGTGCCAACGGCAACGCCGACGAACACGCCAGTGCCGACGAACACGCCAGTGCCGACAAACACGCCAGTGCCAACGGCAACGCCGACAAACACGCCGGTACCGACAAACACGCCAGTGCCAACGGCAATGCCGACGAATACGCCAGTGCCGACAAACACGCCGGTACCAACGGCAACGCCGACGAACACGCCAGTGCCGACGAATACGCCAGTACCGACGAACACGTCAGTACCGACAAACACGCCAGTGCCAACGGCAACGCCGACAAACACGCCGGTACCGACAAACACGCCAGTGCCAACGGCAATGCCGACGAATACGCCAGTGCCGACAAACACGCCGGTACCAACGGCAACGCCGACGAACACGCCAGTGCCGACGAATACGCCAGTACCGACAAACACACCAATACCAACGGCAACGCCGACGAACACGCCGGTACCAACAGCAACGCCGACGAACACGCCAGTACCGACAAACACGCCAGTGCCGACGAATACGCCAGTACCGACGAACACACCAATACCAACGGCAACGCCGACGAACACGCCAGTACCGACAAACACGCCAGTGCCGACGAACACGCCAGTACCGACGAACACACCAATACCAACGGCAACGCCGACAAACACGCCAGTGCCGACGAACACGCCAGTACCGACGAATACACCAATACCAACGGCAACGCCGACGAACACGCCAGTACCGACAAACACGCCAGTGCCGACAAACACGCCAGTACCAACGGCAACGCCAGTGCCGACGAACACGCCAGTGCCGACAAACACACCTGCGCCGACTGGATATAAAGTGGGCACAACAGTGAAACATCCGGCGACAAACGGATATTATAAAGTTACCGCCACAGACACGGTAGAATATATAAAACCGATAAAGAAAAAGGTAAGCACTGTCACAATTCCAGACAGCGTAAACCTGAAGGGCGCGAATTACAAAGTAACCTCAATAGCCGCCAAAGCATTCAAGAGCAATAAATACCTGAAAAAGGCTATCATAGGAAACAATGTAATCCAGATTAAAAGCTATGCCTTTTATAAGTGCACGAAACTCTCTTACGTACAAATCGGAGGCTCAGTAAAAGCTATCGGAAAACAAAGCTTTTATGGCTGCAAAAAGTTAAACGAAATGAGAATCTACACCTCCCGCTTGAAAGCCAAATACGTAGGCTCTAATGCCTTCAAAGGCACTCCATCCAAGATGAAAGTCTACGTCCCCAGGAAAAAGGCAAAGAGCTACAAAACGGTTTTTGTAAAACGAGGCATAAGCAAAAAGATTGTAATAAAGAAGATGTAATATTTGTTTGTGTTATGGGGAGATTTTCAAAGAAAGCTGGGTCTTCAAACATCGAAAAAGCAATCGGCGGTTCAAACTAATATAACAAGAGAATATATAAGGGACTGTAATAGATGCGTGTTGCGTGTGAAGTGACATTCATCTGTTATAGTCCCTTTTCTCTTGACATTTTTCCACGTAATGTGCAAAATAAACTCATAAAGTTCAAACAATTTCAGGAGAAATTATATCATGAGGCGGGATTTTTTACACTTAAAGGCACCGGAAAACTGGAGTTAGAAGACACTTTCCGGCCAGGATGCCCTACGCAGCAGTAACCCATTCTGAATAAAAACACGCTCTAAAATGGGGACTGTCTGGATGTCGGAGATTACCAGATTTCCACAAGAAATGGAACAATTTGTACTGACAGAACAAGAGTATTATAAAAATATGAATTAAAAAGAAAGTTGTGAAACAAAATGAAACGAATTGATTTTGAAAATGGCACGGTAACCAGAAACATTTTCAGCGCTGCAATCCCCATGCTGGTGGCACAGATACTCAGTCTTTTATATAATATTGTAGACAGAATCTATATCGCCAGAATCCCTGAAGTGGGAACTACAGCGCTTGGCGCAGTCGGTTTATGTTTCCCGTTAATCGTGATTATCACTGCCTTTGCAAATCTGTTTGGCAGTGGCGGCGCTCCTGTTTTTTCTATAAACAGAGGTATGAAAGACAACCAGAAAGCGCAGGAAGTGATGAACACTTCCTTTACTATGGTGTGCGGAAGCGGGATCATTCTGATGATAGCTGGTATGCTTTTTGCAAGACCTCTGCTGGTACTTTTTGGAGCATCTGAGGATGCTTTGGTTTATGCATATCCCTACATGATGATCTACCTGATCGGAACGATTCCATCCATGATCGCCACAGGAATGAACCCATTTATCAATGCACAGGGATACGCGACAACTGGCATGCTTTCTGTAGCAATTGGTGCAGTCGCCAATCTGATCCTGGATCCATTATTCATTTTTGTGCTTGGTTTCGGAATCAAAGGAGCTGCCATTGCGACTGTTCTTTCCCAGTTCCTATCAGCTGCTTATGTACTACTTTTTCTTGAAAAAAGAGCGGAAATGAAAGCTCGGCTTTTGAAAAAAACAGAGCTGAAAAGCTGCAAAGAGAATGCAAAAAACATTGTCAGTCTTGGTACTGCAGGCTTCATTATGCAGCTGACAAACAGCCTGGTAACCATCTGCTGCAACAATGTTCTGGGGGTCACCGGAGGGGATGTTTACATATCCGTTATGACTATCGTATCCAGTGTCCGTCAGATGGTAGAGACGCCGATTTATGCTATAAATGAAGGAACATCACCTATTCTGAGCTATAATTATGGGGCAAAAAGACCGAAGCTTGTCCGCAAGGCAATGGTCACTCTGGCAGTAATGGTTCTGGTTTATACAGCAGTAATGTGGAACGTGATTATCTTTGTTCCGGATTATCTGATTGCCATTTTCAGCTCCGATAAGCTCTTGATAAAGGATGCAGTTCCGGCACTGAAAACCTACTTTGCAGCCTTTATTTTTATGGATCTGCAGTACATTGGACAGACTGTTTTCAAGTCTTTAAATAAGAAAAAACAGGCCATTTTCTTCTCGCTTTTGAGAAAAGTTTTTATTGTAGTTCCGTTGACATACCTGCTTCCCTACGTGTTTAAAATGGGAACTCACGGAGTATTCCTGGCAGAGCCGGTATCTAATGTAATTGGCGGAAGCCTTTGTTTCGTTACAATGCTGCTGACTATATTGCCGGAGTTAAAGAGGATGGAGAAGAAAAACGGAGAGGCGGACCGTCCCATGGAGTACTTTAAAACGAGGTAAAAATATATGGAAAATACAATTATAATCGCGATTGTAAGTCTTCTCTGTATCCTGGCTCATGTCCCCACTCTGATCCTGCGAATTGTTCCGTTTCACGAAAAAATCTCAGATAAAGACAGGATCAGACTGACTGTAATCTATGCAATTGGTCTGGCTGTGGACTTCGGAATCTGCATGTGGGTGGAAAATTACCGGGAAATTGACGTGCCGTTTTATAAGATAAATCTTATTGCTTTCTGTATTGTAATGGCTGCTGTAAATATCTGGCTTGTCCCTGGTTTATTGAAGTTGCTACGGAGAAGAAACACGACATGCTTCTGATTACGGTAGACAATTCTTTTGACGGAATATTATTCCAGGAAAATGGGAAAATTTACTCAAAAAAAACGGCAAAACAAACAGGAAGGAATCGGCATTCTTTCCATGAAAAAACTGTGTGAAAAACACGGCGGAGCCAGTCACTTCGAAGCGGTCGGCAACAGGTTCCAGGCCAGCTTTATATTGAAAAGTGAGGTTGAAGATTAAAAAATGGTTAAAGTTGATTTAATTACAGGCTTTCTTGGCTCAGGAAAAACGACTTTCATAAAGAAATATGCTGCATGGCTGATGAGTCAGGGGCAGAATATTGGAATTCTGGAGAATGATTTTGGTGCAGTGAATGTGGACATGATGCTGCTTCATGATCTGGAAGGTGAGAACTGCGAGCTGGAAATGGTTTCAGGTGGATGTGATGCGGACTGCCACAGAAGACGTTTCAAGACCAAGCTGATCGCAATGGGAATGTGCGGATATGACAGAGTTCTCATTGAGCCTTCCGGGATTTTTGATGTGGATGAGTTTTTCGATGCCCTTTATGAAGAGCCGTTGGATAAGTGGTATCAGATTGGAAATGTGATTACCATTCTGGATGCCAGACTGGAGGAGAAGCTGCAGCCACAGGCAGAGTATATTCTGGCTTCAGAGGCGGCTGATGCAGGTTGTATTGTTCTGAGCAAGAGCCAGGAGGCATCTGAGGAAGAGATTAGTGGAACTGTGAAACATCTGAATCGCGCACTGGAAAGCGTGAAATGCAAACGACGTTTTACGGAAAATGAGATACTGAATAAGAATTGGGAAAAGTTTACAGATGAGGATTTTCAGAAGATTTTCAACAGCGGGTATGTGATGGAAGATTTCGAGAAACAGTGTTTTGATGAGAAAGAAGGGTTCCAGTCATTGTATTTTATGGAGCTGAAGAGTTCCGAGACCCAGTTGGAGAAAGCAGCGCATCAGATTCTGGATGATCCGGAATGTGGGGATGTTTTCCGAATTAAGGGCTTTGTGAAATTAGAAGAAAATGCTGCCGCGGTAACCGAAAACGAAAAAATGAATTCGGGCTCCGCTCAGAAAGTGTCCGCCGACAATAACTGGCTGGAATTAAACGCCACCCGTAAAGAATTTTCCCTAAGGCCCATTTCCGCAGGCCAGGAAGTCGTGATCGTGATCGGGGAGAATATGAATGAGGCGCGGATACGGGAGTATCTGGGGACAGCGAATATTAAGTAACCGCCATATTGAC
>UMHS01018048.1_pt1 | contig 10820 bp, 10 predicted proteins | sample 1965611 | NCBI WGS metagenome assembly UMHS01 (sample SAMEA4836106, study PRJEB28245) | human gut metagenome | biome: gut microbiome; material: fecal sample | place: Denmark | collected 2008
GCGCGCCGTGCTGCGCTGACAGTGCGGGTTTTTCGAAAGGAGGGAGAACATGAAGGCGGAATCGGGCGGAAGCGCCGTGGCCCCCGGCGCTGCGTCGCCGGCAGCAGCGACGCCGACAGCCGCGCCCCCAACGCCACACGACCGCTGCGCGCTCGTCATCCTCACGCGCGTGCCGGCGCCGGGGCAGACCAAGACGCGCATGATGCCCGACCTGTCTCCCGATCAGTGCGCCGCGTTTCACGAGGCGCTGCTTGAGGACGCGGCACGTCTTGCCCGCGCGCTCGCGGACGCGGTTGACGTGTTCGTGGCATACGCGCCGCCGGGTGCCGCGGCGCCGGTGCAGGCGGCGTTCGGCGGCGACGTGTACTACTTCGAGCAGGAGGGCGACGGACTCGGCACGCGCATGCGCGACGCTGCGCGCGTCGTGGCCGACGCGGGGTATGCCCGCTGTGCGCTCATGGGCGCCGACGCGCCCGAGGTGCGCCCGACCGATGTGTTGCGCGCCTTCGCCCTGCTCGACGAAGCGGACGTGGCGATCGGTCCCGCCGACGACGGGGGCTACTACCTCATCGCCTTCAGGGGCGTGCCTGCGGATCTGTTCAACCTGCCCACTTACGGCCACGACGCGGTGCTCGAGCAGACGCTTGATGCTGCCCGTGCGGCAGGCTGCACCTGCGTGCTGCTGCGCACGGTGTCCGACATCGACACGTGGGCCGACGCCGCCGCGCTGCTCGGCCGCGCCGCCGACGAGGAGCTCGGGCGCCTCGCGTCGGTGCGCTACCTGAGAAGCCTCGGCAGGAAGGGGGCCTGATGGGCGCCCCGTTCCTCTCGATCGTCGTGCCGATCTACAACGAGGAGCGCGTGATCGACCGCCTGCTCGACCAGCTGCGCCCGCTGCGGGAGACGTGCGAGGTCATCCTCGTCGACGGTGGCTCGACCGACGGCACCCTTGCTCGCATCGACGACGCGTTCACGGTGATCCGCGCGCCGAAGGGTCGCGGGGGCCAGCTCAACGCGGGCGCCCGCGCGGCGACGGGTGCGGTGCTGCTGTTCCTCCATGCCGACAGCGTGCTGCCGCTCGACCCCGTCGGCGAGATCGAGCGCGTCATGCGCACGCACCGCGTGGGCTGCTTCGGGGTGCGCTTCGAGCCGTCGAGTCCGCTCATGCGCATCTGCGCGGCCCTCTCCAACTTCCGCTGCTACGTGCGGCGTATCATGTTCGGAGACCAGGGAATCTTCATCGAGCGTGCCCTTTTCCTCGAGGTGGGCGGATTCCCCGATCTGCCGCTCATGGAGGACTACCGGTTCTCGCTCGACCTGCGCCGCCGCGGTTTGCGCCCTGGGGCGACGCGCGGCCGGATCACCACCTCGGCGCGTCGCTTCGGCACGACGACGCGCTCGCGCCTGCGCACGATGATGCAGATGGCGCACCTGCGGCGGCTCTACCGGCGCGGTGCTCCCATCGAGGAGATCGCCCGCCGCTACGGCGAGGCGCGCTAACGTGGAGCTGATGCGCGCGGCGCGCGACGACGGTTGAAAAACGCGGCCACTGCGTGGGAAGTGGCGGGGCCGCCTGCGGGCGGCCCGGAAGGGAAGGATGAAGCTATGACCAAGATTCTCGACGGGTTCGGCAAGCCGTGCCCCATGCCGCTCGTGATGGCGAAGAAGGAGATCGACGCCGGCAACCATGACATCGCCGTGCAGGTGGACAACGAAACCGCGGTGAAGAACCTCACCCGCCTCGGCAAGAAGACCGGCCTCGCCGTGTCGTGCGATGCGATCGAGGGCGGCTGGCTCATGACGTTTGCGGAAGGCGACGGCACGGCGCCGGCCGAGCCTGATCTCTCCGCAGCGCTTGCGACGGGTGCGGCCTGCTCGACGACGGGCGGCTGCGGGTACGCGGTGTTCATCGGCAAGGACCACGTGGGCGAAGGCGACGGCGAGCTCGGCTACAACCTCATGAAGATGGCGCTCTACACGCTGTCCGAAAGCGACAACATCCCCGCGAGCCTGCTGTTCATGAACTCCGGCGTGAAGCTCGTGACGGGCGATGAGGCGCAGATCATCGACAGCGTGAAGAAGCTCGAGGACATGGGCGTGGAGGTGCTCGTGTGCGGTACGTGCCTCGACTTCTACGGCGTGAAGGACGCCCTCAAGGTGGGCGAGGTGTCGAACATGTACGACATCCTCGGTCGCATGCAGGAGGCGGCCAAGGTCATCTCGCTGTAGCCGGCGCATCTGGCGTCTGCACCGAAACGGACGGGGCGCCGCTCGCCGAGTGCGCTGTGCGAGCGGCGCCAAATTCCGCACAAGCGGTAGGCTTGTCCGTCAAGTCTGCGTAAAATGCCTGATGACAGGCTGGAATTATGTTTCTAGGCAGGGAGGTTTTTCCTCGGTCCTATACTATTCCGCGGATTTGCAGCAAGGCTGTCTGCAGTGTGGTTTTGATCGGACGGGTCGGTTTTGAGCAGGCGCGAGGACATTATCGATGCTACCTTGAGCATCATGAGTGAAAGCGGCATTCGCGCGCTGACGCTCCCCGTTATCTTCGAGCACGCTCATACCGGGGCCGGTACCTTCTACCATTATTTCAAGGATCGCGAGGATCTTCTCGACGCCGTGTACGCGCATTGCTTCGATCTTGCGATTGAGGAACTCTCCGACAAGGACGATCCCGACGCGACGACGCGCGAGCGCTTCAACTGCTTCTGCCGCAACATGTTCCACGCGTATCGCGTGTATCCCCGCGAGTTCAACTTCCTCTACTGGTATACGTTCGGCTACGTTGAGCCCGACGTGAACTGCTGCCGCGTCATCCCCTCGGTCATGCTGCTCACGCGCATCATCGACAAGGGGCAGAAGGAGGGTACCGTGGCGAGCGAGGCATCGGCGTCGGTGCTTGCGCGCATGGTGCGCGGCATGGCGGCGAGCATGTACTGGGGGCACCAGCGCGACGCGTACGACATGAGCGACGCGAGCGCGCAGCTCTTCGCCGATGCCGCATGGCGCGCCATCGGCGCCCAGTAAGCCCCGGTCCTACGCCATCCCATCCTCAAACGAAATCGAACACGTATCATCCTCCACGATGCGGCCGATGCGCGCAGGCGCGCGTCCCGTTTCCCGCTCGAACGCTTCCTCGAACGCTGCCGCCGCCTCGGCGGGCAGCGCCACGAGCAGGCCGCCCGAGGTTTGCGGGTCGCAGATCACCGCCATGCGGTTGTCGAACTCGTCGTCGTCGAGCGCGCCCTGGTTCACGAAGGGCGCGGCGAAGTCCATGATCGAGAACGTGCGGTTGGGGCGGCAGTAGGACACGGAGAGATCCCATGCGCCGTCGAAGAGCGGCAGCGCCTCCCAGTCGAGCACGGCCCCCACGCCGCTCGCGGCGAGCATCTCGTGCAGGTGCCCTGCCAACCCGAACCCCGTCACGTCGGTGGCCGCATGGGCCCCCGCCGCGCGCATGGCGCGCGCGCCCGCACGGTTGAGCTCGGCCATCGAGTCGATCGCCGGCTGGAAGGCGGCGAGGTCGACCTCGCCGATCTTGTAAGCGGCGGAAAGCAGCCCCACGCCGAGCGGTTTGGTGAGGTACAGCACATCACCCACCTGCGCGCCCTCGTTGCGCACGAGGCGGTCGGGGTGCACGGTGCCGAACACGCAGAGGCCGTACTTGGGCTCGGGGTCGTCCACCGAGTGGCCGCCCACGATGAGCGCGCCCGCCTCGCGCACCGCCTCGGCGCCGCCGGCGAGCACCTCGCGCGCCACGTCGTTGCCGAGCGCGCAATCGAGCGCGAGGATGTTGAGCGCGCACACGGGCTCGGCGCCCATGGCGAACACGTCGGACAGCGCGTTCGCCGCCGCAATGCGCCCGAAGTCGCGCGGGTCGTCCACGAGCGGCGTGAGGAAGTCAACCGTGAGCACGGCCGCCACGTCGTCGCTGATGCGGAACACGGCCGCGTCGTCGCTCGTCTCGAAGCCGAGCAGAAGATCGCCCGCGAACGGCGAGCTCTGGTTCGCACCCGTCATGATGGGCGCGAGTATGTCGGCGAGGTCGCCCGGACCCCATTTCGCCGCTCAACCGCCCTTCGAGGTGAGCTCGGTCAGGCGCACGCGCTCCTTCTCGCTCATGGCCGCCCCTTTCCCTGTTGCGCGCCGCAGCGCACATCATCGTGTATCGAAGGGAGAGTATAGCAACCGGGGCGCGCCGCGGGGCGATGGCGACCCGGTTTCCGGGGCTTCCCTTCGCTTCACAGCCCAAAACGCATCTGAAAAAAGATTCCAATAAATCTTCAAAACGCAGGCTGCTATGTTGCACCCAAGGAGTGTTGCGCTGGGGAGCGTGTGCGGCTGTGGTGCGCATCGTGCGGCCGGAGTCGCGGAACGGCGCGACAACGCCAGACGAGTTGGAGACGAGAAGAGAGGAAAGGAGTGTCCCATGCAGCTATCACGCAGAGGCTTCTTCAAGGCCGTCGGCGCCGCGTTTGCGACGACCATGGTCTACGAGGCCACCGCGGCCTCGCCCGCTTTGGCGGTGGAGGCATCCCATGAGTGGAAGCTCGTGAACACGGAAGAGTACACGAACATCTGCTGCTACTGCGCCGGTGGATGTGGCTCGTTGTGCTCAGTGCGCGACGGTGAGCTCATCAACCTTGAGGGCGACCCCGACCATCCCATCAACCAGGGCGGCCTGTGTCCGAAGGGCGCCGCGATGTTCCAGCTGCGCAACATCGTCGACCCCGAGACGCATGAGATCGTCAAGAACCCCGACCGCGTCACCCATCCGATGGTGCGCCGTCCGGGTGCGTCGGAGTGGGAGCCCATCACGTGGGACGAGGCGATCGCCGAGATCGCCCGCAAGGTGAAGGATACGCGCGACGCGTCCTTCATCGAGACCGAGAACGGCATGACCGTCAACTACACGCCCGGCATCGCGAGCCTGGGTGGCTCCCAGCAGAACTCCGAGGAGGAGTACCTCATCCTCAAGGCCATGCGATCGCTCGGCATCGTGGCGATCGACAACCAGGCCCGTGTTTGACACGGCCCCACCGTCGCCGGTCTGGCGGCATCATTCGGCCGTGGTTCGATGACGACGCACTGGTGCGACTTCCAGAACACCGACGTCATCATGAACATCGGTTCCAACAGCGTTGAGAACCATCCCGTCAGCGCCAAGTGGCTCAACAAGGCCCACGAGCGCGGCGCCAAGTGGATCGTCGTCGATCCGCGCTACACCCGCACCGCCGAGATGGCCGACATCTACTGCCCCATTCGCTCGGGCACGGACATCGCGTTCTACGGCGGCCTGTACAACTACATCATCGAGCATCTCATCGAGCCCAACCTGGCCAAGTACCTGGCGGGCGAAGAGGTGCCGGAGTACAACTTCTCCTATCTGCTCAACTACACCAACGCAAGCTACCTGCTCGATCCCGAGTACTCCTTCGATCCCGCAACGGGCCTGTTCAGCGGCTGGAACGCCGAGACGGGCACCTACGATGTGCATTCCTGGCACTATCAGGTCGAATCCGAGAGCACCTGGGACACGGCGGGCGAGTACGCCTGGGCGGTTGCCCCCGGCGTGCCTGAGTTCACGCCGCCTGCGGTCGAGCATCCCAAGCGCGACATGACGCTTGCCGACCCGATGTGCGTGTACCAGCAGTTCAAGCAGCACTACTCCCGCTACGACATGGACACCGTGTGCCGCATCTGCGGCATGGACAAGGAGACCCTCGAGCAGGTGTACTCCACCTTCGCCTCCACGGGCGCTCCCGACAAGGCGGGCGTCATCCTGTACGCGCTCGGCCAGACGCAGCACACCTACGGCGCTCAGAACACGCGTGCCATGAGCGTGCTGCAGCTGCTGCTCGGCAACGTGGGCATTGCCGGCGGCGGCGTGGCTGCGCTGCGCGGCGAGCCGAACGTCCAGGGCGCCACCGACATGGGCATGCTCGTGAACGAGCATCCCGCCTACCTCAAGTGGCCCAACACCACGGGCCGCAGCAGCCTGCGCAAGTGGCTCGAGGGCGAGACGTACTCGGCCGGCTACTACACCAACAAGCCCAAGTTCCTCATCTCGAGCCTCAAGGAATGGTTCGGCGAGAACGCGACGGTCGAGAACGACTACGGCTACGACTGGTGGCCGAAGGTTCCCTCGCAGACGGGCGCGCAGGACTACACGCACATCTCCACGTTCGAGCTCATGACGCAGGGCGTCATCAAGGGCTACTTCAACTGGGGCATGAACCCGTGCCACTCGGCTCCCAACGCCGGCAACGTGCGCCGTTCGATGGCGAACCTCGACTGGCTCGTGGGGGCCGACCAGGTTGAGACGGAGGCCGCGTCCTTCTGGAAGGCCCCCGACATGAACCCGGCCGAGGTCAACACCACGGTGTACTTCCTGCCGTGCGCGCTCATCTTCGAGAAGCCGGGCACCATTCTGAACTCGGGCCGCTGGCTGCAGTGGCGCTACCAGGCCGTCGATCCGTGGGAGGACTCCAAGCCCGACTACGAGATCGTCGACATGATGTGGCGCGCCATCGTCGACCTGTACGAGCAGGAGGGCGGCGCGAACCCCGCTCCGATCCTCAACACCAAGTGGGACTACTACGTCGACGGCAAGATCGACCCGCGTCCGGTGGCGTGGGCGCTCAACGGCTACAACGTGGCGGGCACCGAGTGCAACACCACGAGCTCCGCGCCGAAGGTCGACCTGCTTCCCGGTTACTCCAAGCTGGCAGCCGACGGTTCCACCGCGTGCGCGATGTGGATCTACTCGGGCTTCTGGAGCAACAACGACGCGCCGCTCGATCCGGCAGAGCAGCCCATCGGCCAGCGCGACAACGAGGACGAGAGCGGTCTCGGCCTGTACTCCAAGTGGGCATACGCCTGGCCGAACAACCGCCGCATCCTGTACAACCGCGCCTCGGCCGACCCCGAGGGCAAGCCGTGGAATCCCGATCGCACGCTGGTCGAGTGGACCGGCGACAGCTGGAACATGGTCGATGTCGGCGACTTCACCTCGGCCGCTGCCGACGGCACGCCGGTTCCGCCCAACAACAACGCGTTCTTCATGCTCTGGGAGCAGAACGCGCGCCTCGAGAGCTACGGCATGGTGGACGGCCCGCTGCCCGAGCACTACGAGCCGTTCGAGACGCCGCTTTCCGAGAACATCATGAACGGGTCGCTCAACAACCCGGTGTTCCTCGGCAAGGACTACGAGTCCACGGCCCACGGCACGGCGGCGGAGTATCCCATCGTCGCCACCACCTACTCGGTCACCGAGCACTGGCAGACCGGCGGTCAGTCCCGCATGTGCCCGTCGCTCGTTGAAGCCATGCCCACCCAGTTCGTCGAGATCTCCGAGGAGCTGGCGGGCGAGAAGGGCATCGCCAACGGCGACAAGGTGCGCGTGTGGAACAACCGCGGCTCGGTCATCGTCGACGCGGTGGTGACCAAGCGCATGAAGCCGCTCACGGTCAACGGCAACACCCAGCACCTCGTGGGCCTCACGCACCACTACGGCTGGGCGGGCGTGTTCGGCACGAGCGAGAGCATGGTGAACGACCTCACGCCGAACGTGGGCGACCCCAACTCTCAGACGCCCGAGTACAAGGCGTTCCTCGTCAACATCGAGAAGGCATAGGGGAGGTGACCTGCTATGACTGAGAAAGCGATTCTGTTCGACACGTCCCGCTGCACGGGATGCCACGGCTGTCAGATCGCCTGCAAGTGTTGGAACAACCTGCCGTCTCCGACGGGCCTCAACGAGAACGTGTTCTCGGGTTCGCTCCAGAACCCGCCCGATTTGAACGGCGATACGCGCTTGATCATGACCTACCATGAGGAGGCGGGCGGCAGCAAGGGCGTCATGTGGGCGTTCGGTCGCCGCTCCTGCCAGCACTGCACCGACGCGCCCTGCGCCTCGGTGTGCCCGGCGGGTTGCCTCGTGCGCAACGAGGAGACGGGCATGGTGGAGGTGCACGAGGAGAAGTGCATCGGCTGCCAGTACTGCTCGTCGGCCTGCCCCTTCGATGTTCCGCATTATCAGGGCGTTCAGGGCGCGGTCAACAAGTGCACCGGCTGCCCCGACCGCATCGAGCAGGGCATGGCCCCGGCGTGCGTGACCACCTGCCAGCCCGAGGCGCTGCGCTTCGGCGATCGCGACGAGATGCTCGCTCTCGCCGAGGAGCAGCTCGAGCGCCTCAAGGCCAACGGCTACGAGAACGCGTGCATCTACGGCGCCGACGAGGTGGGCGGCCTGCATGTGATCTCGGTGCTCAAGTACGGCGTCGCGGCGCACGGCTACGTCGAGAATCCGCAGGTGAGCCCTGTGACCACGCTGACGAACATCATGAAGCCCGTGACGGGCGTGGTGTCGGGCGTGGCAGTGCTCGGCTTCGCCGCCATGGCGGCGCTCGCAACCGGCTACAAGCGCAAGACGCTCGCCTACAACCCCGAGACCGAAGACACGCTCGATGCCAACACGGGCGAGATCGTCAAGCAGGGCGACGGGCAGGATCCCGAGTCGGTGGGCGATCACCTCAAGGATGCCGTCGCCGGATTCAAGGGAGGTCGTCATGAGTAGCCAGATCATTCCCGGCGCTGAAGAACGCATCGCCAACGAGGCCTTTCTTGAGGAGCGCAAGGCGAAGGGAACCGAGGTGCGCATCCAGCGCAAGTCGAAGCAGGCGCGCATCACGCACGGCATCACGGTGATCAGCTGCATCCTGCTGGCGATCAGCGGCCTGTTCGTGTTCGTGCCGGCGCTGACGCAGCTGGTGGGCAACGACGTCGTGTTCGTGTTCCGCATGGCACATCGCGTGCTCGGCGTGGTGTTCGTGGTCGTGCCGATCGTGAGCGCGATCCTCGCGCCGAAGGGCGTTGCCCACATCTTCCGGAACCTGTTCACCAAATGGGATTCCGATGACAAGAAGTGGATGGCGCTGTTCATGCCGTACCTGTTCATGGCGAAGCACCTGCATATGCCCGATCAGCGTGAGGTGAAGAGCGGCCAGCGATTCGCCGACGGCATGCTGTGGCTGTTTGGCGCGGTCATGGGCGTAAGCGGCGTGGTGCTTCTGCTGGGCACCACGGTGTTCGATCTGCCGGCAGGTCCCTATGGCGTGGTGCTGCTGATCCACGACATCGGGTTCTTCTTCATCGCTATCTTCGGCATGGCGCACATCTTCCTCGGTGCGGGCATCTTCCAGCCGTATCGCGGCAGTGCGCGCATCATGTGGGGCGACGGTACCGTGTCCGAGTCCGACGCGCTCTATCACTGGGGCCATTGGGCTCGTGAGGAGCTGACGACGCGCGAGAACGTCGTCGAGAAGTAGACGGCTGCGGTCCTGCCCGCCTGGCGTTCTGTCGGGCGGGCGGGACTTGCTTCCTGCTGGGGACCGGTGGCGCCGATCGCCTCGCGAGGGGAGGCGGGCGATGCTCGTTTCTCCCTGTGAGCTGTATGAGCTTTTCCGTGGCGAGGGGCTCGTCTCGCTTTCGGGCGGCGTCGATCGCACCTTCTTCGCTTTCGGGCGGCGTCGATCGCGTCTTCTTCTGCGAACGAATGCTTCGCGTGAACCATCTGCGTTTTCCTGGGCGCGGTATTCGCCCCTGATCTGATAATCCAACCGCTTGAGCATGTTATGTGCCGCGTCCCTTCTTCCTCTTGTATATCAAGAGGAAGAAGGGACGATGTTCGAGGGGCACGTTTTGCCCCGTGCACGAAGAGGAGCGAACCCCATGAACCTGAAGTTGATTGATGCTGCGATCGCCGGCTATCAGGACAAGATCGACGACGCCGACAAGGAACGCCTTTCCTTCTTCCGCGACCTCTGGGAGGTGCAAGCGCGCTGCGCCGATAAGGCCGACGTCGAGGCGTACGCCGCCCCCGACGCCGAGGCGCTTGCGGATGCGAAGTTCGCGTTCGAGGCTGCTCCCGTTGAGATCGACGCTGCGCTGTTCGCCGAGACGCTCGAGGCGCTTGCGCGCGCCATGGTCGACTCGGGCTACTACCCCGATGAGGTAGCCGAGGGGCTTGCCGCGATCGACTGGCAGGATGTGGCGCACACGAGCGATCTCGCGCTGCTCGGGTCGGATCCCGCGCGCGGGCTCATCGTGGCGGCTGAGGCGCTCGAGATGAAGGGCATGCCCGAGGGTGCGGCGCGCCTGGCGGCGATCGTCGTTGCGATGGCGCTCAAGCCCCAGCTCGAGGGTCCGGCGGCGCGCGCCATGAAGGTGCGTGAGGCTGCGCATCTCGCCGATGAGCATCCTCTGTTCTGCCCCGTGTGCGGCACGGCTCCCGCGCTGGCGCATGTGGGCGGCAAGACCTCCTCGGCGGGGCGCGGTCGCGTGCTCGTGTGCCCGCAGTGCGGTACGGCCTGGGAGTTCGAGCGCGTGCGCTGCGCGCGCTGCGGCACGCACAACCAGACGCACCTTCACTTCTTCAACCTCGAGGGCGACGACGCCCATCGCATCGCCACGTGCGAGGAGTGCGGCGGCTACATTCGCACGCTGTACTCCGAGGACGCGCTCGCGCCGTGTTCGTACGAGGTCGAGGACGTCGTGATGGCGAAGCTCGACGCTGTGGCGCAGGACCCGCGCATCGCCGCAGGCAAGATGGAGGAGCGCGCCTAGAGTGCGCTTCCGAAGCGGGCGGGATGGCGACGGCATGACGGTGATGTGCGCGGGCGGCGGCGCGACGTGTGCGGAGGTGCGCGACGAGCGCAGTAGCGCGGCTGCGGCTGGGCGCGCCGGCGCGACTGCGGGCGGGCGCGTGCGCCTGCCGCAGGTGCCGTGCGCGGTCAGCAGGCACGATGCGGCGCTTCGCA
>UMHS01008215.1_pt1 | contig 10815 bp, 9 predicted proteins | sample 1965611 | NCBI WGS metagenome assembly UMHS01 (sample SAMEA4836106, study PRJEB28245) | human gut metagenome | biome: gut microbiome; material: fecal sample | place: Denmark | collected 2008
GTCCTATCAAAGCATTTTCTGTTGCTGTTGCCGGTTCTGTATCCTTCAGATCATAGGTTCCATGGATCTCCATACGGAAATTGCGTCCGGATGGAAGATCCCCCAGTATCTCTGTCAGCATATCCTGGCTCAGATCTACTTTTCTGCGAATCTTGGTAGCCGGATCATCACCGACCTGTTCAAACATAGAAAGCTCTGCTCCGGTCTGCGGATCGCAGAGCACGATATATCCGTCCCGAAGATTGATATATTGTTTATCTTCATTCACGATGGAGATACGCATCTGCTGTTTGCCGACTGCATTCGTGATCAGGGAAACCGAAGCGGTCGGTGCCCGGTAACTGGTCCAGGCGCTTCCCTTCTGCTCCTCCGGGTTCGTACACGGAAGTTCATTGCCGAAACGGTCTGTCAGCTTCAGTTCCCAGGTATAATTCGTACCGGATTTAAGTACTGCATCTGAGTTCCAGGTTGTTTTCTGGCCCATACGAAGGCTTCGGATATCCGTACCTGCCAGCGCAAGTGGTTCATCCGTCACTGCTTTTCCGTCTTTCAGGACCGTCACGCTGCCTCTGGCTATATAAAGCATGTCAGATGGAAGGCTGCTGGTCATCTGCATATTGGGAATCTTAATCTTATCTGCATAGAAATCAACTGCCTGTTCCTTGCTGAAGGTGTAGGGTGCCAGATGATCCAGCGAAAGAGTATGAAGCGGAATATCTTCCATGAACTCCTCTGTCTCTTTCACCCCATCTTTATTTAACCAGACAAAGGTACCCTGTACCAGAATACTGGTATCCGGTCTTACGTTCGGAATCTTAATACTGCCTCTTGCTTTAAAGTTCTTTCGGGTGATCAGTTTCTTCTCCTGACCATTCTCTTCTTCGTAAACACGAAGCACCACACGTTTCAGACGCATATCCGGATCCTGGATCTCCAGGTCGCCGTATACATTATATACATCTGCTTTGGCATTTGTGAAAGAAACCACTGGTTTTCGGACATTTCCATGGCTGGAGCCGTTGCCGTCGCTGGTACCGCCACCTTCTGTGGTATTACCGCTGCTTCCGTGACCACCGTTGGTGCTTCCGCCGCTTTCCGAATCGCCGTGATCACCGCCGCCGGTTCCCATATCATCACCGGTTCCGCCGCCTCCGGAGGTACTGTTATTGTTTCCGCCTCCAGCACTGCTTCCGCCTCCGGCACCAGTTCCCCCCTGGGTACCACCGTGATCAAAATCGGAGCTGCCGCCGTTTTCACTGCCGGAATGATCACCGGAATTTGACTCACTGCTTCCATTGCTGGAACCGCTTCCCTGTGTATTACCGGAACCAGAAGAACCAGAACCGTCTCCGCTGCCTCCTCCGGCATTAGGAAAGCTGACTGACTCACCATTTCCCTGGAAGGAATCTCCTTCGTTAGGCTGATTGGCACCTTCTGCATCCAGTTCTTCACTGGAGAAAACGGTATCGCTGTCATTTTCTTCTTCCGGTGTATTTTCGAGAAGTTCATCCGTATCTTCAAAGCCGCTGCCATCGGTTCCGGAGCCATCCTTTGATGAGTCGTCCCCATCCTCTGTTTCCATCTCTTCTGCTCCATCACCTTCTGACTGTCCGGAACCGGTATGTCTATCGGCTTCGCTGTGGATTCCTTCCTCTGCTGCCATAGTCTCCTCCGGCTTTTCGTTTCTTGCCGCCGGCTCAGAGGGGTCGTGGACTGCACCGATGAGTCTTACGAAGGAATGATAATCGTAAGTATTATCTCGGATCACAACCTTCGCAGATCCAAGATTCTTCAGATCGGAATAAACCAGACGCTCCCCTGCGTATCCATAGGCAGAGAGGTCATCTTCTCGAAAACAAATGAGCGATCCAAGGCGCAGGGCATGGTCTAGTCCGTTGCTCCGGATCGTGATCGGAACTGTATTCATATACAGACCATTGTTTAACTTTGCAAATATATATGTATCCTCATCCTGGCCTACACCTTCGTCATCAAAGGCCGTACCGTCACTGACAAACAGGCCAGCATAAGGCTCATATTCCATAAAATCATCGGTCATCAGGCTTCCTGTGGCCTGAAAATACCAGATACCGGTACCATCACCGGTATAAAACGGATATTCTCCCTGGATCCGTTCTTTCTTCGGGCCCAGATAGAGATTGTTGCCCCGGCGGTATACCGTGTCACCGGCCCGGAACTTCTCCAGAGTAACCGGATCCGGCTCTTTATCACCGTCGGCACCTTTCTGCAGGGTTTTAGCCAGATTGCGGTCACTTACCGCCACCACATCTGTCTGGATCATGCCCAGTACCTGCAGCCGGTATGCGTATGCAAAACACATAACCGATAAAAGAACTGCTATCGCTGCAATGATTCGTTTCAAGGCTCTGCTCCCCCTTACTTCATTTCATTGATTCTTGGAAGCAGCTCCGGTTTTGTAAACAGAAGCAGCCAGGTTCCGTTCGGAAGCCACAGCTTGTTGGTTCCAAGATTCACTGATCCTCCATTTTTGAAGGATGCTTTCACTTCTTTTTCATTGATGGATATCAAACGGGCTGAATCTTCACCGTACACATGCAGATTCAGCGTCTGTCCATACTGTATCACTGCAAATGACATGGCCGGCACTTCGATGGAATCATCCTCCCAGTCGATCTCAGCCGGCTCCAGAAAGATATAGGTTCCTTCCCCGTCAAAGAGAAAACCGCCTGCACCTTCTCGGACATCTTTTTGATCTTTAAGTACGACGGAACCGGTGCTGATATCTGCGGTGGAGAAAGTCTCCAGACGGTACATCGCGGCATTTCCCACATTCATCTGTACCCAGGCATAAGGCACCGGAAGAAGCATCTTATCGTCACTTCCCATATAGAGAGGTCTCGAACTGATACTCTGGCCACCGGCTTTTTTCAGATATGTGGCATCATCGGTCCGCTGGAATTTGGTTCCTTCCGGATATTCCGTCTGAACCTCTCCCATATAGGTATACAATTTCTCCTCCGCCCGATACGCGCCTGCCTCCCGGTACATAATAAATACCAGGATAATAATCACAATAGGAATCAGAAACAGCAGCTTCTGAAGCTGAATTTTGCCTCCATAATTGATTCTCAACTTTCGATTTCTTTTTTCTTTCACTGCCTGTCACCTCCTGTTTCTGTTCCTTTTTTATAAAACAGCCGTTTTTTCTGGTTCTGTCTTTTCCGGCTTGTTCTCTTTCGCTTTGATCTGCTGTCGCCGTCTGTCTTTTCATCCGCTGTCTGATTGGGTTCATCCGTTCCATTTTCCGATGTTCCATCTTCTCCGGGTGCATCTTCTTCACGCGGAGGTTTCTCTTCTGCCACCGGCCGGTTCATCGCCCGATCCTTCGCAAGAAGATACATATCGCGAAGGGTAAAGTAAAGCGCATACAGAATGATGAAAACAATCAGAAGTCCCAGAATGATGAAAATCGGAAACTGAAAACGTGTCTCCAGCAGATAGGAATGCAGCAGATTTTCTGCCATCATCGCTGCAAACAGCAATACACTGTTAAATAAATCGCGAAGCAGCATCTGCATCCGCTTCCAGGCCGTGAACTTTGCCGCCGACAACAGAAGCAGCATCGCCAGATGGCACAGCTGCATATCCACGACAAAGAGGGCACTGGTTGCCGTAAAAAGCAGCCAGAGCCAGGAAGCTGCCAGAAAACAGCACTGTGGCCTTGTCAGGCCAAAGAAAAAACGGTAGATCCACAGGTTTTTTCTCTGCCATCCAAAGTGCTTCGTGCCAAAAAGCAGCGCTATCTCCATCGCCAGCGCCACTATGATCGCTGCGATTAAAAATACACGGAACTGCAGAACTATCTGCATTGCATCATTTAACATACATATCCTCTTCTATCAAAAGTTCGAACTGATTCTGCCGGAATACATAATATCCTTCGATATCATCCAGACTCTCCATAATATCCTTCCCAACGATCTGTACACTGCCTTTTACTTTACCGATGGTGGGCATATAATCCTTCAGAATCAGAATGTTGTAGTCGCGGCTGACGATCCGGACCATAGACACATTTTCATAGGTCTTCATACCGCCGGACAGACTCAGCACACTGGCATGAATCGCCATTTCTTCTTTGTTTTCTTTATTTTCTTCCATGGAATTTACCTATCATATAGAATGCAGCCTCGTCCTCGTCATCGTAGACACCATTCAGGATATCTTCCACATCCTGAAGAACATCCTCGATGGCTACGAACTCACCCGGAATACCGGTGAAGTTCTCCGCTACGAACATCGGCTGGGTAAAGTAGTTTCTCAGCATTCTGGAACGATAGAAGATCTCCTTGTCCGCCTGGGACAGCTCTTCGATACCCAGAACTGCGATGATCTCCTCCAGTTCCTCATAACGTGCCAGATAACGGATGGACTCCTCCACCAGATGATAGTGGCGCTCGCCCACCTTCTCCGGATCAATGAGAGTTGATGTGGTTGCAAATACGTCAATGGCCGGATAGAGACCTTTCTCTGCCACCTTTCGTGACAGTACTACCTGTCCGTCCAGATGCTGCATGATGGTCTGTACCGCCTCGTCCGTCACATCATCCGCCGGGATATAGATCGCCTGGAAGGATGTGATGGAACCGTGAGGAGTCGAGTTAATACGCTCCTCCACCTCGCTGACGTTCATCTCGATGGTTGCCGGATAACCGTTCTCGATGGGCATACGGTTCATCATGGCACTGATCTCCGAATAAGCCTGTACATAACGGTATATATTGTCGACAAACAGAAGCACATCCTGTTTCTTCTCATCCCGCAGATACTCAGCCAGTGTAAGACCACTGTAGATGGCATGGGAACGGGATGCGGAGTTGTCACCCATCTGTCCAAATACCATGGCCATCTTATCCAGAAGTCCTGCCTCTGTCATCTCGTCATACAGCTCACGACCCTCACGGGAACGCTCACCGACACCGATAAAGACAGAGTTGGAACCCAGTCCCTGGTATACGTTATGGATCAGCTCTTTAATCAATACGGTTTTGCCGACACCGGCACCGCCCAGAAGACCCATCTTAAAGCCCTTTCTCATAGGTGCAAAGAAATCCAGCACCTTGATGCCGGTCCAGAGGATCTCTCCATTGGCATCGATCTGGGACAGGCTGGGGCTTGACTGGTATACATTCTTCTGACAGATACTGTCAAGAGGCTGCTCATCGATCATGCCGCCGTAGGGGTTAAATACACGTCCTAAGATCTGGTCGGAATACTCCATCGTCAGACCATGCTCTGCTTTCTCTACTTCCATGCCGCGCTTTAAGCCTTTTGTACTCTCAAAAGGAATCGCATTTACCACGCTTCCAGCCACGTCACAGACCTCAAAATGGCGTCTTTCCCCGTCTACTGTCGTGTAGAGCATATCACGCTCTGCCACGCCGGTGCCGTCCGTGAGAATCTCTACTCCCAGCTCCGACACGGAAATGATTTTTCCTATCATGACTCTCCTCCTACTTATACGCCCGGTTCTTGACGTAGTTATCTATGATTTTCTCGAATTCCTTGTTGTTCTTCTCACGGCGATCTGCCCGGACCTTCTCCTCCTCGATCTCATTGATCTTCTTTAAGGATTCCGTGGTTGTATTCTGACGCAGCACGTTTTCCGCTGCACGTCCGCTTACCACCGCCAGCATCACTTCGTAGTTTACATAAGATGCCGTCAGGTCTGCCAGCAGGTTACCTGCATCTTCTTCCATCGCAAAGTCATCGTAATATCCGTCTTCCTCACTGGTTTCAACCGGATAGATACGCTCCGTTTTAAAATAAATCGTCGTCGTATTCACATATTCATTGTATATGATGTTGATCTCCGAACATTTTCGTCCCCGGATCCCCTCTCCCAGAAGTTCCTTCAATTCATCAAACCGGTACTCCAATTCCGCGCAGGTAGAGGAAAACAGGATATTTTCCTTATCCCGACAGTGAAGCTTGCGTCCAATCAGAATCTTCTTGTTCTCATGATCCTTGGAAATCTTTTCATTGACCAGCGAGTTGTAGTTGTTGCAGAAGCCAAAATCACTGCCCAGATAGATATTCCAGACCGGGGCAGAGGGATCCGGCTGCAGCAGCTTCTTATCCAGAATCAGGTTCCGGTTATAGAGGATGGAAGCCATCATCTGCTGAAGCTGCTTCTGCATCATACGGTATTTGTCTGCCTTGCGCTTTGCGTTGTCCACGCGGATCAGTGCATGGAAATTCATAACTTTTACTATATTTCTTATGCTCATATCAGCCTCCCAGGATCTGACTGAATTTCGTGAGGAACTCTTCCGGCGCCTGGGGTGCAAATTTCTGCTGGTTCAATCCTTTCAGAATCTCTGCGCCTCGTTTCAGACGGTCGCGCATCTCCTGACTCATCTCATCCATATTCGCCATCTCATAGACCTCACGGGTCTCCAGATAACTTAAAAGTTCCCGGCGCACTCTGGCACCCAGCTTTTTAACCGGTGCATCCTGAACTGCTCCGCCCAGACGTGATACAGAAAGTCCGTACTGGATCGCCGGTTTCTGTCCTTTATCGAAATTCTTTCTGGACAGAACGATCTGACCGTCTGTGATGGAGATAATATTCGTCGGGATATATCCGGTGATATCTCCGCCCTTGGTCTCAACAATGGGAAGAATGGTGATGGAACCGCCGGTTCTGTGCTGGCATCCTCGCTCCAGAAGTCTGGAATGGATGTAGAAAACATCCGGCGGATATGCCTCACGGCCCGGAACCATACCGGCAAGCAAGGAGATCTCGCGGTGTACCGTTGCATGACGCTTCAGGTCATCGATCACCAGAAGGACATCCCGACCCTCCATCATATAATTCTCAGCGATGGTAGCTGCCACATAAGGTGTCAGGAACAGCACCGGTGGCATCTCATCATTGAAAGCTGCCATGATGATGGTATGTTCCATGGCTCCGCGGGCCATCAGATTCTGGTATACTTCTTTCACATTTTTCTTGGTCTTGCCGATGGCCACGTAGATACAGAGGACATTCTTGCCCTTCTGGTTCACGATGGCATCCAGTGCGATCTGGGTCTTGCCGGTCTTTTTGTCTCCGATGATCAGCTGTCTCTGTCCTTTACCGATGGGATAGCACAGGTCGATGCCAGCGATACCGGTCAGAAGCGGACGTTTTACAGTACCGCGCTCCATGATCGGAATCGGTTTTTTCTCGATCTCGATGGGAACTGCATCTTCAAACACAGCATCCTGCAGACATTCTGTACCAAATATATCGATGATATGTCCAACCGAGGACGGTGAATACATCGCCTTGAATTCTTCTCCGGTGGCTGTCACCACATCTCCTACATAGATCGGTGCCCCGCGGCGTACCACGGAGATCTTCACGCTGCCGCGTCCGATGGAATTAACATATCCCTCGGAATGTCCACCGATGATGACACGCTCCATAAAAGCCACATCTTCCAGTCCGTCTGCTTCCAGAATATACTCTTTTACAGTCGTGATACGGCCCGCGCTGTACACGTTGCTGCCGTTCTGGATCGCGGCGATCTTTTTACCTATCATTTCTTCCATATAATTTGCCATAATGTTATCTTATGCCCTCCTATAGGCTGTAATCGTACATCTTACCGGACTGCAGGACGCGCACGCCCTCGCAGATATTCTCTTCTTCATAAACCGCATGAGCACCCTGGGGAGCTTCTGCTGCATTGGCCATATAAAGCACGGGTTCCGGATTGTTCAGGAAACTCTCACCGCGGATCCACTCCCGGAATGCGATGATATCCATCCCTTTGCCCTGATCTAAGAACTTCTGAAGCACGGTCTGTTCCCGCACATCCAGAACCGAACGGAGCACTTCCTCCTGATCCGATGGTTTCAGGCCGGTCAGTGTAAATACGATATTAAAGGTAAGCTTATCGTTCAGCTGCTTTAATAAGGTGCTGTATGCCGCCATCTCCGGATCCGGGGCAGCCGCCTGTGCCACTGCCTTAAGAACAGCCTCTGTATCCGGACAGAAATTGTGGCGGATACTGCGGTAGTTCTTGGCAAAATCCCGGCTTCTCAAGGGAGCCGCCGGAATATCCGACATGGACGCGGCCGCCTTCACCGAAGGCGCTGCCGCCTCCTGTTTCGGTTCATCGTCCGTTTTCCGGAGAATGTTGCGGTTGAATTTGTCGTACTCATCCTGAACTTTCTTCAGTTTTTTCGCTTTTTCTTCATAAAGTTCATCAAATACTTCCATTTCTTTCAGAAATGTCTTCCGCACCTGTCCCGACACATCCTCTGCGGTGGTGTTAATCAGAAAGAAGAAGAGGAGGATCACTGCCAGCATAATCAAAAATACGGCACCAAATACCAATATATATTGCATGGTCTCCTCCGATCCTTTACATCGTCAGCGGGTTAAAGAATAAAAGCAGAAATACAAAACCGAATAAAAGCAGTGTCAGTACCGTCAGTACAACTGCCACGATCATAATGCCCTGGACAACGTCGCTCTTGGTCTCCGGGTTTCTGCCAATTGCCTCAGCTGCCTTAGAACCCATGATTCCAAGGCCAATGCCGATACCTAAGAATGCCAGGCCCAGCATCCAGCCGATTGATGAAAGCGTAGCCGCTAAAATAGTCTCCATCTTTTTTTCCTCTTTTCTTCTTTTTTATGTATTATTCTACCGGTGAACCTTCGTCTCCGGCTTCCTCTGCCTGTCCCTCTGCTCCGTCATTCGAACTGTCGTCGGAGCTGTCATCCGAAGTTCCTTCTGACCGGCTGCTTTCGCTCTGGCTGGAACCGGAAGAATCACTGCTCTCCTCACGTTTCTCTGTATGTGCCGGTGCATGCTGAACTGTACTGCTTCCGCTACCGGTCGTATCACTGCCAGTGCTTCCACCCGCACTGCTTCCGCCGGTACTGCCACCTGCATTGCTTCCGCCGGTGCTTCCACCCGCACTGCTTCCGCCGGTGCTGCCACCTGCACTGCTTCCGCCTCCTGAGCTGCTTCCACCGGATGAATCATCATCTTCAAAGAAGGAGTCCAGAGCCAGTACTGCAGTCGTCGATTTCAGAGTCGTCCAGCTGGTACCATTGTCCGATACCTGGAAGTTAAGACGTATCTTCTTCGTGGTCGAATCCAGCCCAACCGTACTGATCGTTCCTGCATAGCCTTCCTTCGCATCGTCCACACTGAATATATCTTCCATATCGGTATGGTTGTGAATCACTACGCGGGTGAAGGATGTCACATAATCTTCATCCAACTGAACACTGTAGCAGACATCATCCGAATTGACCTGTGTAATATAGAAAGAAATACTCACATCTTCGGTAGTTGCTCGAACCACATCCATCGATCGAAATTCTCCGTCCTCTTCCTCATCATAGTAACCAATGGTTACGGTATATCTTTTTCCAGCCGTCAGCTGATCAAAGGTTACTTCCTCATCATCCGGGCCAACTCTCTTAATAATCTCTTTTCCCGAACCGCTGCTTGGCTTTACGCGGACTTCGATCTCACCGTAATTGCCGAATGTATCGTTGATGCGGAAGTGTACAACCAGCTTGTTGGAGCTTTTATCGATGCTCTTGATATACATGCCCATTCGTCCGGTGATGTTCTGACTCTGACTGCTTCCGTTGATGGAACCGCCGTTTCCTCCGGCTCCGCCTGCTCCACCGGCTCCGCCGTCTCCACCGCTTCCGCCGTCTCCGCCGTTTCCACCGCTTCCGCCGCTTCCGCCTGCGCCTCCGTATCCGCCGATACCACCCTGGCCGCCGGCTCCGCCGATACCACCGGTACCGCCACGGCCACCGATTCCTCCGGCTCCGCCTTTACCACCTGCACCGCCGTTTCCTCCACGGATGGTGTAAGCATACTTCTTGCGTCCCAGATTAAAGGGATCCTCCACTACGTTCAATGCTGACATAACCGACTGCAGATCCACCACATTTTCACCTAAAGCCAAGGTTTCCTCTGCTATGTTGTACTGAAAATCACCTTCATTCAGAATCATTTCGTCCATCGATGTGACATTCATGACATCATTCATCATATGGGCATTGCCGGCTTTATCTGCAATGATGTACAGGAAGCCATCCGCCGTCACTTTTCCGCTGGCATCATGGATGTCATCCCCAACCAGAACATATTTCCGGTCGGAAAGCTTGATAAAACCACTCTCCGTCAGGGGAATTTCTTCAAAATTTGATAACTTAACAACCGTTCCGTCTTCCTTGAACTGCCAGCCGCCGCCGAACACTTTCAGCGAACCGCTTTGGGGCTCATAAGCGACTGTCTTCTTTCCAAGGTCGTACTTTTCTCCTCCGTCTACCTTCAGGTTCCAGTTTCCATTCAGTTCCCGGTGAACTTCACCGTTCCCTTCCAGATTGATCCGGCTGTAGGCATTGTCGTAAACCAGGGAACCTATCTCCATGGCATACTGATCGCTGACGGTGCCGGCAGCGCGGACTACCGCACCGCCCATGCCGCCCATACCAGCAAGCACAACGCCACTGAAGATTCCAAAGGATTTCTTCACTTTGCTGCTTAATTTTCGTGCCACTGTTTTCTACCTCCTGGTTTGATTAATACGGGATCGCATCCGAGTATGTCTTGATCAGTTTGTTGTCATCTGTAAACAGCTGTATCGTGATTCCCCAAAGTTTTCCATCCTTCTTAAGTCCGGTCGGAATCGTGATCAGGTCGAACTGTCCGGATTGTCCGCTGTTGTATGTGGTAAACAGTGACTTCGTGCCTTCTCTTCTAAGCTCACCGGAGATCTGACTCTCCTGAACATCACTGCTGGACC
>UMHS01058331.1_pt1 | contig 10760 bp, 6 predicted proteins | sample 1965611 | NCBI WGS metagenome assembly UMHS01 (sample SAMEA4836106, study PRJEB28245) | human gut metagenome | biome: gut microbiome; material: fecal sample | place: Denmark | collected 2008
GGCGCTCTACCTGATCGAGCACGGTTTGGAGAAGACGCAGCAGAAGTTCAACTAGCACGCGCTGCGTTTGCAGGTTGTGCTTCGGGGCTCCTGCCGCTTCGGCGGTGGGGGCTTTTTTGTTTGGGACGGGTCAACGCTGGGAAACGCACGTTTTTCACCGAAGTATGCGGTGCGGAAGGTGAGGTCGGGGGCTTTACGCGCTTCGGCAAGAATGTGTGTTTTCGTGACCTGGGGTTTTACGTGCGCTGCGTGCGGCAGGGGGCTCGTATATGCGCGAGCAGGCCGTTGGACGCGCGTACTTCGGTGAAAAAATGGAAGAAAGTCGCGGTAACGTGTTCGCCGAGCGATGACGGGGACGCTGGCGAACGAGTTGACGTGTGGTGGGCGGGAGTTGGGCACTGGTGGGCGGGTCGCTGGGCGGCGGGCGCCGACGAAGCTGCCGAACGATGGCGGCTGTGCGCTTCCGCTCGGGGCTCGTTCCCGTTCCCGATATTCGCGCGCGGCGGTATACTCGTTGCGACTCGCGCGGAAGGTTGCCGACGGCTCGCGCGGGCTTCGATCTTCCGCCGCGCGGCAGGCTGTTTCGCCCGATGTTCAGGCGCATCGCGGCGATCGTTGCGCAGGATGGTTCGCGGAAGGGTTTCGTATGGGTATCGTGAAGTCTGACACGGGGCGCGTGTACGCCCTGTTCGCCATCGTGGTTCTGGCGTGTGCGCTCGGTTCGCTCACGCAGACGGTGATGAACGCCATGCTCGGCGGCATCGAAGCCGATTTCGGCGTTGCCGCGTCGACGGGGCAGTGGCTCACCACCATCTACATGCTTGTACTCGGCATCACCGTGCCGCTTGTGACATTCCTCTCGATTAAGTTCTCGATGCGCAGTCTGTTGCTCATCACGCTGACCGTCTTCTTCGCGGGCTCGCTCGTCGCGTTTCTCGCCCCGAGTTTCGAGGTGCTCGTGGCGGCGCGCGTGCTCCAGGCGTTTGCGGCGGGCATCACGCTGCCGCTCGTGCAGTCGATCGCCATGCTGTGGTTCCCCCGCGGGCAGAACGGCACGGCTATGGGCATCGCCGGCATCGCGATGGGCTTCGCGCCCAACATCGGCCCTACCATCGGCGGTGCGCTGGTCGACTCGTGGGGCTGGCGCAGCTTCTTCGTTCTGCTCATGGGGGTCCTGGCGGTTCTGTTCGTGCTCTCGCTGCTGCTCGTTGAGCGCGAGAACAGATCCGATCGCCCCGCCGTGTTGGACGTTCTGTCGTTCGTGCTGTCTACCTGCGGATTCGGTGGCCTGCTGCTCGGGTTCTCCAACGCTTCCAGCGTCGGGTTCGCCGATCCGATCGTGTGGGTCGCGCTTGCGGTCGGCGTCATCTGCCTTGTTCTGTTCGTGCGGCGCCAGAAGCGCATCGAGCACCCGCTCATCAGCATGGACATCTTCACCTCGCGCCGTTACTGCGCGAGCTTCATCGCGCAGAACCTCCTGTTCGCGTCGTTCATGGGCATTACGCTCATCGTGCCGCTGTACGTGCAGGGGCTCTGCGGGGGCACGGCGCTTGAGGCGGGCGTGGTGTTCATCCCCGCTACCATCCTGGCGATCGTGTTCAACCCGCTTGCCGGCATCCTGGCCGATCGCATCGGGCCGCGCCGCGTGACGGTGGCGGCGGGCGTGCTGCTGTCGGTCGGCGCCGTGTCGATGGCGTTTATCGACGAGAGTACGCCGCTGTGGCTCGTGGCGCTCATGCAGACGATCCGCGGCATCGGCGTGAGCTCGCTCATCGGCCCGCTCAATTCGTGGGGTCTCTCCGAGCTGCAGCCGCGCATCATCATGGACGGCAGCGCGTTCTTCGCGTGTGTACGTCAGGCGTGCGCATCGTTCGGCACGGCACTCATGGTGCTCGTGATCACGATGGTCGCGGGCGCGGCGGCAGCGGGCGGCGTCGATGCGGCGCTCGGCTATCAGCTGGCGTTCGGGTTGTCGGCGCTGCTGTCGATCGGCGTGTTCGCGATGGCTGTGGCGAAGGTGCGCTAAAGGCGCGCCCTGTCGCGCGTTCGGCTCGCGCACACGGCAGTTTCTACGCGCGTTCGGCTCGCGCACCCAGCGGCCTCTACACGCGCTGCGTCCCTTCCAGCTCGTCGGCGAGCCTGACGAGGGCGCGCGCCTCCTCGTCGCGCTCGGGAGACGAGCATGCGTGCGTGAACGGCTCGTTGCCGGGATCGAGGCAGTCTTCGGGACGGACGCTTACGGGGTGGAAGAGCATCTCGACGGAATGCGCGTGTTCGTCTGGCGCCTGCGTATCGCTGGTGGAGCAGGTCTGCGCACGCCGCGCCCCCTCTGCCTCGAAAGCGCTCAGAAGGCGCACATCGGCTAGGCCCATCGCCCCCGAAAGCGCAACGCCGCAGAACAGCGGCGTGTCGCAGTGCGCGGGTACGTGCGCACGATCGCGTCGGCACAGTGCGTCGAGCAGGAGCACTTTGACGAGGTTGGCGGGCGAGACGCGGCGCAGCGTGCCGCAGGCGCGATGGGGGCCGAGCGGCTCGGCGGGCAGGCGCAGCCTCGCGATCGTGCAGCCGCTCTTCTGCGCGGCGGCGAGCAGCGCGTCGAACACGAGGGGAATGGCGTGGACGTGCTGGTGGCTGTCGATGCGCAGGTGGTGGCGCTCGCCGGGAAACGCCGCGAGGAAACGTTCGATCTGCTCCGAGCATTCGCGTTCCACCTGTGCTCGCAGCGCGGATCTGCGCGGTCCGGCCGACAGGAGCAGAATCTGTGCGAAGTCACACGAGAAGGTGCCGCGCTCGTTGACGAGCAGCGGCACGTCAGAGGGGCGCGAGGTGGGCCGCCCCTCCACAAGGTTGAGGTGCAGCGCCAGCGCCAGGCGGCCGTTCTCGACAAAAGGGCGGGCGAGCTCGGCGACCTCGCCGAAGACGGGACTGTTGGCGAATATGCTCACGCTGTTGAGCGCCCCGTGCCCGCCGCAGGCGTCCGAGAGCGCAAGAATGCGCTGCGCCTGATCGACGGTGATGCCGAAATCGTCTGCATGAACGATCGCCAAGGGATCCCCCCGCCTTTCGCCGTGTTTGAAGCGCGACCGTTCTGCGCCGCGCGCATGTTCTCGTCTGTCTTCACGGTAGCGCAGCGGCACGGCGGGAGTGTGCAGCGGCGACAGACGGGCTCGCATGCTTCACAACGACTTCACGGGGCGATCACATATCGCCGCTTTGGCTACACCAGCGGGAGTATTTTTTCGGCGGGACTGTGGGGGTGGGTCGATGCCTCGTCCTTCTCGGCGGATGCGTGCTAGGCTGGGCGCGTCGTGCAAGCAGAAGGAGCACAGGGTGGACTTCTCGTTAATCATACCGTGCTACAACGAGGCCGAGAACGTGCGGGCTTTTCTCTCCGCCGCGCTGTCGTGCTTCGGGCTGGAGGACCTGTCGTGCGAGCTCATCTTCGTGGACGACGGCAGCACGGACGGGACGTCGCAGGCGATTCACGAGGCGATCGGCTCATGGCGAAAGAGCGGGTTCGGCGACAGCGCGCTGGGTTCGCCTTCGTGTTGCGCTGGGCCTGCGCATCTGGGTGGCGAGACGATGACGAGCAGCGCTGCGCGGGCGCGCATCTCGTTTCGCGTGGTCGAGTTCGCGCGCAACTTCGGCAAAGAGGCGGCGATGTTCGCTGGGCTCGAGCAGTCGAGCGGCGACTACGTCGGTTTCATCGACGCCGACCTTCAGCAAGACCCCACGGTGTCGCTCAAGATGCTGCGCATTCTCCAAGCTCAGCCTGACTACGACTGCGTCGCCGCCGTGCAGGAGCAGCGCCGCGAAAGTCTTCCGATGCGCGCCTGCAAGCACGTGTTCTACCGTGCGTTCAACCGCATGTGCAACCTCGACGTCGTCGAGGGGGCGAGTGACTTCCGCGTGTTCTCGCGTCCCGTTGCCGAAGCGCTGCTGTCGATGCGCGAGCAGTTCCGTTTCTCGAAGGGGCTGTTCTCGTGGATCGGGTTCAAAACGAAGGTGATCACCTACCAGGTTCACGACCGCTACAAGGGGCAGAGCAAGTGGACGCTGCGCAGCCTCGCGTCTTATGCGTGGAACGGCGTCGTGGCGTTTTCGACGTGGCCGCTGCGCGCGGTCATGGTGCTCGGCGTGCTGCTCGCCCTCGTGACGTTTGGCCTGTTCGCGTTCGACATCGCGTGCAAACTGCTCTTCAACGACGATCTGCCCGCCAATCAGGTGCTGCTTTACGTGGTCCTGTTGCTCGGCGGCATCCAGATGTTCGTCCTCGGGGTGTTCGGCGAGTATTTGGCGCGCGCCTATATCGAGTCGAAGCACCGTCCGCTCTACGTCGCGCGCCGCATGTATGCGTACGAGGCTGCGCCGTGCGCCGAAGACGCTGCGGCCGCATGCGGTGAGCAGGCGCGCGCGACGGTTCCCCTGAACTGCTGCGGCGATTCGTGGGAGCTGAATGCGGAAGAGGAGCCGGCCGCGGCGTGCGCTTCGGTTCTGCTTGCTTCCCCGACCTCGCCGGCTGCGCCTTGGGGTGCGGACGCATACGGTGCGCAGAACACCTCTGCCGGCAGGAAGGTGCTGGAGCGGACGTTCGGGTTTTCCGCGCCCGACGGAGCGCGTTGCCTAGCGCATGAGGCGGGCGTGCGGTGAGGAGGCTGACGGCAGCCCTGTCCTCGTCGCCGTTTCACGTTGCGTTGCTGGCGGTGGGGGCTGCGTTTCTCCTGACGGACGCGTTCCACGGCAACGTGTGGTTCGACGAGAGCTACTCGATCGGCATCGCGCGTCATTCGTTCGTCGACATTTGGAACATCGGGGCGAACGACGTGCACCCCGTGCTGTTCTACTGGTGTCTGCATGTGATCTATCTGCTGCTGGGCGATAACCTGGTGGCGTACCGCCTGTTCACGGTGGCGGGCGCGGTGGCGCTGGCAGCGTTGGGCCTCACGCACCTGCGACGCGACTTCGGTTGGCGATGCGGGCTTGCGTTTACGTTTTTGGCCCTGTTCACGCCGTACATCAGCATCATGGCGGTTGAGGTGCGCATGTACTCGTGGGCGACGTTCGCCGTGATGCTCTGCGCCGTGTACGCGTGGCGCATCTTCGATGCGGTGCGCACGGTAAGGGCGGGTGCGAAGCAGGCTGAGGGGGAGCTGTGGACGCGCGCTTGTCTGGCGGGCGCGGAGCCGTGGCTTTCTCGCGTGCAGATCCCGCGGCGGTGGTGGGCGTTTTTCTTCGTTGCGAGCTTCGCAAGTGCGTGCCTTCATTATTTCGGTGCCATCGCGGCGTTCTCTGTCAATGTGTTGCTGCTGATCGGCCTGCTGACTCAAGGGCGCGCGTGTCGTCGGCAGGTGCTTGTGCTCCTTGCGGGGGCGGTTTGCCAGGTTCTGCTCTACGTTCCGTGGATCATGGCGCTGCTGCAGCAGATGTCGGTGGTGTCGAACACGTACTGGGCGAATTTCGTGTTTCCCACGACGCTCATCGAGCTGCTCACGTATCCGGTGATGACGAGCCAGCTGTCGTTCGCCCTGCGGGGGAGCTACGGCGCATTCGCCCAGGGTGCGGCTGCGGTGTTGGCGGTGGCGCTCGTGATCGCCACGGTTGCCGTGATTGCGTGCGTTGCGGCGCGTATCGTGAGGGCGGTGTGCGGTGCGGCTGCGGGTCGACGCCTGCAGGCCCTCGGGTCTGTCTTCCGCACGCGGAGCGCGTGTGCGTGCGTGGCGGGCGCGGCCGTGTACGTGATGGTCGCTGCCATCGGCTTCGCCGCGTCGGTGCTCATGGATTCGCTCATCCTGTACTACCGCTACCTCGTGGTGGCGATCGGGCCGCTGCTTCTCGCCGTTGCGCTGCTCGTTGCGCATGCCGACCGCCGGATGGTGTCGGGTGCGTTCTGCGCGGTTCTGCTCGGATTGGCGCTGCTCAATCAGACCCTGCTCGTTTCGGATGACTATGCGGCTGAAAACAGTGCGCCGCTTGCGTACTTCGAGGATGTGGTTGCGAGGGCGGCGGCGTACAACGAGGACGCGTCGTCGCCGGATGGGGAAGCGGGGGATGCGAACGGTTCGGGTCGCGCGGACGGCGCGTCTGCGGAAAGCGCGGGCGGTGTTGGCGCTGGCGGTGACGGCGGGGCTGCAGGCGCCGATGGCGTTGGCGCTGGCGCTGGTGCTGGCGGCGAGGCCGCAGGCGACGACGGCGAGGCTGCGGGCGGTGACGAGGCGCCCGGCGCGCTCGTGCTGTCGTCCGACATCGGCGTGGAGGGCGTGACCGCAGTGCTGTACCCGCAGATAAGCCAGACATACCTCGATTGGCAGCCGGGAAACTGGGGAGCGGCGTACGAGGCGTATGCGCCTGCGCTCTCGAGCGTGAGGTCGTGGAGCGAGGCGCTGGAGGGCTACCGCGGCTGCTTCGTGGTTCTCGGGCAGACGCAGGACGGTTCGGTTCCGCGCGATCTGTCCGACATCGAGAGCGGTTTCGGCGCTCGGGTGGTCGAGCAGCAGACGTTCTACCGCCCCTACGAGCGCACCTGGTTTACGGTGGCGCTCATGTGCAAGAACTAGGCGGCGGGCGTGCCGCTGCAAGCGGCGCGAGATGGAGCGGCGCGCGTTGTGTCGGCTTTGGCTCACGCCGCGCTGGGTTTGACGCGTGCCGCGCCGGGCCTAACGTGCGCCGCGCTCAGCCTGGCTTAGGGGGTCACGCCGCGCTGTACCCGGTTTGGGGGCTCGCGCCCCGTCGCGCCCTGTTCGGGGGCGCGCGGCGGCTGCGCTATAATCGGCTGCGTTTGTTTGTTTCCGCCGCGCGCAGCGGCTCGGTGATCTGAAGGGCAGCTTCATGGCGTTTCTGCTGGGATGCGAGAAGGTCGGTGTCGATTTCCCGACCAAAACGGTGTTCGAGGATATCTCGTGCGGCATCGACGAGGGTGCGCGCATCGGCATCGTCGGCCGCAACGGCGACGGAAAGTCCACGCTGCTGAAGCTGTTCGCGGGCGAGGTCGAGCCCGACGTGGGGCGCGTGGTGCGCACGCGCGGCGTGTCGGTGGGCATGCTCGGGCAGGTCGACGCCCTGCGTGACGACGACACGGTGGAGCGTGCCGTGGTGGGCGACGCGCCCGAGTACGAATGGGCGGGCGACGCCCGCACGCGCAGCATCATCGCGGGGCTCATCAGCGATATCGATTGGCGCGGCACGGTGGGCACCCTCTCGGGCGGCCAGCGCCGTCGCGTCGACCTCGCGCGCCTGCTCGTGGGCGACTGGGATGTGCTGTTGCTCGACGAGCCCACGAACCATCTCGACATCAAGGCCATCACCTGGCTGGCCGACCACCTCAAGCACCGTTGGCGCGAGGGGCAGGGCGCGCTCATGGTGGTCACGCACGATCGCTGGTTTCTCGACGAGGTGTGCCTGTCCATGTGGGAGGTGCACGACCGCACGATCGAGCCGTTCGAAGGCGGCTTCTCGGCCTACATCATGCAGCGCGTCGAGCGCGACCGCCGCGCCGAGGTTGCCGAGCAGAAGCGTCAGAACCAGTTGCTCCGCGAGCTCGCCTGGCTCTCGCGTGGTGCGCGGGCACGCGCCACGAAGCCGAAGTTTCACGTGGCGGCTGCGCAAGCGCTCATCGCCGACGTGCCCGAGCTGCGCAATCCCATCGAGCTCAAGCGCATGGCGGTGGCGCGTCTCGGCAAGCAGGTGGTCGAGCTGCAGAATGTGAGCGTGCGCTACGGCGAGCGGAAGGTGCTCGACGATGTGTCGTGGATCATCGGGCCAGGCGACCGCTACGGCATCGTGGGCGGCAACGGCGCAGGCAAGACCACGCTGCTCAATGTGATCCGCGGTGCGCTTGCGCCGACGGCGGGACGCGTGAAGATTGGCTCGACCGTGCGTTTCGCGGTGCTCTCGCAGCACCTTGAGGAGCTGACCGCGTACGGTAGCGATCGCGTGCGCCAGGTGATCGGCCGCTACTCGCGCCGCACGATGCTCGACGGCAAGGAGCAGACGCCCGGCCAGCTGCTCGAGCGCCTGGGCTTCTCGGCAGCCGATCAGAACGAGCCGGTGTGCGACTTGTCGGGCGGTCAGAAGCGTCGTCTGGCCCTCATGCTCATCCTCCTCGACGAACCCAACGTGCTCATCCTCGACGAGCCGGGCAACGATCTCGACACCGACATGCTCGCCGCCGTGGAGGACCTCCTCGACGGCTGGCCGGGCACGCTGCTGCTCGTCACGCACGACCGCTACCTCATGGAGCGCGTGACCGACGACCAGTTCGCCCTCATCGACGGCAAGATTCGCCATCTGCCCGGCGGCATCGACGAGTTCCTGCGTCTCACCGGCGGCCGCGACCGCGATGAGGCGGTGCAGGGCGCCACGTGGGATGACTGGCGTGCGCAGGGCGGCGCCGCACATGTGGCGGCGGCCGCTGCGCAGGAGCCCGCTGCCGCTCAGAGCACCTCGACGGATGAGGCGGCGCGTCTCTCGGGTGGCGAGCAGCGCGCGCTGCGCAAGCTCATGGCGTCAAACGAGAAGAAGATCGCCACGCTCAAGGGCAAGATCGAGGCGAAGCGTGCCGAGATGGGCGCGGTCGACCCGTCCGACTACCTGGCGCTCACGGCTATCCAGGACGAGATCGCCGCTTTCCAGGAGTCGATCGACGAGCTCGAGCTGGAATGGCTCGAAGCTGCCGAGACGCTCGGCGAGTAAGGGGCCGATCTCATGGCAGGGGCCGGTTCCGCATACCGCACGATCGAGGGGCGTGCGATCGCCGAGATCATGGAGAAGAAAAGTCGCTTCATCGGGCACATCGCACATGTTGAGACCGAGGAGGAGGCGCTTGCGTTTCTGAACGAGATTCGCGCCGAGCACCGCATGGCGCGCCACAACGTATACGCCTACGTGCTGCGCGGCGTGGGCGGTAGCGCGGGGCGCGTGCGCTATTCCGATGACGGCGAGCCGGCGCGTACGGCGGGCACGCCCACGCTCGAGGCGATCCAACATGCGGGGCTCGTGGACGTGGCGGTGGTGGTCACGCGCTACTTCGGCGGCATTCTGCTGGGAACGGGCGGGCTTGTGCGTGCGTACACGCAGGCGACGCAGGCGGCTATCGAGGCGGCGCAGGTGGTGACGATCTCGCGGTGCGTCGACGTGCTCGTGGAGGTGTCGTACTCGCTCTACGAGAGCGCCGTGCGCGTCGCCGAGGCGGCGGGCGCGAAGGTGGTCGAGTCCGATTTCGGCGCGGCGGTGGCTCTCACGCTGCGCGTTCTCAACGGCGCGCAGGACGAGCTCGTGCGCGCGCTGACCGAGGCGACGAGCGGCACGGCCGAGATCATGGTGGGCGACCCGTTCGACGCGGCGTTCTAGACGGAGGTGCGTATGAAGACGGCGCAGGACTTGCGGCGTGCGATCCGCGCGATCGACCGCAGGGGGTACCCGGCATGCAAAATGCTCGCGGGCGCGTATCGGTTCGACCTGTTCACGCTCGTGATCGACCACGTGCAGGGCGACCCGTTCGCCGCGCCGTCGAGCCTGCACGTGGAGGTTGCGCACGAGCAGGCAGGCTTCCCGCGCGAGCTGCGCGCGACGCGGCGTCAGCGCATCGCGCTCGCCGACTGCCTCACGCGGCAGTTCGCCGCCGCGCTCGATCGCACGAGCTTCAAGGCGAAGGGGTCGGGGAAAAGCGGCCTGCTTGCCACGACGCACTGCGGCCAGGAGGTGCTCGAGCGGAGCGCGTGCGAGGTGGGTGTCGACGCGGTCGTCGCGCGTTTCCATGCGGGCTTTCCCGCGTTCGGGCGCAGCGTGAACGCGGAGGGGCTTGAGCTCATGCTGCTCGACTTGCTTCCGCGGTGCGTTGAGCGGGCGCTGCTCTACCGCAGTCTTGATGCGGAGCGGGTGGCACAGGCGGTGCACCTCGCCGAGGATCAGGAGGCACTGCGCGAAATGCTGCGCGCGGAGGGGCTTGTGGCGTTCGTGGCCGACGGCGCCGTGCTGCCGCGTGCGAGCGGCGTGTCCGACAAGCCGCTGCGCGATGCGGTGCCGTTCGCGTCGCCCGAGACGCTGCGGCGCACCTTCGAGTTGCCGTATGCGGGTGCGGTGAGCGGCATGGCGCTGCCGCAGGGCGTCACGCTCATCGTGGGCGGTGGCTACCACGGCAAGTCGACGCTGCTCGAGGCGCTCCAGGCGGGCGTGTACGACCATGTGGCGGGCGACGGCCGCGAGTTCGTCGTGGCCGATGCCACGGCGGTGAAGCTGCGCGCCGAGGACGGCCGTGCGGTGCGCGACGCCGACATCTCGCTGTTTGTGAGCGATCTGCCGAACGGTGCCGACACGACGCGTTTCTCCACGCTCGACGCAAGCGGCAGCACGTCGCAGGCGGCCGCCGTGGTGGAGGGGCTTGAGGCGGGCACGCGGCTGTTCCTCGTGGACGAGGACACCTCCGCCACCAACTTTATGGTGCGCGATGCGCTCATGCAGAAGGTGGTGGCGCGGGAGAAGGAGCCCATCACGTCGTTCGTCGAGCGCGTGCGCGACCTGTACGAGCAGGCGGGCGTCTCCACGGTGCTCGTGGCGGGCAGCTCGGGCGCGTTCTTCGCGGTGGCCGACCGCGTGATCCAGATGGACTGCTACCGTGCGCTCGACATCACCGAGCGTGTGCGGAAGGTGTGCGCCGAGTTTGCGGTGGAAGCGGGGGATGCGGGCGCGGCGGCTGCCGGGTCCGGCGCGCTTGGGGCTGTTGCCCCTGCCCGCCCGTTCCTCATGCCGCATTTCGACCGCGTGCT
>UMHS01024440.1_pt1 | contig 10730 bp, 9 predicted proteins | sample 1965611 | NCBI WGS metagenome assembly UMHS01 (sample SAMEA4836106, study PRJEB28245) | human gut metagenome | biome: gut microbiome; material: fecal sample | place: Denmark | collected 2008
TTATCCCAAGAAAGACATTGCCTCCCTGCCGGTTTGCAAAAGCGCAAATCGTCTCATACACGTCCTGGCCGGGGGCTCCCCCGCAGCGCTTGAATTCGGTCATCAAGCCTTCGCCAAGACTGATGCGAGCAGCCAAATCCCTAGCATCCATGTCCGCCCCCAATGCGACAGTGTCGTTTTCCTGTCGCGACATTGTCGCGTATGCCCAGTATGTCACCTTTCAAGCGCTTGGAAAAGCGAGCGTCCGACGTGCTCTGAGGATGATCAAGGCATGGCGGTAAAGTTACCACCGTTAAGAGCAGACCACCTTTTGTAACCTTCTAGCTGGTCTTTGATGGTCATCAGAGGCATTCTACAAAAGGATGCGGGTCACACGTGCCTGACGAAACGACACGACCCTGTACTCGCGTACGACAGTGCGACAGTGTCGTTTTCCTGTCGCGACATTGTCACAAACCGGAGACGTCCGGATGGGCCGAGGCCCGCCTTAACCTCACTTCTCGCTTCTTAGCCTCACAATGTGAGGTTAACGGGAGCCGATCTAACGCTCCGCTATATGCGTGAATTCACGTGCAGAAGAAAGTGAAGGAACTGCTTCGACTCATTTGAGCTCGAGCAAAGCCCCCCCTACATCACTTCACACGATACCTTTATATACAGGAGGAACTCTCAAGCAAATGCCTGCTCATCCTCTGCTGCTTCCTCACGGCGAAGATGACGGGCAGGGGCAGCCGGCTTCAACACCTTTACGCCAGCAATGTGTTGTGTTGCCGCAGGCCTGGAGAAAAGGGGCATCTCACTCGAGGTAACGCGAATCCGCGTAATGGTGGGGTAGAAATGTCGAGGGAAGCTTCCGTCGGTTTTCAAGGAGCGAATCTTCTTAAGGCTCACCACGGCGTCAACATCAAGGGCCGACGCGTCTTCGCTACTCTGCTTCATACTCAATCCCCATATCAGCAGAATCGTCTGGATCGACAGGGATGTCGCTTGCAGACGACTTTAGAACTTCAGTAAGTATAGTTGATGTCGCACATGAAACAACTTTCATGTAGTCAACATGACGCTCGTCAAACGTACCCACGATCGGAGACATGACATATATAATTCCGTACATCAAATCTGCCGCACCATCAGCACTTGGAAGATAGTAGTTTAGCCTCGCAACAAGCATGCTGCCCGTAAGTCCATCGACGTTTCTCAGGTTATAGTCCTTGGAGATCACTCCGTCCTTCACCGCTTGAGCGATGTCAGGTATAACCCAGACGTCGTTTACCAGAACATCTGGCTCTGTAAGACTCACGAGTATCCTACTCGAAGCAGTAACGGGCACGCTGTACACCTCGCGTGAGACAGTTGTCCGCGACGAGCGTCCCCTCGTAATGAAGTACGGGGAATCAGAGTCTCCCATGTTGAGCCGAATGCTGCAGCAGACGTCGCTACTGCCAGTGAGGGCGTCAAATACGTCTGCGATTCGCGAGCACGCCTCGTTGCAGACCGAGTCAACCAGAAAGTCATCCCGCCGTATTATGTCCATCTTCTCCTCGTCTTGGAGAAGGTATCTATAGAAGAGCATGAGCTCAAAAAGAGGCGCCACTCGCAGGCTGCTGTCTTTGAGATAGAACCTTCGAAGTGTCCATAGAATTACGAAGACCGCCCCGCCGAGCGACGCAATCCACACCGAAACCCACGGCACGAATTCAGGGGGAACCTCCAAGAGCGGAATTTTCTGAACCCACCATGGCGCGGAGCTGGAGAGAATCGCCGCGGCTATCGCATCTCCAGCCATAGCCCTAAACCGCAGAAGCCAGGGAAGTCGGTTTGGGGCTACTGAATGAGCATAGTGCTTCGCTCTGGCACCTTTTGAAAGTAGCTCTCTAATCATGGTCCCCCGCTTAAGCAATGAGGCGGCTCGGTTTACCGAGCCGCCTCAGATTACATACTGTCTACGCGCTACCCGATGATCTGGGCAAGCGCCGCACGAGAGGTGAACGGGATGGCGCGCCCGGTCTCAACGACCACGACCTCGCCCTCCCAGGTCTCGTCCTTGCGCTCGCCGTCGTCGTTGCGGGCGGGCTCGTACTTGGACGTGCGGACGACGTGCGTCCAGTTGGCGGGGTTCTCCTTGTCATCGGGGTCGGGCGCGGCCTCGCGGTCAAAGTCGTACGTGAGGCCCGCCAGGATGGCGGCAAGGGAGTCGGTGACGGGGGCGCCGGCGCTCAGCATGCGGACGCCGGTCTCGCTGTTGTAGAGACGCCCCTCACCGAGGTAGACGGTGCGCACGCTCTCCTGGCGCGTCTTCTCCGCCTTGGCGACAAGGACAACGCCCACGACCACGATCGCCCACCAGACGACGCTGAGCACCAGGTCGAGCGGCGAGTCAACGTGGTTGAAGCCGAGGTTGTACCAGAGCCACAGCAGGAAGGCGGAGACGACCACGATCACTGCGGTGATGAGGACGTTGGACTTCTTCATCGTTACCCTCCTTCCTTAGGCGTTGTCGCGGTCGTTGCCGAGGACCTTGTCCTCGTAGCCGAGCAGGCTGGACGTAAACTTGCGGCGACGCACGCCCACGCCGACAAAGTACACGGCGCTGAGGATCATGCCGAGCAGGATGAGCCAGTGGACCCAGCAGTCCTCGTCCTTGGCGCCAGCCGCGAGCGGCGTGTCGTCGTCACCGATGGTGTCGGTGGGCGCGGCGAGGGCGGTGTCGTCGTCCTCGATGGCCTCATCGGTCGTCGTGTCGTCAGCCGGGGTCACGGTCGCAGGCGTTCCGGGGGTCGGAGTGCCGCCGCCAGGCGTCGGGGTCGAGGTGTCGCCGCCGCCGGGCGTCACAGGAGCCGCGACGATGGTGAAGGTGCCCTCGTTGACGACAAGGACGTAGTTCTGGGCAAGGAAGTTGCCGTCGGGGTTGTCCGCGAGCTGGAGGCTACCCTTGGAGATGGTGTAGGTGCCCACCGCCTCGCCGGGCTCACGCGTGAGCGCGCCGGTCCAGCCGGCAGTCTCGCCACGGAGATAGCCGCTGTAATCGGAGGTGAGCGTCGGGTCGGCCTGGCCCTGGGTCTTGCGGATGTCACGCGGCGTGACCGTGATGGTCAGAGGCGTGATCTGGTAGTAACGCTCGACGGAGCCAGTGTAGTTGCCCTTGCCGGTGATGGTGACCTTGATGGTACCGGTGACGTTGGTGTGGTCGTCGGTGGAGTAGGACACCTCGTAGTCCGTGCCAGCGACAAGAGCCTTCTCGCCGTCGGTCACAACAGGCTCCCACGTCTGGTCGGTACCGTTGTAGTCGACATCCTCCGGCGCATTGACCGTGACGTTAGGACCACTGATATCAACGGTCGTCAGCGTCCAGGTGCCGGTGAAGACAACGTCGTTGGCCGGCATACGGAATTGACCATTAGCAACCGCTACATCGCCAGTCGTCCAGCCGTTGAAGGTCCAGACACCCCTCTCGTCCGTTACCGTATCTCCGGCCTCGTAGGGCTCGGTTGCCACGGTCCGGTTCGTTCCGTACTTGGCCACAAACCCGGACGGAGCGTCTTCGATCTGTGACGGAACGTCACCAGACCAGCCATAAGACACAGTATAGGACTTGACGCTCTCGGCGTTGAGCACCCAGACGCCCTCGAGCGTCACGTTGTTGGCGGGCATCTCGTAGGAATCGAGGATCTCCTCGGTCCCCTCGACGCGCCAGCCCTGGAACTCCCAGGTGCCGCGGGCGTCGGTGACGTCCTCGTAGCCGGACGGCAGCTCGACGGCCTCGCCGTACTTGACGGTCGCCTTCTCGGGCGCGGCGGGCATGCCCTCGGAGGGCAGGGCCTCGTCGGTGCCGGAGACGAACTTGTAGGTGACGCCGTAGGAATTGGCAACGTAGTAGACCTTATAGACGCTGCCCGACTTAACCGATGTTCCTACGCTCGGGAGCTCCTCCGGGGCTGTTCTATACAGAGAGTAGCCTTCATACTTGTTACCCGATGCGTCAATTTCCTCTTGAATTGCAATGCTATCGGTGTTGTCGTGAACCCAAACCGGCTGGGTCTTGGTATAGCTATCGCTCTCGACTTTTACGCCATCCTTGTAGTATTCGACCGAATAGGAGACATCCTTCATAACCCGATCAAAATACAGGTTGAATTCAGTTCCCGATTCGTTGCCAGGAGTGAGCGTCGTATTTGACGTATCGCCGTTTAGCTTGTAGCAATTTTCACAGCCATCTGGCACGTATTGCTCTGGATTAAGAACGCTGACCTGCGTGCCAACAAAACCAGATGCTCCAACTGTGTTGCTTAAGGCATAGCCATCGTTGGAATTCTGCAGGTATACATTAATCGTTAGTGGGATCTTCTCGCCTTGAGGAAGGCTGTCTCCCCACTGAGCGATGAACGTAATTGTTCCGTTTTCCGCTCCTGCCGCGGCCTTGCTCAGAGCCACAACGTCGCCCGGCATATATACATCTTCACCCAACTTCCACCCAAGGAAGATTTTGTCCCCCTTGTAGTTTGTTGGTGCCGAGCCAACCACAATGTTCGTCTGGCCGTTGATGGCATACGTTCCGCCATCTGTCGGAACCTGAGCGTTTTCTCCAGCTGAATCATACTTAACGCCATACGACACAACTTCGGTTTCGATATCAAGGTGCTGGATAGTAGCAGAGCGGTCGTTCACCCGTAGAGCGGTCGTTCACCCGTAGAGCGGTTACCGCCCCCTGTGAAACACCGTCGAGCTCTACATCAACCAGACGATATCCCGGCTGCGCCTGGAAATTGAAATACACATATCCGAAGTTACGAGTCTGAACTGGTCCCTCATTTTTTGCCGTACCCTGGCCGCCAGAACCGTTCACCCAAGTAACGCTCACGGCGTCAGAATCGAAGTGAGGAATAACCTCACTGTGAGCATCGCCGCAGAAGTTGATGTTGGTAAGGTGGATATCCTCGTATGCGTTGGAGACAGTGACTGTATAGGTATAACGAGGATTCTGATATCCGAACCAGCCGTCGTCAATGCTCGTCAGACGAACAGTAACAACTACACCATTCGACAAGGTTGTAGTCTCACTTGCACCCTTATCATAGCTTCTAGGCAGGGAAATCGTCTGACCGTTAAGTTCCAGAGAGTCAAAGCGCCAGTAGTTCGCACCCTCATTATTTCTCTGCGTCTGTAGGGTAAAGCTGAAGTCCGTGCCGGCCGAAATCCCCGTTCTACCGTTTGGTGCAAGGCTTGTACCATGCCAGTTTTGTTTATCGGTTGTGAAGTCAACGATGAAGTCTATCGTTTTGTTTTTAGAGAATGCAATGTCAACCTGAGTATTAGACTGGATGTTCTCAACAGCGTATACGCCGCTTTCGTTCGCCTCAAGCGCCTTACCGCCTATGCTGGCCTCAACGGTATACCCATAAGCGCAATCAATCGTAAATGAGAGTGCGTCACCAGCGCGCACTTCCGCAGGGCCGGAATAGGTGTTGCCCTCCTGGCCATCATCGCCCGTAACGTTGTATGTAACGGTATATCGGTCGACGTGCGGCTCAAAGTAAAGAAAGACCGACTCCCTCTGCTGCAGGGCAGATGCTACGATGCTTTCCGGATCCGCCGAATAATAAGTTGTGCCATTCCGTCCTCCAGCAAAGGCGATAACGTTCTCCGCAGTGGAGGCATCGATGCCCACCTTCGCGTTTACGTAGTCATAGCCCTCCGTGTTAAGTTCCTCGCCAGCAAGGGTACCGATTTGTTCAGCGATTACCCCGCCGTTAATGGTCGCCGTCTTCGTATCGGCAGGCTGTCCATCAGCTCCCAGAAGAACAACGGTTACGGTGTATTGGTCCCAAGAAGCCGCACGAACGGGCAGCGAGTTGGACATTATCAAGGCGCCAGCAACGGACTCGATCGCATCAATCGCGCCGTCAGCGACCTCCTCGACCTTGGCGACGTCCTCGCCCTCGGTGGGAGCCCCCTCCTCGGTAGCCTCCTCGGACTCAACGGGAATCGCGTCCTCGGCGGGCTCCTCCGTCGGGACGGCCTCGGTCGTGACGACGATCTTCTCGCCGTCGGTCAGGTCGGCGGCGGCGATGGTGTACTCGCCGCTGTCGTTGGCAGCGAGCTCCGTGCCGGCGTAGGCGACGGAGGAAACCTTCTGACCGTCGTCAGGCGCAACCGTAAACGTGAAGTCGAGGGTGTTGGAAACGTCAACGGACTTGGGATCCGTCTCGGACGTGACGCTCTTCTCGGTGCCGTCCTGTGCTCTGTACTTCAGCGTCGCGGCGGAGACCTCAACGTTGAGGGTGACGGTGGTGTCGGTCTCCTCTGCGGGCGCCTGCTCAGACTGGGCCTGATCGGACTGACCGTCCGGAGTCGTCGCCTCGGTGTCCTGTGCCGTGGTCTCGACGGGGTTCTCCTCCGTCTCGGCCACCGTCTGCTCGGCATCGTCCTGCGAGGACGCCTGCTCGTCGGCGGTGTCGGTCTCCTCCGGGGTCGTCACCTCTCCCTGGGTGCCCGTGTCCTCGGCGGCCGGGTCCATGACGACCTCGTCGCGGCCCTCGGACCCGCCGGAGGCCAGGACGTCAGCGAACGCCTGGATGTTGGACGACTGCATCACGAGGACGACGCTGAGGAAGACCGCCAGTATGGTCTTCCACCTCTTCTTCGCCTCTTGACGCCTGAGGTGCTTGCCCTCATGCCTCTCGTTCATACGAACCACTCCCTCAACGTCTTGGGCACCACCTAACGCTGTCCGCTTGCATACAGCTAACTTGCAGACACTTGACAGATGTCTCCCTCTGACTATTCCAACGCAATGTAACACAGATTAGGGGTGGGGGTGACATCTTTTCTTACGTGGCTGGTATTAAATTATGCAGCCTAGGGTATGTATCTATTTTAATATTTAATGTGCTTATCGGTTGACACTTTTCTTCAATAGATGATTTACCTGCGCTTTATTTGACTTTCAAATCCCTGAAGGTGGGGTTGAGAGTTCACGTATTTTTTGTGTACCTCTTTGTTGACTATTTCGGCATACGGCGACTTCTGCTCGGCGAGGAAATAGTGGGGAGGGGGGTCTATCGTTACCGGGCCCGTGATCGAGGGCTCTCCGACAGAGAACGGGGCTTCGGGCACGCGACGTCGCTCGCCCGCAAGAAGCGCCACCCGCCGAGTACTCCTTGCTCATCTTCTTCTATTGACTCCATGCTAGGAAGCACGCCGTTGGCTTCTGACGAGTCGATGGAGGTTGCCGGGTGACCTACTCGATACCATATGAGCTGTTTGACCAGCTTGTTCTCTCTTTGATAGACCAAGCGATCAGGTGCCACGGAGACGCCGACCTGCTCTCCTCTTGGGAGACCACGATTGCAAATCGGAAGAGAGACGGTCGGCTGGACGCCCTCGTCTCCTGTGTGGCCGGAATTGCCGAGAGGCAAAGCCAGTCTTTCTTTAGGGTTCCAACGTCAGACACTGCAGCACCGGCCAACACGTTCGAAGCACCCGTGCCAGAGCGCTCTTCTCCTGACGCTGGCCTAAGACTAATCGCCGACAACGAGACCCGATACCCCCTCGCTGCCGACTACCTACGATTTCCTGCGTTCAGAAGAAACATCAACGTCATCGATATCGTGTTTGACGCAATCTGGGTGGTGGTCGCCGAGAACGCGGCCGCGATTGCCTTAATTACTGCCGCGAATGCTTTCGCGGGAAAGAACCCCCTCGAAATAGCAGGCGATGGTTATTTCCAGGCATTTCTTGGAGCTCTTGGGGAACGCGTGGCTGCCTACGTGAAGAAGATCAGGTCGCTTCCCGCGCTGGCAGGCATTGAACACTGCGTCTACATCAAGGCTATCGTTCGCTACCAGATGGGCGAGCGCTTCAGCGTGCGTGACCTCATCCCCCTCTATCGTCCGAACCGGCAAGACGACGCACGCCAAGACCCAGTTAGCCCGACTCCGTGCAATATCCCTGCACGTAAGTTCTGGAGATGCTCGCGCAGAGAGGCGGGCTCGTGTCTACTCCTCTCAGAAGAAGTCGGAGAGCTCATTGCCGACCTGGACATAGCGCTGAACTCTCTTGCTGACAAGGGCTTCATTGAGGGGCCGACTGGGGACTTCTTTACGATCCCCCTGCTGGAGGGTCCCATTCGTTCAAAAACAAGGTGGTGCCATGGCAGGGCTTAAGCGTATGAAAGGCCCGATCAAGCGCGGCCGCTCCTTCAGAAGAATTATCAATAGTAAGGTTAGGGGACGCGCGTTCCTGATTACTGGCGATGCGAACAGCCTGGATGAATTCATCAGTGCTATTCGCTCTTATCTGGACGGAACTCAGGTACGCGGCGAAACACTCTCCCTCACCTCCACGGGCAAGAGAGCGCTTCCGAGCGACGCGGGAAGGGACGTGCTGTCGCTTAACTCGATCTACTCTGGCGTTCGTCGGCTGGAACTCATCGTGCGACGCTTGCTTCTCCACTGCTCGGAGCTCATCGCCGTTGTTGAGAGCAACCATATAGACAGCGTCTATCGAAACGCGCTTTACCATTGGTACTCGCGAAGAATGTCCAACACGCCGCGCTTCACTCTGCGAGTCAGCTTCTTCAAGAGGGACGGACTCGACATCGAGGCCGCTGAAGAGGTCATCTACTCGTCGGGAGATGACGAGGCGCACTATAGGCGCCTCAAGGAAAACTTCCGGGGGTCCGTCGTAATCTATCCCCTCGGAGGCGGCCTCCTTGGCAGAACGATCATTTCTCCGTCCGACCTTGTTGACGAGACCGTTCATGTTCGCCTGTCTGAATTTGAGCTCAAGGTCTTCGGCCGGAAGTTCACGGTCGACGCCTTCCCCTTCCGCATGCAGGATGCGGAGGTGATGAGCTGTGCTGAGGTGACGCTCATCAACATGCTGGAGTACTTCTCGTCACGGTATCAGGAGTACTCGATGGCCCTGCCAAACGATCTCATCGAGCTTGAGGAAGCCCACTCCAGCGAGCGGGCCATTCCGGCGCGCGGAATCAACTACATGAGCTTCTCGCAGCTCCTTAGCCATCTTGGGTTCTATCCACGTCTTCTCTCGCTCTACTCTCTTCAGCGGACGCCAATCGGACTGCCCGGGGAGATTCAGTTCAGGAGGTATCTGTACTGGTATCTTGGGTCGGGCATTCCCGCCGCCGTCAACGTTGCCCCTCCAAGCCGAGAGCTGAAGGGACACTCCCTTGCCGTTGTCGGGTTCACGGACTCTGACAAGGAAGTTGTCGAGACGGTGAAGGGCCACTTCCTAGCCGACAAAGACTCGACACAGCTCGACAAGACGCAGGACGATGACGTCTTCGGCCAGGCCCGGGGCACCATCGCCCGTATGGAGCAGTCTGGCCGACTTCTCTCGCGAATTAGCGAGGACGGCGATGTGTCGACATGTCGCATCTTCCAAGAGGCCGACTTCCCGCGCCGTCTCGTTACCGTAGACGAGGCTCAGCTCCCCTATCAGATCTGCGAGTATGAGCGCCTGTCTTCAGACGACCTGTTCTCTTGCGAAAACATGGTCTTCCCCCTGCATCGCGGAATGGCGCTCGACGCACAGGATGCCTACGAGATGTTCATGATGATTTTTGAGGACGAACGGCTGGGCGCCCTTTCTTGGGGAAGCCCTTCCATCGGGGATGACGAGCCCATCATCATGAGAATGTTTCTCGTCACTGCGGGCAGCTACCGTGGGTTCAGGGCGCGCACAACGCCGCCGCCCCTGCGTTATCTCTTTGAGACCCAGGTGCTCCCCCATTTCATATGGGTCGCAGAGCTTGTCCATATGAGCGACTACACTCCCGACCCCAGCGATCTTCGCTCTTTTGCAGAAATCGTTCTCGATGCCACAACCGGACGAAAGACGTCCTTCGAGGAAAAGCTGCTTCTGATGCGCTATCCGGGGCGAATGGCGTGGCGAGAGCCATACGATTCGGAGGAGTCGTTTGGCATCCATAGCGTCACCTGGAAGCCCAATGACTCGATTGAGGCGCAACCAAGTCTGTTCCGTTCGTACCCCTCCGCGCTGCGCCATATAGAGCCGCGATATGACTAGTCATCTTCTGCCTGGACTCATCACGATGATTGGGTGTAGCATGTGTTTTTACTCTGGTTTTTAAGCGTTTCCTCTGAATCACCCTTGCAAGGGACACGACGAGGAGCACAAGGAAGCGCTATAGTTTTTTCTGTTTTCCGAGAGGAGTAATCGTGGCGCACACCAAGGACAGCTCGACAGGAGCAGCCAGAGAGCTGTACGAGGGGTTCACCTATGGCGCGGCACCCAAGACGATGCGCCTCTCGGACGAGGGCCGAATCGCCATTGGCGAGGAGCTCTACCGCCGTATGTCTCGCAATGACGCACTGCGCGAGGCGAGCATGAACTCCGCGGCCGGAATTATAGGGCTGCCTCACTTTTAGATCGAGCAGCAGTGACTTCGCCGAACTTCGCGCCTCTGCGGACGTCCTCCTACAGGCGCATGAAGGCCGACATGGTGTCGCAGAGGCGATGCTGGGTGACATTAAGGTTGCCCCGGCAGATTACCTGGGAGCTGCGCCCGTGCGCATACCCCTGAACGCCGGCGTTCTCTTTGTGGGCGACCAGCCTGCGGCGAGGATGCCCCGTGGCCGTGCGCATCGAGGGTGGCTGCGCGGCGAAGTGGCGCTCGTGAATTCACGAGCGGCAGGATTATGGCGAAAACGGCGCTCGGGGCGGCGCTCGTGAATTCACGAGCGGCA
>UMHS01028682.1_pt1 | contig 10720 bp, 11 predicted proteins | sample 1965611 | NCBI WGS metagenome assembly UMHS01 (sample SAMEA4836106, study PRJEB28245) | human gut metagenome | biome: gut microbiome; material: fecal sample | place: Denmark | collected 2008
AGCATAAATAATGGCGATGCCATGAGCTGGCATGCCAGTCACTTGCGACACCTAATCCCTAGCCACTAATTCCTAGCTACTCATCCCTGCTTTCAAACTTTTTGGGCTATCCTTTTCCCGTATCGTCATCCCGAGCGCAGCCGAGGGATCTTTCTTGCACTGCGGTCAGTATCACATAGGCACTGGCAGGGAAACGGCGTCTTGGTGCCACGTATTTCTGCGTTCACACATGCATCGTTTATCGGTCTGCAAGGAAGATTTCTCGCTTCGCTCGAAATGACGATACGAGAGTCCCCCTAGTATTGCGTTTTCTAAACAACTGGCATTTAAGTCAACATCCAAATCAAGTTAGGAGTGAGGAGTGAGGAGTGAAGGTACGGCGCATAAAATGAGGAAGCGCCGCGGAGGTTTGAAAACTAGCGGCTTTCTCGTATCGCAAACCTAATCCCTAGCTACCAGTCACCAGTCACTAGTCACTACTCGTTTTGTTCCGCCAGCGCCTTCACGAGATGATATACCTCCGCAAAGGGCAGGTGTTCTTTTTCTGCGATGGCCTTCACCGATTCATACTCGGGGTAGAAGCGTCTCTCCCCGGGAAGGGCGACTTCCTTCACCTCCGCGATGCCGAAAGGCGTTTCCACCTGCTTCTGGTTGCGGTGAAGGATGGAGCGCATGACGCTCGGAAATTCGCGGATACCGATGGTCGTCGTTTCTTTGAAGATGATATCTTCGATTTCTTCCATCCTGCTCTTCTTGCAGATCACGGTGAGCTCCCACGCGGGACGGTTCTTCTTCATGTAGACCGGGCTGTAATGGACATCAAGCGCACCGGCCTGCATGAGGCGGTCGATGGTATAGCCGAGTGCTTCGCCGGTGCTGTCGTCGATGTCGGTCTCGAGCTTCACGATCTCATCCTTGCCCTCTTCCATAGCATTCCCCTCGATGAGGTATGCGCGAAGGATATTCGTGCGCTCGGTGTAGGCTCTCTTGCCTGCGCCAAGGCCTGTACGCACGATGCGGAAGGCTTTCGGCAGCTGGTGCGTCGTGCAGATGGCAGCCGCGATGGCTGCGCCGGTCGGCGTGACGTATTCCCCCTTCGCCTCCATGATGGTGAGCGGCATATCGTAGGCTTCGATGATATTCATGGTCGCCGGGACGGGGACGGGCAGCACGCCGTGCTGGCAGCGGACGGTGCCTCTGCCCTCGGTGAGGCAGGGGATGATGACATCCGTGATCCCCAGGCTGTCAAAGGTGACCGCCGCGGCAATGATATCTACGATGGAGTCGATGGCGCCGACTTCATGGAAATGCACCTCTTCCAGCGGCATATGATGGGCGAGAGACTCTGCTTCTGCTACGATGTGGAACATTTTGCCCGCCAGTGCTTTCGCCGAGTCTGTCATGTCTGTCGCGTCGATGATGCCCAGGATCTCTGCCAGATGGCGTCCGTGGTGGTGGTGATGCTCATGATCATGGTGATGATGAGGCTCTTCGCCTCCGCGTCCGTGGCAATGATGCGCCTCTTCCTCTTCATGGCAATGGCAATGATGCGCTTCTTCCTCTTCATGGCAATGGCAATGATGCGCTTCTTCTTCCTCATGGCAATGGCAGTGATGCGCTTCCTCTTCCTCGTGGCAATGGCAATGATGCTCTTCCTCGTCCTCATGGCAATGACAGTGATGTGCTTCCTCGTCCTCATGGCAATGGCAATGATGCTCTTCCTCGTCCTCATGGCAATGGCAATGAGACACTTCCTCGTCCTCGCATCCATGGCAGTGATGCTCTTCCTCCTGCGGAGCTGCCGAGCTGACCGGCGCCGGGCCATAGAGGTAGGCCATATCATGGTCATGATTTTCATGAGCTGCATCCAGAATGACATTGAAATCACAGCATGCAATGCCGGATTTCTTGACGCTGGAGATCTCCACCATGAAACCGTCTGCGGGAATGGAATTCAGCGCGCGTTCCAGCGTCTCCGGGTCTGCACCGAGGTCGATCATCGCTGCGACGAACATATCTCCGCTGATGCCGGAGGAAGTTTCAAGGTATAATGTTTTTCCCATATGGTTTCTCCTTGTTGGTTGTTGATTATTGGTTGGAATCAGGAGTGACTGGTGACTGGATTCTAGTAGCTAGGGACTAGTGGCTAGGAATTAGGAGCTTCGAGTGACTGGTGACTTGAATACGACTTTCGGGCATCGCCCCGTTTCGTCATCCTGAGCGGCGAGAAATGTCGCACTTGAGATAACGAATGCCAGAACAGCTGCGACCTGAGCCGAAGGATCTCGGCGAAGCCGCCACCTTCATTCCTCATTCCTAATTATGGCACGTAATCATAACAAGAAATATGGCGATATGGTTACTTTCAGATCCGTCCCATTTCCGCCAATCGGTTGATCTGTGTCGCCACATAGCCGGCGCCGAAGCCATTGTCGATATTGACGGTGACGATGCCGTTCGCGCAGGAATTGATCATCGTCAAGAGCGCCGAAAGGCCGTGGAAGCTGGCACCGTAGCCCACCGACGTCGGCACCGCGATGACGGGATTCTTCACGAGTCCGCCGATGACCGAGGCGAGCGCCCCTTCCATGCCTGCCACTGCGATGACACAGTTCGCGCGGCGCACGATCGCCTCCTTCGAAAGGATGCGGTGGATGCCGCTGACGCCCACATCATAGACACGTTCGACATGCGTCCCGAAGTACTCTGCCGTCTGTGCCGCTTCCTCTGCGACGGAAATATCTGCCGTGCCGCCCGTGCAGATGGCCACGCAGCCGATGTGCTCCTTCTCCTTTTCCAGCTTCAGGATATGCGACACCGGGTCATAGGAGATCTCCGGCAGGAATTCCTTCACGATCTCATACTGGTGGGGAGAGGCGCGGGTGCCGAAGACTTCCCCCTCCACCTCATAGAGCCTTCGGAAGATCTGTCCGATGAATTCGTCAGATTTCCCCTGGCAGTAGATCACTTCTGCAAAGCCGGAACGCTTCTTCCGATCCGTATCGAGTTTGGCAAATCCCATTTCCTCATAGGATCGCTCCGCCGGATTCTCACGGATGAGCGCCTCTGCCGCTGAGAGCGACAGCGCACCGGACTTCACTTGGGTCAATATCTCTTGAATACTCATATATGTGTCCTTTGGTTGATTGGTTGTTGGTTTAGGTTCAAAGTTCAGGGTTCAGGGTTAGTCCACGGAGCGTGCTGCCCTTTGATTGCGTTTGAAAGTTTCGCTTGAATGAGAAATTAGAAATGAGAAATGCGAAATGGTGGTGCGGCGCATAAAAATATGGAAGCGCCACGGAGTATAAATAGTGGCGATGCCCGAAAGTAATATTCAAGTCACCAGTCACTAGTTACTCGAGGCTCCTAATCCCTAGTCACTAGCCACCAGTCCCTATTTCCCATCCATCGACCCCGAGCGGAACCCTTCCAGGTCCATGGTCACGTAGCGAAAGCCCAGCGCATGAAAACGCGCGATGACTGCCTCACGATTTTCCACGAGCTTTGGGAGCTGCGCAGGGAGCACCTCGATGCGGGCGATATCCCCATGGCAGCGCACGCGAAACTGCAGAAAGCCCAGATCGAAAAGCAGCTGCTCAGCCGCTTCGACCGCGCGGAGCTTCTCCTCCGTGATCCTCGTGCCGTAGGGGAAACGTGTCGCCAGGCACGCAAAGGATGGCTTATTCCATGTGGGAAGTCCTTCCTTCTCCGACAGGATGCGGATCTCCTCCTTCGTGAGCGCCGCCTCCTTCAAAGGGCTCACGACGCCCAGCTCGGCAAGCGCTTTCAGCCCGGGGCGATAGCCCTTCGTATCACTGAAATTTGTCCCGTCGATGATATAAGCGATCTGATGCTCCTTCGCCAGCTCGCCAAGAGACGAGAAGAGATAGGTCTTGCACCAGTAGCAGCGATCCTTCGGATTGTCAGCAAAGCCCGGCGCAGCGAACTGGTCTCTTTCCACGATCACCTGCCGGATGCCGCGGGATGTGCAGAAATCCTTCGCCTCTTCGATCTCACGCGCGGGGACGGAATTCAGTTTCATCGTCACTGCGACAGCCTTATCGCCGAGCACCTTGCAGGCCTCATGAAGAAGGAAGGTCGAGTCCACACCGCCGGAAAAAGCGACGGCGGCCGAGCCAAGTGTTTTCAAATGTGCTTCAAGCGTTTTCTGCTTAAGAAGAATGCTTTCATGGATCATAGGAGAGTCTCCTTTGTTAGGGTTTAAGGTGCAGGGTTCAGGGTTAGCCCGTGGGACGTGCTGCCCTTTGATTGTGGGTGAAAGCCTCGCGCGCTCTCTAGTTAGGAGTTAGGAGTGGTGGTGCGGCACATAAAAATAGGGAAGCGCCGCGAGTATATATGGGGCGATACCCGAAGGTAGTATTTAAATCACTAGTCACTAGCCACTAGTCCCTAGCTACTAGAATCCAGTCACCCGAAAATATACTTCTTTCGCGTCTTGAAAAGCAAGACAAAAAGTCCGACGGCCGTGACGAACCAGCTCAGCGGATACACCGTCATAAGGCAGTCAAAGCTGGGGATGGCAGGAAATACGGCCCACATGTACAGGATACGGAAACCGCAGATCCCGACGATCGTGATGAGCGCCGGAGAAAGTGAATTGCCAAAGCCACGGAGATAGGCGGAGATCATTTCGATGGCCAGATTCAAAGGCTCCGCCAGAATGATATAGCCCATGCGGGTGACGCCATAGCTGATGACCATCACATCGCTGGTAAAAAGCGCAAGCAGTGATGGCGAAAAATACAGGATGGGCGCTCCGATGATGACGCAGACGACCAGATTCTGCAAGGTGGTGATGACCCCGACGCGGCGGCAGCGCGCCATGTCGCCGGCCCCGTAGTTCTGCCCGACGAATGTCGTACATGCCTGCCCGAACGCATTGACAAAGATATAGCAAAGAATATCCAGATTGAACGCCGCCGCCGTTGCCGCCATGACATCCGCGCCAAGGCTGTTGATCGCCGACTGGATCACGATGTTCGACAGACAGAAGACCGCCGCCTGCAACCCGGCCGGTGTGCCGATGCGGAGGATCTCCCGTAAAATATACAGATCAAAGAATGATGCCCTGCATTCCAGATGGATCACATGCGTGCTGCGAAGCAGGATCGTCACCAGCATGGCGGAAGAAAGAAGCGTCGCACATGTCGTAGAGATCGCCACAGCTGCCACGCCCTGATGAAAAAACGCCACCAGCGTGTAGCTGATGATGACCTTGATGACCCCCGCCGCCGCCAGACAGAAGAGGGGCGTCTTCGTATCTCCCTGACTTCGGAAGATGGCAGACGCAAAATTATAGACCAGGATCCCCGGCAGTGCCAGGAAAAAAATGCGCAGATACTCGGCGGAGAGCGGCATGAGCGCATCCGGCACCTGCAGCAGCGAAAGCAGCGGCTCCGCGACAGCTTCGCTCAGACAGGTCATCACGATCCCTGCGGCAAGCGCGAAGGCAAGCGTCGAAAAGACCGCCCGATGGACCCCCTCCCGATCTCCCTTCCCTGTCATTTGGGAGATCACGACATTCGCCCCGATCGAAATACCGATGAAAAATGTCACGATGAAGCCGATGATGGGCGTATTGCTCCCGACAGCCGCCATCGCTTCCTTCCCGACAAACTGCCCCATGATGATGGTGTCGATGGTATTGAACACCTGCTGCAGCATGCCCGTCAGTGCCAGGAGCAGCGCAAAACGGATCGTTTTTCTTCCGATCGGTCCATGCGTCATATCTATTTTTTTCATATATACCTCTTACCCGGCAGGCAAAGGGCAGCGATTGGGGGGAAAGGGAAATCATCTCTGCGCCCCGAAGCCGCCGGATGGCCTGCTACATATATTTCTTATTATATCATTCCTGACAACCTGTCCTGCAAGCGCGCCGCCTCTTGCCAAGACCGGCCATTAGCTCTATGATATAGAGGAATACAAATGTATGCAAATACCTTCTGGCTATCGAAAGGCATGCCTAAACAGCGACTGGTGACTGGATTCTAGTAGCTAGGGACTAGTGGCTAGGGATTAGGAGCCGCGAGTGACTAGTGACTTGTGACTTGTGACTTGTGGCTTGAATACGACTTTCGGGCTTCGCCCTATATATATTTGCGGCGAAGCCGCCACCGCAACCCTGAACCCTGAACCCTTTATTGATTTCCTCTAAGGAGGCATCGCTTATGGATCTATTCGGACACGAAGACCCGGAAGAATATATCGTCCGCCGCAGGCAGGAGATGGAGCGCCCCGCCGGCTTTGCCACGCACGAAGCACTGAAGGAAGCCATCACCTCCTGCAGCCGCTGCCCGCTTCGCCGCGAAGGCGGTCTTGGCCCCGTGCTCTCCACCGGCCCTGCGGATGCCCCGCTCATGATCGTCGGCGAAGGCCCGGGGGGTGTCGAGGATGACTACGGAGGCCCTCTGATCGGCCCCTCCGGACAGCTGCTGGACAAGGCGCTCGCCTCCGTCGGCATCACCCGCGACCATGTCTACGTGACAAACATCGTAAAATGCCGTCCGCGCGGCAACCGCACCCCCACCATGGACGAAGGGCATTTCTGCGGAAGCATCTGGCTTTTGCAAGAGATCGCACTCGTACGCCCTGCCGTCATCATCGGTCTTGGCAAAGTCGCACTCCGCTTCTTCCTAGGCCGCGAAGCCGGCATCATCCGCTCCCGCGGTCACTGGATCGATTTCCATGGCATCCCCGTCATGCCGACCTTCCATCCCGCTTACCTTCTCCGCCAGAGCGGCCGCGCACTGGTCGATGCGAAATGGCAGGTCTACTACGACCTCAAAGCCGCCAAGGAACGCGCCGCCGCCCTCCGTCCTGACTGGGTATGGCAAAGCGACACCCCGCCAAACCTTTTGGACGAGCTTGCCGCGGAGCGAGCGAAACGGCACTCCTAGGAGTGATTTCCACCCCGATCCCCCATAGCTTCTGTAAGAAAGGACCCTTATGCATACACTCTTGACCATCCTCATCGGCCTTGCCATCGGCGGCTGGTTTCTCTACTGCCTCTACCGCATGCTGCGCGGCGCGCGCGGCAGGGACTGCGCCAGCTGTCACCTCGCCGGCGGCTTCGACTACAAAAGCACCGCGCCTGTCAAGCCCGCTGACATGAAGCGCAAAGAGATCGTCACTGACACCGGCCATCTCATCATCGTCGACGAAGAAGCGGCGAAGAGACGCCGCGAACGGATCCGGAAGATGATGGAAAGGAAATGACAGGGACTGGCAGCTGGTGGCTAGGGACTAGTGACTGGTGACTAGGAGCCTCTCGTATCGTCATTTCGAGCGTTGCCGAGAAATCTTCCTTGCAGTCCGATAAACGATGCATGTGTGAACGCAGAAATACGGTACACCAAGACGTCGTTTCCCTGCCAGTGCCTATGTGATACTGAAGAAAGATCCCTCGGCTGCGTTTTCGATGACGATACGGGAAAAGGATACCCGAAAAAGTTTGAAAGCAAGGATGAGTGGCTGGTGGCTTACATACCACTTTCGGGCATCGCCCCGTTTCGTCATCCTGAGCGGCGAGAAACGTCGTATGTGAGATAACGAATGCAGGAACAGCTGCGACCTGAGCCGAAGGATCTCGGCGAAGCCGCCACCACAACCCTGAACCCTGAACCAAAAAACAGAGTCCCCTTTTGCTTGCAAAAGAGGGCTCTGTTTTTTTACAATGTCCGTCCCATATCGACGGCCATCTGCTTATCTCTTTCCGGCGAACGGCCAGCGATGGTGAGATAGCCGCCGATCATCGCGCCATTGAGCCCCGCCGAGAGGGCAAAGGCCTGCATGTCACGGAGCGAATTCTCACGTCCCGCGCATACGCGCATGATGGCGTGAGGCAGGATGAAACGGTACATGGCGAACATCCGAAGGATCTCGATCGGCTTCGGAGGCTTATTCTTGCCAAAGGGCGTACCCGGGATGGGATTGAAAATATTGAGCGGCACAGAGGTGACGTGATGCTCACGAAGAGCAAAGGCCATGTCTATCCGATCTTCCTCCGTTTCCCCCAGCCCGAAGATGCCGCCGGAGCAGACCTCCAGACCCGCCTGCTGGATGCGGCGGATGTGCGCTTCCTTTTCCTCATACGTGTGTGTGGTGCAGATGGCGGGGAAATGGCGCTTCGCCGTTTCCAGATTGCAGTGGATACGCTGGCAGCCTGCCGCCTTCAGCGTCTTCAGCTGCTCTTCGGTCAGAAGTCCGAGCGAGCAGCAGACGGAGAGCTTCGTCTCTTTGCTGATCCGCTTCACCGCTTCTACGATGGAAGCAAACTGCACGGGATCGCTCTGCCCGCGGCCGGAGGTGACGATGCCGAAGCGTTCTGCGCCATAGGCCTCTGCCTGTTTGGCTTCGCGGAGCAGATCCTCCGGGCTTCTTAGCGGATACTCCTTGACGCCGGTGTGATACCAGCCCGACTGCGCGCAGAACTTGCAATTCTCCGTACAGCGTCCGCTTCTGGCATTCACATCGCTGCAAAAGCGCATCTGATCGCCGCAGAAGGTCTTCCGGATCCTGTCTGCTGCCGCCATAAGGAAGAAGGGCTCCTCCTTTCCGGCCGCAAAGAGCGTCTCTGCCTCCTCCCTGGAGATCTCTCTACCCGCGAGCACCTGATCCATACACTGCGTGATGGTTGCTATATGTTCATCCATGATTTGCCTCACCATTTTCTTTCAGGAAAACACCGATTCGGTCTAAGGAAACACTGATTAAATCGTTGTCAGATTTCATTCTTGGATTTTTATACAGAGCGAGGAATCATCTGACGCGAATAGCGAGCTATTTAAGAAAGATGATGACGAAGCTATGTATAAAAATCCATGTGAAATCCGACTCTGCGATTTAATCAGCGTTTCCTTAACCCTTGCACGATCCCGCAAAAAGCAGGCGGAAGGTGTGAAGGTGGCAGCCTTATCCCTCAACGCATGATATCGGCGGTGCGGATCAGCGTCCTCGCTTCCTCTTCTGTGTTCGCTCCGCCATTCAAAACCTTTTCCGTCCACTTCAAAATCTGTTCGCAGCTGCTTTCCATTTTTAAATCCTCCGGCCGCATGGCCGGGTCTTGCCTTTGTCATACCTTACGTGTCATACGTAATAGAAATATTCGTGTTTGACAATGGGAATATTTCTATGCATTTGTGCTGGTGATTGTGAACTCGGGACTGGAAATCAGACGTCTGATGTCTGATTTCCAGTCCCGAGTTACTCTCAAAGCTTCGGTGTCGTCATGGAACGTCCGAGATCCTCCGTCATGCGGATATCTTCCTTCGGGTCACGGCCGCCTGTCGTCAGATAGCCGCCCACCATGATGCCGTTCAGCCCGCCTGTCAGTGCATACGCCTGCAGGCTTCGCAGGTTCACCTCACGGCCGCCGGCGGTGCGGATCAGTGCCTTCGGCAGGACGAAACGGAACATCGCAAACGTGCGGAGCACCTCCAGCGGCGACAGACGCTTATTCGTATAGAAAGGCGTCCCCTTCACCGGATTCAGGATATTCAGCGGTACCGAGTCGATATGCATCTCCTTCAGGTGGAAGGCCATCTCCACCCGCTGATCCAGAGACTCCCCGAGCCCGATGATCCCGCCGGAGCACACGCGGATCCCCGCCGACTGCGCGGTATGGATGATATCTTCCTTATCCTCCATCGTATGCGTCGAGCAGATCTTCGGGAAATAGGAAGGCGACGTCTCGATATTGCAGTGGATGCGCGTGATGCCCGCCTCTTTCAGCTGGAGCGCCTGCTCCTTGGAAATCAGCCCCAGAGAGCAGCACACCTCGATGCCCACCTGCTCTCTGATCTTCTTCACGATATCAATGATCTCATCGAACTCATTCGGATTATCCTGGTTACGGCCGGAAGTCACCAAAGAGAAACGGACAGCGCCTGCTTCCTTCGCCTTCTTCGCTGCCGCCAAGATTTCCTCCTCCGGCAGGAGGCGGTACACCTTTGCGCCTGTGTTATACCAGCCCGACTGCGCGCAGAACTTGCAATTTTCCTGGCAATGCCCGCTTCTTGCATTGATGATCGCGCAGAAATCCACCGCATTTCCATTGAACTTCTGGCGAATCTTATCAGCCATCGCAAGCAGCAGCATGGTATCCTCATCCTTCGTGCGGATGAGACTCTTCGCTTCCTCCTGCGTGATCTCACCCCCATCCATGACCTTCTCCGCCAATCTGATGATCTCTGCACAAGCACTTTCCATGATGATTCTCCCTTCCCTTCATTCCTTCGGGCCACTCGCCCCTTTGAATTGTTACCTTGTAGGTAAGTATAAAATAAACAATCGGATGTGTCAATCAAGAAAATAATTGTGGTTGACAATGAAGAGAGGAAAGCGGAGAGGCGCGTGGCACAGGTGAGAAAAGCGCGAGTCCCTGACCGCGAATGACAACGATTGAATCAGTGCTTCCTTGAAAATCATTCGCGCCCCTTCCTCTGGAAGGGGCAGACGAGCGAAGCGAGGCGGGGTTGGCTTCCCTGAATGTGGGAGTACCATTTCACGCGACCAACCTCCGCCCCTTCGGGGCACCTCCTTCCAAAGGAAGGAGGGAGAAAAAAGGGGCTAATGTCTTCCGATCTCCCAGTCTCCTAGTCTCTTAATCTTCCAGTCCCCAACCATCCCATACACCACAAAGCCCCTGACCGGAAAATGATATGATCCCCCTAAAGCAGACAAGGTAAATAACCAAACT
>UMHS01018807.1_pt1 | contig 10694 bp, 6 predicted proteins | sample 1965611 | NCBI WGS metagenome assembly UMHS01 (sample SAMEA4836106, study PRJEB28245) | human gut metagenome | biome: gut microbiome; material: fecal sample | place: Denmark | collected 2008
AGGAAGTGTTCGTATCGGTAGATATACAAATAGCTAAGGCATTTGTTCATATCGGGAATGTAATCTACCAATGGGTAAATAATAACGCATTATTAGCAGGTTCTTTGTCAGCAGAGAATCTGTTAACATTGCTGATGCTTCAATATGTGAATGAATGCTTACTTGTTGGTAAATTCTTGACAAACTTTAAAGATATTGCTGGATTCGTCATATCTTGTTTGGAAAAGAATATCATTATGCAAAGTGGTCTTGCAGGTATAGAAGAAAGGGTTCTAAAAGATTTAGAGAAACATCTTGTTGATACTAAGAGTTACGAAAAGCAGGTGACATTAAGAGCAAATGCAGATTGCTTAAATGAAAATATAGTTTTATCGAGAAACGGCTCTTATGAGGGAAAGGCTAATATTGAATTGGGCAATACAAATCATTTTGCGACTAAGTGCCTTATTCTTTGCAATGGAGATTTTGAAATGTTGGCAAAATGGTTGTCATCTTCAGAAGTGAGTGACACAGAAAAGAGACACCTATTGCGTCATTATACTCATTGGCAACAATTTGTCTTTTGGGATTTTGTTGAATATATGTATGCTTCCGATACTTTTGAGGTGCAGAAGCTTACTGAATGGATAGATATTGAAGATTGGCTAATACTTATAGCCCGAATATCCTATTCTTGGGCTGAAAGTTTGAAACAGTTGACTGAGAAATTGCAAATATCTGATATGGTATCAGAAAAACTAATCTCTCATGCTTTTGTCTTATTTGTAGCAAGACATAGCAAGGATGATTGGTATAATTACAAGCTTATGGATATTGCGAAAGATTATATCGTTGGATTGAAAGATGTTGCTGAACGCAACGGACTTAAAGAAGAGTCTGCTGTCTTGGGACAAGTTGTAACAAACATCCTTTCAGAATTAAAGATTAGCGATGTTGAAGAAGTCGATTTAGAATCAATGCCAAAACCAAATTATTTACCAATAGGTAATGCTGGCTTGTGTTTATTCGCTCCATGGCTACTGCGTTTGTTCGGCATGCTTGACTTATTAAATGAGAAAAAAAATGAGTTTAAGAATATAGATGCTAAAGTTCGAGCAATATTTATACTGCAACGACTTGTTACTGCGGAAGAGCGACTCTATAAAGAAACAGAGTTAGCTTTCAATCGGCTTTTAGTTGCTTGTCCTTTCAATGTTCCTTTGCCAAAGAATATAGAATTGACACAAAAAGAAGTTGAGACGATAGAATCAATGTTGTCTGGAGTAAAAGCCAATTGGATAAAGTTAAAGAATACTTCTGTCGGTGGATTCCAGAGGAGTTTTATTGAAAGAGACGGATTTTTGGAACAACAAGATAAGAAGTGGGTGTTGACTGTTGATAACAAAGCTTATGACATATTGCTGGACTCACTACCGTGGTCGTATAAGACAATACGCCTACCATGGTTGAAAAAGCCAATCTATGTTAAGTGGCGGAATAAAGAAGAATTTGATAATGAATAATAAGTATTAATCTGTAAAATAAGAAGTTATGAAAGCAGAAAGAACATATAAGAAACAAGCGTCTCGTACTCTTGTGCAGAAAAAGAACAGAACAGGTCTGCCTGATAATTTGAAAGCAGGAATAGAGAACTTGTCTGGCTATTCTATGGATGATGTTCGCGTGCATTATGGTTCAAGCAAGCCTGCTGCTGTTCAAGCTTTTGCTTATACGCAAGGAACGGACATTTATGTAGCACCAGGTCAAGAACGTCATCTTCCACATGAGGCATGGCATGTGGCGCAACAGATGGCAGGGCGTGTTGCACCTACGACAGAGATAAACGGAATGCCTGTAAATGATAATGCTGCTCTTGAACATGAAGCTGATGTTATGGGAGAAAAGGCTAACAATGCTATCTATAATGCTGCATTAAATACAGGTAGAAGAATAGTATCCACCAATAATTTAATGCAAATGCAATCATATATAAATTATAGTGTCCAATCTTGCAACTATACTGATAGAGAGGGAAGACTACAATCTGTTCTTGTCGGTAAAAATGCCAAAGCTCATTTAGAATGTAATGATCCGTTAATTGGTTCTGCTCCAAATCCTAACGCTCATTATGATTTAATGCAATCAATAAAAGAACACCAAGGAAAAAGTTATGTACGGGGTCATTTAATGAATGATCATCTAGGTGGTATTGGAGAGTACTATAATTTGTTTCCCATTTCATACAAAGCGAATTCTGAGCACAAGAATACTGCTGAAGCATGGGCGAAACAGGCTTTAAGAGAAGAATATCAACGATGTATTTCTTATAGTTTAGATCCACAAAAATGTTTTGTAGATTATCATATAGAAGCCGTTTGTAATTCCAACGATTTGTCAATTAATCCAACTGTAGATTTTATATGTACAGCAAGCAATGCTAATGGTGCTAGTCATAATTCTAAAATTAGTTCTATGAAAGAAGGAAAAGGTGAGTCTATAATAGAAGGAAGAAATGACAAAAATCACCATTATGATAAAAAATGGAGCAGTAATAAATATTTGTATGGTTGGGCTGCAAGTGGAAGAGGAGAATCTTCAGTACCATTAAAAAGCAAGTTACAATCAAATGCGAGTTTGTTTCCAGTTATCAATGCCTCTTCATCTGATTTAAATGTATATACGGTCCGTGATGCAGCAATCGAATACATCATGGAATGTGATTTGGACGATGAAACAATAGAAATGTTGGTTTGTTTTATAAACGACGCAACTGATATAAATAAAATTTACAATTTATTTAACTATCAATGAAGGAAAATATAGAATGGTTTGAAGCAGTATTAAATGTTGCTATTGGTGTATATTTTCAACATCAAGGCTTTGAGAATCTGTCAATGGACTGCGTAAAACAACCTACGGAGAGGTGGTTGGGGAAAATGACAAATCATCCAAATATAACATTTGAGGAAAGAGTAATCATTATGCTTGCCTTGATGCCACATATCAAACCACAAGCACTTGATTGCTTTTTTCTCCAAAATGGAGCATTGGATAGACCATTTACCCAATTCGGTGGTTGGAAGGGATTGTCACATGGTGGATTCCTTCCAACTGGGGAAACTGCGGTTTTTATAATTGCAGGTGACGATCCTGTTAAACGTTGCAATGTCATTCGTATGTTTCAACGTGATTATTGGTTCTACACATCTAATATATTACGATTAGAAGGTGCAAATGATGGAGAACCATTCCTTAGTGGACAACTACGAGTTTCGGACGAATTTCTAAGTTTGGTACTTCTCGGTAGAGAGTATAAGCCAGACTATAGTATCGGATTTCCTGCAAAACGTATAAGCACATCTTTAGATTGGGATGATATGTTTTTGGATTATGATACATTAGAATCTTTGAATGGAATAAACTCATGGATAGAGCATCAACACACTATCATGGAAACTTGGGGTATGAAGCGTATCCTCAAAGCTGGTTATCGTGCTTTGTTTTATGGGCCACCAGGAACAGGCAAGACTCTTGCGGCAACACTACTTGGGAAAAAGAACAATATGGATGTTTATCGGGTAGATTTGTCGATGATAGTATCAAAATACATTGGCGAGACAGAAAAGAATCTTGCTGGGCTTTTTGACCTTGCAGAAAATAGAAACTGGATTTTGTTTTTCGATGAAGCAGATGCCCTCTTTGGGAAACGTTCATCTTCTAATACTTCCAACGACCGACATGCCAATCAAGAGGTTGCGTATCTTTTACAGCGCATAGAAGATTTTCCTGGTACTATTATCTTGGCGACAAATTTAAAGTCAAACATAGATGAAGCTTTCTTGCGTCGATTTCAATCTGTAGTATATTTCCCAATTCCTACGGAAGAATTACGCTCCGCTCTATGGCAATCTGTATTGCCGAAAGAATGGCTTGGTAAAGATGCAGAAGAAACTATTGCAACTGCGGCTCAAATCGAACTTTCAGGTGGTATGATAGTTAATATAGTAAGACAAGCAGCAATACTCTTAGCAGGAAGAAAAATAGGACATGTAAATAGTAAAGTTTTAGCATCTTTAATTGAGAAAATCCAAAGTTAAAAACAAAAAAATGTAAATAATAGTAGTAAACAATATGGAACGCAAAGAACAGACCGGGCATATCTGTAGATGGATGGCTTTAGGCATCATGACTGCCATCGTCATCGTAGGATGTACCATTGTAATCGGCCTATTTGAATGGCGCGACAGAAAGGAGATTGAGTGTAGAAATGCAGAACTGCATCAGTGGCGAAAGAATGTGCATGACTTAAACTTGCACATAACGAAATTGTCACTGTTTGGTGAAATGGTTGCGGATTGGGACTCAACAGATGTAAATGAGTATCATTCGCTTCGATTGGAAGTGGACAGTATGCTTCAAGGCATCGCAGGTATCTGTCCGAAGAAAGATGCTGATACAATCTGCCATCTTTTTGCAGAAAAGGAACAGCTTCTTCTGGATATAAAGGATGCCATGCAGGAACTGAATGCCACTCAAGAAAAGCTGACCGCAGAAGTTCCAAGAATTGTAGAGCAGAATAAAACTGAAAGCAAAAGACTTTCAGCTATGCCACAGCAGGCAAAGCCAAAGAAGCGCGGTTTCTTCAGCAGATTGTTCGGCAAGAAAGAAAATGCAGTAACAACAGGCAGCCGTTTAACCCAAACTGAAAAGATGCTCACCAACCTAAACCAAACGGTTGTTGCTAAACATCACCAGCAAAGCCGTAAGGTAGTGGAGATATTGGATAGTCTTGGAAACAGAAATGAAAGTATCAATAAGCAGCTGCAAAGAGTAATCAGCATAGCTGATGAGAATGTGGATAAAGGCATAAAAGTTCGTGAGCGACAAATCGCAGACTTGGAAGGCAATTATACCTATTATTATATAGGGATGATAGGATTGTTGATATTGGTGTTTTTCGTATTATTCCTATTGGTGTGGCGTTTCGCATTCAAGACACGTAAGAGCAAGGAAGAAACAAGAAAGGTGATGCTGACAGTAACGCATGAGATGCGCAGTCCCTTGTCTGCCATCAAGGATTATGCTCGCAAGATTAGCGGACTTGATGATGCTACGGATGATAGCAAACGATATGCCGACTTGATTGTTGACACATCGAAAGGCTTGACTTCTATGATAGACAGTTTTTTGGTTTACTCCAAATTAGCGAATGGAAAGGCGACCGTCAAGGAACGCCCTTTCCGTATGATGGACATTGCCGAGCAATTAAAGATGGAGTATGAGCCATTTGCTGCGAAGAAACAATTGGAATTGAGCGTCATCAATAAGGCAGATGGTGTTGTCAATGGAGACAAGGAAAAGGTGCTTACAATAGGACGCAATCTGCTTTCCAATGCCATCAAATATACGGGAAAGGGTGAGATAGTATTGTCCACAACCTATAAAGATGGTGTGTTCATGCTAAAGGTTAAGGATACAGGAACAGGATTGGACGACAAGCAACAAAAACAAATCTTCAAGGAATTTGCAAGATTGGGAAATGCGGTCACCCAACCGGGATTTGGCTTGGGGCTTTCCATTGTCAAGAACCTCGTTTCACTGATGAAAGGAAAAATCGATGTGTCCAGTCACCAAGGGCTTGGAAGTATATTTACTATTAGTCTTCCTATGGCTGCAGCCGAAAAGCAGAATGTGGAACAAACTCAGTATAGAACGAAACGACAAGATTCGTTTACTGTCATTGCCATTGATGATAGCCATGTGCAACTGAGTACCATCCGTGAGGCGTTTGCATCGAACGGCATCGTATGTGACACTTGTAATAATGCCACGGATTTATTGGATATGATGCGCAAAAAATCTTATGATCTGCTGATAACGGATTTGAAGATGGCTGAAGTGAATGGTATCGAGATTCTGGAAATGATGCGTATGGTGAACGTGCGTAACTCCAAGACCATTCCTGTTGTCGTTATGACAGCAGCACCAAATGTGAGTGAGCAAGAACTGCTTGATGCAGGATTTGTCGCTTGCCTGTTCAAGCCGATGTCTGACAAGGATTTGATAAACACTGCAAGAAAGTGTGTAAACGGTAAGATTGCAGAAAAACAAATAGACTTCTCTATGTTGCTGACCTACGGCAATGAAGAAGAGACTTTGGAGAATTTCGTAAAGGAAATGACTGACACATTGGGCAGTATCCGTAATGCAGCCCAAGAGGAAAACCGCAAGAAAATGTCCGATGCCATTCACCACGCAAGAAGCTCGTGGATGATGGTACAATCTGACGAGTCTTTGAACCATCTCTTTGACCTGATTGAAGATTCTACATCATCAGACGACGTTATCAACCAAGCGGTTGAGGATGTTTTCGCACATGGTGAGGAAATCATCAAAGCCGCACAAAAGAAAATTGAGGAGGTAACAGCATGAAGAAAGTAATAATCATTGAAGACAGCCCGACATTTTGCAATATGTTGGGCAAGAAGTTGGAGGCGAAGGGATGGAAAACAATCTTATGCTACAATTACAGAGATGGTCTGCAAGCTGTGAGGGAATCCTCTGAATGGGATGTTGTCATTTCGGATATGCGCTTGGGGAATGATAACGGCATCGACCTGTTGGAATGGATGCGTAGTAACGGCTACCAGAATCCATTTATCATCATGACATCTTACGATGAAAGCATGAGTGCCGTGAGGACTATGAAGTTGGGAGCGGAAGACTATATACCGAAGAAATTGTTGCTTGATGTAGTTTATGAACGTTTGGAAGAAATCATAGACAAGCAGAAACGACTCGTAGAGTTGAATAACAAGATTGTTTACCGCAAAAGTGAGAAGTTTCGCTGTATATACAAAATGGCAGAATTGTTTGCCAAAAGCGACATGGCTGTTATGATATTGGGAGACAACGGAACTGGCAAAGAACATATAGCGGAAAAGATACATCTGCAAAGCAAAAGAGCCGACAAACCTTTTGAGGTAGTAGATTGCGGTACGCTTTCTGCGGAACTTGCCGTTTCCGCTCTCTTCGGGCATGAGAAAGGGGCATTTACAAGTGCGGAGGCAGCAAGAAAAGGTTACTTTGAATTGGCTGCTGGAGGTACACTGTTCTTGGACGAGATAGGCAACCTGCCGAAAGACGTACAGGCGATGCTGCTGCGTGTGTTGCAATCCAAGAGCTACCGACCATTGGGAGCTACAAAAGACAAAGTGGCTGATGTGCGCATTATTGCCGCCACCAACGAGAATCTGCAAGACGCAGTTCGGGAAGGACGATTCAGAAGCGATCTGTATTATCGACTTCACGAAGCGGTTATTGAGATTCCACGGTTGCGGGATTGCAAGGAAGATATTATGCCATTAGCTAACTTCTTCCTGAAACTATATGATAGGCATACGGACAAAGAAATAAAATGTATCAGTAAGGAAGCGCAAAGGGCACTTGTAAGCCATACATGGCCAGGTAATGTGCGTGAGTTGAAATCATGTATCATGCGAGCTATGCTGTTATGCGAGAATGAGATAATAGATGTCGAGGACTTGCAGTTGTCACAATCGGCATTGACAGAAGAGGCTTTGGACTTTGATGAACAAGAACGCAAGATCAATCGAGAGCGTATCTTGTGGGCTTTGAAGCAATGCAATGGCATCAAGCGTGATGCGGCAAAAATGTTGGAAATGAGCCATACTACATTCTATGCCCGTATGAAAGAGTATGGTATTCCTACTAACAAGTTGTAACGGTATAAGAACCGTGTAAGGAAGATTGGACGAGTGTCCGGTTTTCCTTACACTATTTCTTCTTGCAATTTCCTTGTGAAAATTTTATTCTATTGATAAAGTTGCTGATTATCAGGAAATATCATCATCCTATTGTTTAGTCTGTCTTGGAATGGCATAGGTATTGGACTAATAAATGGTGTGCGCACAGAAACATCAAATTAGTACAAACCCATAAAAGACGCAGAAACATGGAATACAACATATTGATAGAGACTGATTTTTTCAACTTGCTGAATGCAGGTCATAAGAACAAAGGTGGTAACGCTTTGGAGAACTCATATCGTGAGTTTATCAAGGTTGTGGTTGATTTATGCAGCACCAACGTGAAGCAAGCGGTCTTTGCACTGTCATACGCAGAGACCGAGCTTGACTTTCATCTGTCAATGCCCCATATAAAGGATTGTTTGGGAACCGTAGGCTTGTATGTGCGCAAGGCTATTGCATTTGTCCGAAGGATGCAAGAGCATGTGGCAGCAACATATCATCTTCATGTGACCACATCCACTTCAGAAGCCTCTCCGCCAGTATCATCAGAATCAAAGCCATTAGTGAAATGGACTGGCAATGCCGTTGACCTTGTAGAAATGGTATATGGCATCTGCGTCATGGGAAGCGTGAATGATGGCGATGTGAAGTTCAAGGACTTGGCGCAAGCCATGTACCAGTTCTTCGGCATCAAAGCCAAGGACTGCTATCGTTTCTACACCGACATCAGAAGGCGCAAGAACCATAGCCGTACTTACTTCCTTGACAGAATGCAGGAGAAGTTGAACGACAAAATGCGAAAGGATGATGAATTGGAAAGAATGAGACGATAAAAAACGATAAATCCCATATATGTATGCAGGGGCGAGTAACTGAAAGGACAATTCCTAAAAGTTACTCGCCTTATTGTTTATTTCTGTATGAGATGCTTTAAGCTCTCGTCACCAGCGATGCGCTCCAGCTCGTCCTTGACAATCAGCTTGACATCCTCCTTGATTTGGTTGTAATTGTCCTGAATGGCTTGCTTCATGCAGTCGTTGCCATCGGCATCCTTGAAGTCGTTGATGATGGGGATAGGCTGATAATGGCTTTCCTCTCGCTTTACCTTGTCGGTGTCAACGACAATCTCGGCATGGAAGATCTTCTGCTCTATGCGCTCGGTGAAGTTGTCGGAAACAGAGCCGACAAACATACCTTGGGTAAGACCACTAATCTTGCTTGGCGGAATGAGACTATCCATTTGGGTATTGATGGACGTAGAGACATCCTGTCGGTTGATGGAAATGGACTGGCGCTTTTGGAGCACCTTGCCAAAACGCTCGGATAAAGTCTTGGCGGTCTCGCCAACGACCTGTCCGCTGAAGATATTACCAACGGTATTGATAACCACCTTTGCCTCCTTGTCTCCATAATCACGAACCAACTGCGAGAAGTCCTGAAAGCCCAAGCAGACGGCAACCTTGTTGCTTCGTGCCGTAGCAATCAGATTATCCAAGCCTTTGAAATAGATGGTCGGCAACTCGTCAATGATAACGGATGATTTGAGTTGTCCCTTCTTGTTGATGAGTTTCACGATGCGGCTGTTGTACAAGCCGAGTGCCGCACCATAAATGTTCTGACGGTCGGGATTGTTGCCGACGCACAGAATCTTTGGTTCTTCGGGATTATTGATGTCGAGCGTGAACTCGCTTGCCGACATCACCCAATAGAGCTGCGGAGAAATCATCCTTGAAAGCGGAATCTTGGCACTGGCTATCTGACCCGCCAACTGCTCCATTGCCCCACCTTGCCATGCGTCCATGAATGGCGAAAGATAGTTCTCAAGTTCGGGATAGCTTGTCAGAATCGGAAAAACATCCTCGTATCTGCGGTTGAGCAATTCTATGGCATGAGGAAAGGTACAATACTTCCCGTTCTTGTAGATTCTTAGGTACCAAATGATGGCTGCAAAGAGGATAATCGGACTCTCCACGAAGAAGTCGCCCTGCTTCTGGACCCACGTCTTGTTGAGGTTAAGCATGATGGTGTATGCACTCTCATAGGCATCGGAAATGTCACTCATGAAATCAGGGTGAATAGGATTGCAGCGATGACTTCTGCGAGGATCATCAAAGTTGATGACATAGAACTGGGGCTTGACCTTATATCCATTCTGATGGTTCATCATGTGGTTGTAGGCAATCGTCGAAAGGTCGGGAAACTTGAAATCATAGATATACATTGAATACCCCTTCTCTATCTGCTGTTTGATGTAGTTGTTCACTACAGCAAAAGACTTGCCACTACCCGGTGTACCTAACACGATGGTCGCTCGGAACGGATTGACCACGTTGATCCATCCTCTCTGCCATTTCTTCTTGTAGTAGAAGCGAGTGGGCAGATTGACAGAATACTCGTTCTCCATGAGTTTGGTCTCCTGCATGAAACTCTCGTTCTCATTATTGAACACATCCTCCATGAGGTTGTGTTTCAAGAGCCTGCTCATCCAGAGTCCTCCCATCAACAGGCAGATATAACCTGCTGTCATTGTAAAGATGTACAGCGTGGCATTGCCCAAATAAGATATAGGCAACAATAATATCCACCAGTTGAGGAAGAACAGACAGAAACCAACGGCAAGAACCGTCCAAATCCTGTTCCAACTCATCTTTTCCGCTTTCACGCCCTTGGTTCCCAGACATGAGAGTGCCAGGAGCAGAAGCGAAAACAGCTTGGTATAGAGAATGGAATGAAACAAACCACCTGTACGGTTGAAGTTGATCAGGATTCTGTCAACCACCCCGATTGTCACTCCCCAAATGTGCATTGCCTCGTAGCAATACCAATATACATTCATAATTGCGAGTATGATACTCACAGCACGGAGAAAATCCATAATTTTCCCCAATGCTCTCAAATCGTCTTCTTGTGCCATTGTTTTTCAGTTTTGAAGTTATACCTTGA
>UMHS01032723.1_pt1 | contig 10681 bp, 10 predicted proteins | sample 1965611 | NCBI WGS metagenome assembly UMHS01 (sample SAMEA4836106, study PRJEB28245) | human gut metagenome | biome: gut microbiome; material: fecal sample | place: Denmark | collected 2008
CTATATTATAACTTACCCATTTCTTTTATACAATCAATTTTTATATTTGGAAAAGGAACAAAAGAAAAACTCCAAACCTGTCATAGATTTGGAGTCTTGATTCCGTCCATTTTTTACATTGTCTGCACCGGTGCATGTTGTTCCTGCTCCTCATGCTCCAAAGCATCCTGCTCCGGTACATAGTCTATATTTTTTGCTGCTTCCTGCACTTTTGCCATATACCGGATTTTAATGCTGCTGTAATCAACCCCTGCCGGTTCCAGCACTTTTTTCTCTAACATATTTAACATCGCTTCTGTGTCAAATTTTCCCTCAAAATAAAGTTCCTCATCCACCTTTATCGGTACATCCATTTCTTCCAGTGAACTGCCAAGGATCGTCCTCCAGCGTCCGGCTACTTTTCCACACATTTCCATAAAACGCTCATGGATATCCGGCTGTTCATTATAGGTCTGCAAAATTCTTTGTGCCACCTTTCTCCATGTAGGTGTCTCTATCCATTCTCCCGGCGCGAACTGGACTGCCAGCGGTCTTTTCCCTTTCAGTTCTGCCGGGGACACTGTAATAAGACTGCTTTCCCGGATTGTATCTTTCATGTCTGTCCTCATTTCTCCACTTCGGTACATCTGGAGCAGTGCATCACATTTCGTGTTTACAAGCTGTAACATTTCCTCCCTCAGTTCTTCTATCAGTTGCTCATAATTCATACGCTTTTCTCCTCCTGTCGCACACTTACTTCATGTGCTTTTTCTATATCCACTTCCCTTTACTCATTTTCCGCTATATATCGCTCCTGCTGTTCTTTCCTATTTTTGTGCCAACAATAAAACGCCCGGATCATCGGGCATTTTATTCTTACCATAAACTGGCAGGAACAACGTTTCCTATTTACTTGCTGCCATTCCTGCCGCAGTCTTACTCATATCGGATCTCCTGTTCCATGACAATGCCTGACTGGAACTGTATCAGCAGCTTCTCGCTGGATTCCACTTTGATGGTCGAGATCAGCCGTCTGACAAGGTCATTGTCGAACTCCTGTATCTGGCAGGTGCTTGTGCTTAAGTAATGGTCGATATCTTGGATTCTCTGTTCATAACTGTCAGCCATCCGTTTCTCGTTTCTGGCTGTTTTCTGTGCCTCTTTTAAGGCATTGATTTCTTCTGCTATGATTCGGTAGCGTTCATCAAACTCCGGTGTGTAGGAACCGGTCTTTGCATTCTCTGCAATCAGTGCCACCATCTCTTCCTGTTTTTCTTTTATCTTTTCCTCGTATTCCCCGGACTCTTTTGCGGTGCCATAGCTCCCGATGACATGGATGATGTTCTGCCGGAAGTGTTCCATAAATTCCATATCATCACTTGTGATCCTGTGGATGGCTTCCATCACCGCCCTGTTTAATGCGTTCTCTTCGAGTGTCTCGGATTCCCCGCATTTCTTCACTCCGTTGGTCAGCCGATTGCTGCATCTCCAGACCACTTTCTTTTTCCCGTTTCTCGCCCAGGTGACTCTCCTGTACTCCTGTCCGCATTTTCCGCAGATCAGCATGCCGGTCAGTGCATAGGTGGAGGAATACCTGCTCCTCTGGTTCTTCTTCCGGGTGACAGCCGCCTTGCATAAGGATGCCCTCCGCATCATCTCTTCCTGTACCCTGTAGAACAGCTCTTTCGGAATGATTGCCTCATGGTCATCTTCCACATAATACTGCGGTACGATTCCAGTGTTCTTGACTTTCTTTTTTGTCATGAAATCCACCGTATAGGTTTTCTGCAGTAATGCATCTCCCATGTATTTTTCATTGCGGAGCATTTTGTCTATTACCGTGGAATGCCATTTGTCCTGCCCTGTGGCGGTCTTGATTCCCTGCTCTTCCAGATGCTTTGCGATCTTCCCGGTACTGTAGCCTTCCAGATAAAGGCGGAAGATCAGCTTTACGATCTCTGCCTCTTCGGGTACGATGACCAGGTCACCATCCTCGTTTTTGGTGTATCCCATGAACTTTGTGCAGTTTACGATGACCTTGCCTTTTTCAAATTTCCTCACGACTCCCCAGCGGATGTTCTCACTGATGTTGCGGCTCTCCTCCTGTGCCAGGCTGCTTAAGATGGTGATAAGGATTTCGCCGGTTCCCTCCAGTGTATTGATCCCCTCTTTCTCGAACACCACCGCCACATTCTTTTCCTTCAGTTTTCGGATGGTCACCAGCGAGTCTACCGTGTTCCTCGCAAACCTGCTGACCGACTTTGTAAGGATCATGTCGATCTTTCCTGCAAGGGCATCCTGTATCATGGCATTAAAGTCTGCCCTCTTTTTGGTGTTTGTTCCACTCTTTCCGTCATCTGCATAGATGCCGGCATTTTTCCAGTTTTCGTTTTCAGATATCTTGCTGGTATAATACTCCACCTGTGCCTCATAGCTGCTGTCCTGCTCTTCCAGTTCCGTACTGACACGGCAGTAGGCAGCGACCTTCATTTTCTTCTCTGACAGTTTCACATTCCGGTCATACTGCACCTTGGCAGGTATCATGCTGATCTTTTTTGCTGTTTCTGCCATCTGCTCTCCCTCCTAATCCTTGTACCCGGCTGTGACACGGCTCCCATTGATAAGCTCCACTTCTGCCATGTTTCCGCCATGCACCCAGATGCGTGCGATTATTTTTCTATATAAATTTTCATCAAATGTTTCCAGTTCCTTTTTCCCTGCAAGGATGTTTTTGACCTCCTCTGTCCGGAACTCCCCATCCCTGACCTCCAGTGTCCGGTAGCGTTCCTCTGCCCTTTCATAGAGCAATTTCATCAGGTCTGTTTCTGTGCGTTCCTGTTCTTCTTTCATCCGCTGCAGGTTCCGCTCCAGAACCCGGTACTGAGGGCTGACCTTTTCCTCCTGCCTTTGTACCCGGAGCAGGCCTTTGTTTCGTATCACTGCATTGATGGCTTCCACACACACCTGCTTTGCCTGCCCGTCTGTAATAAAACTGTTCCTGCAGTTTTTTGCTCTGCCAATCACATAACTCTTGCACTTCCACTTGGCAGTGCCGCCACGCTCTTTTTTGTGGCTCGGCTGGATATGGCTGCATACTGCCCCGCATTCTGCACACCAGATGACACCTCCGAAGAGGATTCTCTCATCCCTGCCGGACCGGTGGTCTGCCCTTCCAAGCTCTGCCCTCACCTTTTCCCGTCTGCGCTGGACTCTCTCAAACAGTTCCTCTCCTATGAGCTGCGGATAGTATTCTGTGCCAAGGTAGCTTGGGTTTTCCAGTATCCTGCCAATGGATGCATGGGTCCAGGACACTTTCCCTTTTGCATTGCATATTTTTCTCCCTTTCAGGTTCTGGGCGATCCTGCCTGCCGCCACTCCGCTGTCATAGTCTGTAAATATCTGTTCCACAATCTTTCTCTGCTCTTCGCAGATGGTGATTTTTCCATCCACAACTTTATAGCCGATTGGCATGTGCCACTGCATCCTGTCCACCTCCCCTCTCCGTCAGTTTCAGTCCGTTGTACAGGCAGAAGGTGATGTCGTGTTCTTTGGAGACCACGATCTTCTCCGCTGTCATTTTAAACAGTTGCTCGTCAAACTCCTCCATTAATCCGTCCTGTTCTGCGATCAGTTGGATAAGCTGTTCGGTCCGCACGATTTCTTTTGTCCTTCTCAGCTTTCTGGTCAAAAGTGTCTTTTTTCTCCTGCATTCCGTCAGTTGCCAGCCAAGCTTGCTACTGCTCTCCATAAAAAGAGCAGAGTCCATATATCCTTTCCTCATGACTTGGTTTAGGATTTGGCTCTGCCCGCTTATATCTTTGATTTCCTTATCCAGTTGTCTGATTTCCTCACTGTCCTGCCTTGCTGCCACAAGTTCTGTCAGCTCTTTTAACAGCGGCTCTAATATCGTTCCCTGATTGGTGTACAGCTTGTTCCACATGTCTGTAAAAGCCCGGTGCAGCACATCCTCCCGGATGGCTTTCAGGCAGCAGCGCTCTTTATCCTCCACATGTCCGCTGCACGTCCAGATGATTTTTTCATATGGTTTCCCGATGTAGATTTTCTGCCGCCGGAAGGTTCTTCCGCACTCTCCGCAGATGATTCTGCCGGAAAACAGGTATCTTTTGGTGTAGTCACTCTTGTTCATGTGCAGTACATCCACCCGGTATGCCATCAGGTTGCGTACCGCTTCTGCCTCCTCATGTGTGACGATTGGCGGATGGCTGTCTTTGATGAGATACTGGTTTCTCTGTCCGTTGTTTACCCTGCGGACAAATGGGAACCTTGTTTCTGTATATGTCCTCTGCTGAAGCATATCTCCCTCATAAATGGGATTTTTCAGAATGTCCTGTATCACCCCGTCCTGCCACTTTTCTGCACCCCGGATTGTTGGAATGCCTTTCTGGTTCAGTGCCTTTGCTATCACATACACTCCCATGCCGTTTAAGTAAGACTCATAAATCCACCTTACGGTTTCTGCCTCGGATTCTATGATGACTAAATTTCCATCCTCGTCTTTTCCATAGCCATACGCTGGCGTGGATATGATATAGGTTCCATCCTGAAAGCGTTTCTGTATCGCCCAGCGGTTGTTGCTTGAGATGTTTTCTGATTCCCCCTGCGCCACCGATGCCAGGATGGTAATGAACAGCTCGCTTTTTTCTGACAGCGTGTTGATATTCTCTTTTTCAAAGTAGATTCCAACGCCGATCTCCTTCAGCTTTCGGATGGTCTGGATGCATTCCACCGTATTTCTTGCAAATCTTGTGATGGATTTCGTAAGGATCAGGTCGATGTTCCCATCCTCACAGTCTGAAATCATCATCTGGAACTCATCCCTGTGCTTTACGTTTGTTCCGCTGATTCCTTCATCCGCATACACCCCTGCAAACTCCCACAGGGGGTTGCTCTCGATTTTTTCCGTATAGTACTCGACCTGTGCAGTATAGGAAGTTGCCTGTGCCTGACTGCCGGTACTGACTCTGGCATATCCGCACACTTTCAGCCTGCGTTCTTCCTGTGTATGTTTCTGCGCTTTTGCTGCCTTTATGACAGTCACTTTTTTTGCCATGCTTTTTTCTCCTTTCCCAGTATTTTCAAGGGTTTGCACTCCCTGTCAGCAACATACACTACCACATAGTCCTTTATATATCCAGTGTTATTACAGATATACTTTTGCTAATTCCGGGGAGAAAGTCTTGACATTCAAAACCCGGATTTTTTCCCATTCTTCCTCGGTTAACAGCTTATCTTCATGCATCCTTTTTAAGAGAAATTCGGCAATCTTATACCGCACCTCATTCGCACCTCATTCGCTCCGCCTTCCATCATCTTTTCCCTTTTTCCTCCCGCAATTTAAGAACGTTAAATTCATTCTCCCAAGCCAAACACTTTTGCCCAGAAGAAACACCTTTACATCATCCCGATTTCAGCCATGGTTGCAGCCTCATCTTCTTCCCGGAAATACTGTTCCGATACATCCCTGCTGACTGAAAGCACCTCTCCCGCGTCCTTTTCTCCCATCTGGATCGGGATTAAGAACGGATGGATTTCCTTACAGAATTCCTGATTGGGACAGCTATTGATAAAATAGCCGCAGGTATCTAATATCAGCCTGTCACACATATCTGTGATGACGATCTTTTCGGCTTCAAACATGTGGCTGCCGATATAATTTGCGATATTTTCTGCCGTGGTCGAGATATAGTCCTCTTTCCGCTCCCCTCCATCACTCGGATAAAGATAGGCATATCCTGCCCTCTCCGTTTCAAAAATCCTTAACATCATTTCGGTATCTTCTTTCTTCATCTCCTGTTTTCCTCCATTCCCCATTTTTCAGTTTTTCTTAACCCCACAAGAATACGGCGGAAGTTCCCCTCCGCCGCATGGTTTCTGTAATTAAGTCTTACTGCCATAATCCTTCACTTCATAAATAAAAAGTGTCTGTCCCTATTCGTCACTACTCCCCGGAACCGAAACGCCGCCAAAACAGAGAAGAAAAAATCCCAAAGCCGGCATTTCATGGGCAGTCAGTCCAGACTATCTTTGGTCCCTGCCACTCGGACAGGCAGACATCACAGGTATCTCACCTCCACCACTGCGTGCTGGCTAATCTCAAGGTGTATCATTATAGGCCATTCCCCTCTTCGCGCCTGTCCACCACAGACAGGCTGTACCCCGGCTTTCCCGCTCGGCTCCTTAGATGCGATCTTTTTCACAGCATGGCTGGCAGAAAGAACATCTGCCCGATTGCTGCAGGAGTGTCACTGCGCCCCGGTTACGGCTCATGAAACGGCTAACGTATCTGAACTGCTGGATATGGCTGGCAGGATATGGCGTGATTCCCTCCTGCACTCGGAGCCCTGCATTCCTCTCCGGCATTTTTCAATGTGCGTTTTGTCTGCCTGTGTCGTATCCACACACGAGACATGAGAGGATTCCCGGAAGAGACCATCTGTCCAGAAAAAGTTCCTCTCATAAGGTACTCACAGAAAAACACGTTTTGAGGGGGTATTAATCAAAATATTTTTTTATTTTCTTTACCGCACCGTTTATGCTCTCCCGGATGTTCTTCTCTCCGACCCCTTCTTTCGCTGCAATCTGCCGGTATGTCATGCCCTCAAAAAAATAAAAATGCAGCCGCTCTCTCTGCACTGGGGTGAGTGACTGCATTGCTTTCTGCAGGGTTTCTATTTCCATCTGCCGGATGACCGTATCCTCTACCGATTCCCCGGTCAGTTCCACCAGATCTTCCGTTTCTCCTTCTGTATATCCATCCTTGGTCGTATGTCTGATATCCCGCATTTCCTGTGCGTGGGCTTCTTTGCGGAACGTATCGGCAAGTGCCTCGTAGACTTCTCTGGTCACATAGGTGTATTCCAGCTCACCAACTGCATCTTTATAAAAATCCTTTACTCTGATCCTGATCCATTCTGACATTCAAATGTCCTCCATTTCGTAATTTTTTTGAAATGAAGGACATCTGGCGGACCTCTGGGTTCTGCTTTACTGGAAAAAGACAATAAAAAAAGGTGCTGTTCCCATGCAAAATAAAGCATGCAAAACTGCACCCGGATGTTATCCTTATGAACTTTTCCCTTTCTGCCGCCCCCTGCAATCCGGTGCGGCATGAATTCCCCAAAACATGCCACGCCTTTCTTCTCCTAAGCCTTTTTGCGGTACTATACTTGGAAAGAAAGTGCGCTTCAATATAAGTGTAATAAGTCTTACGGTACCTGTAATAAGTTACCGTCTTGGATTGTCATCCTTCCTGTTTTCCAGAAAAAAAGTCCCTTCCGTTTGTTCGGAAAGGACTATCTATTTTCGGTATGTGACTGTATCCATAGCTGTGCTTTTCCTATAAGCATAAACAGTGCCGTGATGCAGATTCCTGTATAAACAGCGTAAGCATACAGTACCTGGCCTGCATGCCACAAAATGCCAAGCACAGCCAGTTCCAACGCTGCAATCAGCCTTGCTTTTCTGCCAAAATGCTTTTGTTCCTCTTTATCCAGTTTTCGGTTCTTGCTGTGCATGGGACTGAGTAAAAAAATAATCCCTGCGGACACCAGCAATACTGCCAGCAGCCATGCCAGCGATGTCTTACAAAACACAGCCTGTGTATAAACCGGAACCAGCAGCACCAGATTGGAACCAAGATAACAGAAAATCCTGCTGTCTGAGTGATATCCACCAGTATAGCTGCGAAGAACCATAAAAGAAAGGGTAAACACTGCCACAACCGCCAGTTGCTCTGTGAGCAGGCCGATGACCAGTGCCGTCACAACGTTTAGAAGCAGGATCATACCATTGCGTATTCCAAACTGGTATAATTCCTGCTCCTCCTCTTTTATGATTCCCCGCTCAACCATACGATGGCTGAGCCATTTCGTCATGATTTAAAACCTTCTGAGTTTTTTGGAATCTTCCGGCATCTTGTCCTGTCCCAGATACCACATGCAGGAACGGTTCGTTGCCATGGTTGTCACCATAAGTGCCAGTGCTGCCATCACACTCATGGATTTGCTGCTCAGTCGGTACATCCAGTTTCTTTTCTTCATTTTTAGTAAAACCCTCCTTTTTTTGATGTTTTCACTCTAACAGTTTCCATGTAAAAATCAATCTATCTGTAACAAGTTGCAGGTTTGCTGTAATAAGTTGCAGTCTCACTCCAGTTTTGCAACTCCGTTGAGCAGAAGGACTGCCTCAAAATGTTCCCCCTGATCCTTTAATATCAGCTCCCCACCGTATTTTTCTGCCACTTTCCGCACCGAACGGATTCCCCTGCCGTGTTTTATTTTATCTTTTTTGCTTGTCTGTTGACAGGAACTTGTCCCGGATGGCTTGCTGTTCTTAATGGATAAAAGCAGTCTGCCCTCCTGAAACTTTGATTCCACATGAACATACCGTTTTTCCTGTTCCACTGCCATCGCTGCCTCTATCGCATTATCCAAAAGATTCCCATACAGAACACCCATGTCCCCGATATCTACGGATACTCTCTGGGGGAGCAGCGTTGTAACCTGCATCGGTATCTCTTTCTCTTTTGCCTTTACGCTTTTTACTTTTAATATGGCATTCACCACAGGATTTGCGGAATAAATGATCTCTTCTGCCAGCCGGATGTCCTGTATCTGTTCCTGATACCGTTCCATGTCCTGATAGTATTCGTTCCGGTATAAGATTTCCCTCTGGATCATTTCCTCTTCGTGCTGTTTTTCTTCCACTGTCGTATACTTTTCAATCATCAGAAAAATTACATAATTAGTGATGATAATGACAAAGATGATGCACATGCACAGCACGACCATCTGTGCCGAGATTAATTCTTTTGCAACCTCTATCAGTAAAAAGCAACTGATCAGGCTGCATAAAGGTATCATTGTCAACATATATTGCGTTTCTTTTGGCATTGCTGATAGTCGAATGCTTTTTCCAGATTTCAGTCTGCAAAACACCTCCACAATTGTTGCTTTCAAAAGTGCCATAAAAAACACGATAAAATAATATGAAACCGTGGTATCGTCCAACACCTTTTCCATGAATGCCTTATTAAACAAATATCCTAACGGTTCTGCAACTCCCATAATCCCCATATACAGCAGAACCGCAATCAGCCTGCTTAAAATCCCTGCCTCATACTGGCAGACATATACACAGAGAATCGCCACCATCGTCACAAAATTCAGCCAGCTTATCCCCATCTGGTTCACCGCACTTCCAATCAGCTCGCACACTATCAGCAGAAGAACAGAAAACTCCATGGAAGTTTTTCTGTTTCCAATGAACTCCTCTAAATACCTGCGGTAAATGCAGAGGTCAAAAAGATTTATGACAAGCCTCACCCCATATAATGCCATGTCACATTCCTCCCTGCACAAATGCGATGTGCTTTTCCGTCAGCTCCTTCCGGTACCCTCTTGTCACTCCCAACTCTGTGCCGTCTGTAAGCATGACCATGCCGCTGGATACGGAATGAACATGTTTCAAATTAACGATAAAAGAGCCATGAACGGCGGCAAACATGCTCTCATCCAGTTTCTCCCATATTTCATTCAAATTCATGTTGGACTGATATTTCATTTTCTTTGTGTGGATAATCGCCTGACGCCCCCGCTTTTCCAGATACAGGATTTCGTCAAACTTCAGACTGTACCGCACCCTGCGGTAACTAAATGAAAAACTCTGATTGGTCAGATTCAGATAGGTTCCTGCCTTCTCAAACAGCACACGGAGCCTTTCTTCTGAGATTGGTTTTGGAATAAAATCAAATGTGACAACTTCAAATACACTTGGCATGTATTTGGTATAGCTGGTAAGAAACACCAGCAATGCTTTGGAATCTGTCTCACGGATCTGTTTTGCCACCGCAAGTCCGTCCATTCCAGGCATCTCAATATCAAGAATGTACATATCCGGCTTTTGCTCCGCATCTGCACATTCCCTCAATAATTCTTCCGGTCTGGTATAAAACACATACTCCACCGCATAATCGATCATACGCAATGTATAGCGTCTAATCCTTTCAATGTCCTGCTGATTATCATCGCAGATTGCTACCCTCATACATCGTCTCCTTCTCAAAATATATTGATCAAATATACATCCCGGAGACTGTGCTGCTTTAACGGCCTGTCATCAGCTGTCTCATATACGCAAGCATGCGGTCTATAAATGCATCCCGTTCCTCCCTGCTGCAGTTTGCAAGGAACAGTTCAATATCAACCTTATGATTTGTATCCCCCGTAACCAGATAAGTCGGCTCAATCCTGTACTTCTCATACAAGATCAGCATTTTCTCCGGCTGTAAACCATAGACACCACTTTCGATTTTGCGATAATGCTCTACCCCTACATCCAGCGTCTCTGCAAAAACTTCCTGCGTATATCCACTGTTTTCTCTGGCGGTTTGCAACCTTTTTCCAATCTGTATATTGATTTCCTTCTTCTCTGCTTTCATGGAATTCACCTCGCTTTTATGGTAATGATACCAACGAGAAATACCCGAAAACAGATTGCAATACAACACTTCAAAAGTCGTATTGCGACATATCCCCATAAACGAAAAGTGAGCAGCAGACACCAATCCGCTACTCGCCTTCTATCTTTCTTTATTCTAAAAATGTTTCCTGTTATTCCACCAGTTTCCCAAGCACCACATGATTATATTGGTAACTCACAATCCTTTAGCCAAAATCGCAGT
>UMHS01005294.1_pt1 | contig 10666 bp, 10 predicted proteins | sample 1965611 | NCBI WGS metagenome assembly UMHS01 (sample SAMEA4836106, study PRJEB28245) | human gut metagenome | biome: gut microbiome; material: fecal sample | place: Denmark | collected 2008
CCGCGTCGGTCGCCGACCTCGCCCGCGCCGTGGGCGTGACGCCGCCCGCCGCGCTCGGGGAGGGCGGGCTCACGGTCGCGGAGCTGCCGATCCCGGGGACCGGCGTCTCGATCCCCCTCTCCGTGGACCTCACGGGGACGGGAGGTCTGCCATGAGGTGCGCGGCAGGGACCCTGCGCTCCCGCGTCGCGCAGATGACCGTCGAGCTCGCCGTGCTCACGCCCGTCGTGATCGTCGTCGCGCTCGTGGCGCTGAACCTCATGGGGTTCGTCGAGGCATGCGCGGCCTTCGACCAGGCGGCGCAGGACGCGGTGATCGCCCACGGGGTGGCGCCTCCGGGCGAGCAGGGCGAGCGCTCCGCCGGCGCCGCCGTCCGCGAGTCGATCGAGGAGTCCCTCGGCAGGGAGGACCGGTGCGAGGTGGAGGTGCGAGGCGAGTCGGTCTCGGGTGCGACGGGAGGGGCGTCGGGCGTGTCCCCGCTGCTCACGCGCTACGTGTGCACGCTGACGTATCGGCCCTGGCCGAGGATGCTCCGCCTTCCGGGCGTCACGTACGAGGCGCCGCTCGCGCTCGAGCACGAGTGCGAGCTCGTCGTCGACCGGCACCGTCCCGGGGTGGTGGTCTGAGATGGCCGCGGCGAGACTCGCCTCGCAAGAGCGTCCGGAGCGTGTGATCGAGCTCAGGGTGCTGACGAGCTGGGCGCAGCGCCTGCGGGGGCTCCTGGGGACGGGTCCCGGCGCGGGCGCCGTCATGCTCGCGCACTGCCCGTCAATCCACACGTTTGGAATGCGCTACCCGATCGACGTCGCCCTTGTGGGCGAGCTTGGGGAGGTGCTGCTGGTGAGAAGGGCGCTTCCGCCGCGCGAGTTTCTCGCCCATCCGGATGCGTGCTGTGCCATCGAACGACCTGCGCGCGAGGGGGCATGGCTCGAGGAGGGGGAGCACCTCTGGGTGACGTCCGTCACGCCGGATACGGTTGGAGGCTGAGAGAGGAGATCGAGATGGGCGAGACGAGGGGAATGCCCCCGAGCTACCAGACGAGGACCTGCCCCCGCTGCGGGGCCGAGCTCTATGCGGACATGAAGGTCTGCTACGGCTGCCTGTACGACTTCACGCGCGGCGCCGGCCGCCCCGAGCCCCCGAGGCTCCCGGAGCCGACGCCCGCGGCTGACGACGGTGCCACGCTCGACCTCGTCGGAGCCGTCGCGGCGTCTGCGGGGGAGGTGGGGCTGTACCTGAGGACCCCCTCGGTCGACGTCTGGACGGGCGTTCCCCCCGAGGGGGTGACGATCGGCCGCGGCGACGGCTGCGACATCGTCCTCCACTCCCGCGCGGTCTCCCGTCGGCACCTGCGCCTCGTCCCCACGCCCGACGGCATGGAGGCGAGCGACCTGGGCGCCACGAACCCGACGCGCTATCGAGGCAGGGACCTGCGCGGGACCGTCGTCGTCCCCTACGGCGACGCCGTCGACCTGTGCGGCTGTCTGCTCGGCATGACCGGCCCCTCGTAGGTCGGGACCGTCCGGGAGCCGTCGCCGCGGGCGGCGGCCGACACGAAAAAGCGGGCCCCGGCATGGGAGCCGGGGCCCGCGAGCGTCCTGGTGGCGGGGAAGGGAGTCGAACCCCTGACACGGGGATTTTCAGTCCCCTGCTCTACCAACTGAGCTACCCAGCCATTTGGTGCGGGAATTACTATACCAAACTCGCCCATCGTGTCAAAGACTTTTTCGCGACCCGCCGGTTGCCGCTGGCCCCTCGGTCGCGCTAGTAGCGCACCTCGAAGTCGCGCTCGCCCGGCACCACGGGGATCTCGTCGCGCTGGTCCACGGTGTAGCCCGCGCGTCCGCCGCGGCTCATCTCCTCGAGCATGCGCGAGAAGAACGCCCCCACATGCGACGGCTCGCCCTGCACCTCTGCCGTGACCGAGCCGTCGGGCTCGTTTCTCACCCAGCCCGTGACCCCCAGCCCGCGCGCGACCATCGCCGCGGTCCAGCGAAACCCCACGCCCTGAACCCGCCCGACGAAGCGCACGTGCAGCCGCTCGGCGCCCTCGGGCGTGGGCGCGGGCTCCGCGCCGCTCCTCCTCCAGAACGGTGACACGCGTCCTCCCCTCGGACGTCCGGGCGCGAATGTGGCGGTCGCATGGGCTGCCCGGCGCCCACGTGACCCGTTGCTACAATATACCCGCGCTGTCAAGCCGCTATCCGAGGAGGCCCCATGGGCTGCACACGTAGAGAGTTTCTCGCCCTCGCGTCCGTGGGGACGCTCGCCGGCGCGGTGGGCTGCACGCCCGCCCAGCACGCCTCCGAGCCCCCGGCCGACGACGCGCCCGCCGAGCCGGAGGTCGACGCCTCGCAGTTCGAGAGCCTCGCCCTCGATGCCTCGGCCTGGCGCTTCGACGAGGAGCACAACGTCTACTACCAGCTCGGCCTCACCTACTGCCTGACTCCCGCGACCGAGACCTACGAGTCCCTGGCGATCTTCGTCCCCGGCGCGTACTTCACGGCCGAGAAGAACGGCGACACCTACACGTGCACCGTCAACGACAAGGCCGTGGTCGGAAGCTTCACGCCCGCCACGGCCCCCGTCCTCATGCCCATCAACTCCGGGACGCTCGCCGCCCAGGAGAGTCCCACCGCCTACGGCTACGACGGCCTCGCCCCCTATCTCGGAGAGGGCTGTGTCTACGTCTACGCGGGGTTCCGCGGCCGCTCCGCCGCCGTTGACACGGCGACCGGGTCGAGCGAGCTCATCCCCGGCGGCTCGCCGTGGCCGGTCGCGGACCTCAAGGCCGCCATCCGCTACCTGCGCTACAACGCGGCGTCCCTGCCATGCGACACGAGCCGCGCCTTCGTCTTCGGCTTCGGGGCGGGAGGCGGCCTCTCCGCGGTCCTCGGCGCCTCGGGCGACTCCGCCCTGTTCGACCCCTACCTTGCGGAGATAGGGGCCGTCACGCACGACGCGACGGGCGCCGCCGTCTCCGACGCCATCGCCGGCAGCGCCTCGTGGTGCCCCGTGACCTCCTACGACATGGCCGACGCCGCCTACGAGTGGTGCCAGGGCCAGTACTGCGCCGACCCCTCGCGCGCCGACGGCACCTGGACGCAGCTCCTCTCGCACGACCTCGCCGCCGCCTACGGCGCATGGGTCAACGAGATGGACCTGCGCGACGCCGACGACGCCCAGCTCACGCTCGACGAGACGGAGGCGGGCATCTACTCGATGGGCTCCTACGCCCAGGCCCTTCTCTCCGAGGTGGACGACGCCGCCACGTACTTCGTCCAGAACACGGCCTTCCCCTACGCCTACACCCCGCAGAGGCTCGAGGACCCGACCTTCCCCGGCGACCCCAACCTCGCGACCACGCGCGCCGCCGACACCGCCAGCCAGGCCGCGCCGGACGGCGAGGCGACGGCGGACGGCACCGGGCAGCTCGCGCCGGACGAGACGGCAGACCCGAGCCAGGTGGCGGGCGTCGCCCAGGTCCAGTCCACGATCTACGACTCGGCGCAGAGCTACTTCGCGTCGCTCAACGAGGACGCGGTCTGGATCAACTACAACCACCGCTCCGGCTCCGTCTCGGTGACGAGCCTGCGGGACTTCGTCACGCGCCTGCGGCCCGCCCGGCTCTCCGCGGCGCCCTTCGACCAGCCCGATCGCAGCTCGCGCGCCAACCAGCTCTTCGGCGTCGGCGAGGAGTCGACGCTGCACTTCTCCGCCTGCGTCGCGGACGCGGTTTCCGCCGGCGTCGACGAGTTCTCCGCCTGCGACGACTGGGACCCCGACTACGAGAGCGCCTGGGCGGAGGACCTCGAGAAGGTCGACGCGCTCGAGACCCCCATGGCGGAGCGCGTGGCGATGATGAACCCGCTCACGTGGCTGAGCGGTCACTACGAGGGGTACGGCCAGTCTTCGGTCGCCCCGCACTGGCGCGTCAACGAGGGGCTCTTCGACACCGACACGTCGCTGGCCACCGCCGCCAACATCGTCTGGGCCCTGCGCAAGTACGACGGCGTGTCTGACGTGGAGCACACGCCGGTGTGGGGCCAGGGGCACGTGCTCGCGGAGCGCTCCGGGACGGCGACGTCAAACCTGCTCGACTGGGTCGTCGCCTGCTGCTCGTCGTGAGGGGGCCGATATGGGGACGGACGCGCCGGCGGATGCCCGGCTCTCCCGGCGGCAGTCGCTGTTCGTCGGGGTGACGCTCTTCTCTATGTTCTTCGGGGCGGGCAACCTCATCCTGCCGCCGCTGCTGGGGGTCCAGGCCGGGCGCGACGCCTTGCCCGCGCTGCTCGGCTTTCTCGTGGCGGGCGTCGGCCTGCCGGTGCTCGGCATCGTCGTCGTGGCGCTCTCGGGCACGCTCGGCGAGCTGGCGGCGCGCGTTCACCCGCTGTTCTCCCGCGTCTTTGTTGCCATGGTCTACCTCGCGATCGGCCCGTGCCTTGCCATCCCGCGCACGGCCTCGACGGCCTTTGAGATGCTCTCCCCGCTGCTGCCCGCCTCGTGGTCGCCCGAGGCGTCGCGGCTCGCGTTCTCGATCCTGTTCTTCGTGGTCGCCTTCGTGCTCGCGCTGCGCCCAGGGCGGCTCACGCGCCTGCTCGGGCGGCTGACCGGACCGTCCCTCATCCTGCTCATCGTGCTCGTCGTGGGGGCGTCGGTCCTCTCGCTCGCGGGCGCCGACGACCTGCCGTCCGTCGCCCCGGTCGCCCCCTATGACGAGGGGCCAGCCGTGCAGGGCTTCCTCACGGGCTACCAGACCATGGACCTGCTCGCGTCGCTCACCTTTGGCATCGTCATCGCCAGCAACGTGCGCGGCCTCGGCGTCGAGGGCGATCGCGGCGTCATGCGCGAGGTCTGTCGCGCCGGGGCGATCGCGGGCGTCCTCATGGTCGCCGTCTACGGCGGCCTCGCCGTGGTCGGCGTCGAGCAGGGCGAGGCGCTCGCCGGCGTCACCAACGGCGCGGCGGTCATCACCGCCTCGGCGACCGTGCACTTCGGGGTCGCGGGCACGGTGGTGGTCGCGGCCATCTTCCTGCTTGCCTGCCTGAACGTCTGCATCGGGCTCATCAGCTGCTGCGGCTCCTACTTCGCCGGGGAGCTGCCGCGCGTCTCCTATCGCTCCTGCGCCCTGGTCTTCGCGGTCTTCTCGTGCGCGGTCTCCAACCTCGGGCTCGACGCGATCATCGACCTCTCCGCGACGCTGCTCGGGGTGCTGTACCCGGTGGCCATCGTGCTCGTCGTGCTGGGGCTGCTCCGCGGCCGGCTGGCGTGCGCCGGTCCCCTCTGGCGCTGGACGGTGGCCGTCGCCGCCGTCGCGAGCGCGGCGGAGGCCGCCTGTGATGCGTGGGGCGTGTCGCTCGGCGCCCTGCCGCTTGCCGACGTGGGCCTCGGCTGGGTGTGTCCCGTCCTCGTCGCGGCGCTGCTCGCGCTCGTCCTTCCGCCCTCCGATCGAAAGGGGCTCGCATGACCGCTCGCAACAAGAGGCTGCTCCCGCTCGTCCTTCTCGCCGCCCTGGCCGTCCTGGTGCTGCTGGTGGTGAGCTCGCTGCCGGTGGGGGACGCCCCCGCGGAGGGGGACGGGGCGTCCGAGGCGGGGCAGCAGGCCGATCCTGACGACCCGTACGCGACCGGCGTCCACCACGCGCGCATCGACGTGGAGGGGTACGGCTCGATCGAGGTGACGCTCAACGCCAACGTGGCCCCGATCACGATCTCCAACTTCTGCCACCTGGCAGAGGACGGCTTCTACGACGGCCTCACGTTCCATCGCGTGGTGCCCGGCTTCATGATCCAGGGCGGCGACCCCGCCGGAGACGGCACGGGAGGGTCGGGCGCCACGATCAAGGGGGAGTTCTCCGACAACGGCGTGGAGAACAGCATCCCGCACGTGCGGGGCACCATCTCCATGGCGCGCGCCTCCGACCCCGACTCGGCGAGCTCGCAGTTCTTCATCATGCAGGAGACCACGCCCTCGCTCGACGGGCAGTACGCCGCCTTTGGGACCGTGACCTCGGGCATGGAGGTCGTCGACGCCATCTGCGAGAAGGTCGTCGCGGCGGACGAGCAGAGCGGGCTGGTCGCGCCCGAGGACCAGCCCGTCATCACCACGGTCGAGGTCCTCGACTAGCGGGCGGCGACGGAGCCATCCGCCATCGCGCCCTTGAAAGGTAAACGCAAAAAAATACCCATATGTGTAGTTCTTGACAATACCCTTTCCGCAAACGGCGCAAAATAACTCTTTTGCGTGGTATACTCGACCCACGTGAAAGGAGCGGGCCATGTATTCCGTCGGAGACTATCTCGTTCACCCGGGGCAGGGCGTGTGTCAGGTGAAGGATGTGACGGACGGCCCCCAGGCGGTCTACCGGCTGCTCCCCATCGGGAAGCGCCATCCGGTGCACATCAGCTTCCCGGTCGCCAACGAGGGGCGCCTCCGCCCCGTCCTCTCGCGCGCCGAGGCCGAGCAGATCATCGAGGACTACCCCACGATCGAGGTCGAGCGCTTCCAGGCACGCAACAACTCCCTCGAGGAGGAGCACTACCGCAACGAGATGCGCCAGGGCTCCTGCCGGGACTCCGTTCGCATCGTGAAGACGTTCCGCGCCAGGATAGACGAGCTCTCCGCGCGCAACAAGCGCCCGCCCGTGGCCTACGAGCGCATCCTCAAGGAGGCCCGCGAGCGCTCCAGCTCCGAGCTCGCCGTCGCGCTCGGCTGCACGCCCGAGGACGTCATGCTGCTCCTGCGGCGCAGCATGGGCGAGGAGCCCGAGCAGAACTAGGGCACGCCGCCCTCGTTACCGTTTGCGGTCCTTCTCGTGTGGTGTCTGTGCGGATGCGCCGCTCGCCCGTACAATGGTACGACGCAGCAGACCCGTCACAGGAGGGACCACGATGACGTCCGATCAGAAGACCAGCGGCGGCAGGGCCGTCATCACCGTGCTGGGAGGCGACCGCCCGGGCATCGTCGCCGCGGTGGCGGGCGCGCTCAGCGAGCGCGACGCCAACATCTTGGACATCTCGCAGACGATCCTGCAGGGCATCTTCACGATGACCATGCTCGTCGACCTTGCCCAGGCAGACTTCGCCGAGCTCAAGGCCTGCCTCGACAAGCTCTCCGAGGGTCTCGGCGTGCAGATCATGATGCAGCGCGAGGAGGTCTTCAGGTACATGTACCGCCTCTAGGCGCCGCTCGAGCGGGCCGGGCCCCGGCCCCGGGAGGAGGTTCCGATGATTCACCTGCCCAAGGGCGGCGGGAGGCCCATTCTCACCCCGCGCGACACCCCGGCCTTCGACCACGTTGCCGACGCCTACCCCATGCCTTCGGTGGGCCTGGGGCTCCCTCCCGTCTCCGACGGGCTCTACCACGGCTACGAGGACGTGGACGTGGTGCCCGCCGAGCTCTACACCAGATACGACGTCAAGCGCGGCCTGCGCAACGCGGACGGCTCGGGCGTGCTCGTCGGCCTCACCACCATCTCCAACGTGCACGGCTACAAGCGCACCGACCACGGCATCGAGCCCGACGAGGGAGACCTCGTCTATCGCGGCTACCACGTCGCCGACCTCATCGGCGCCTCCCAGGCGGAGGACCGCTTTGGCTACGAGGAGGTCGCGTACCTGCTCATCGCCGGCAAGCTGCCCACCCGCGAGGAACTCGACGACTTCCGCGCGCGCATCGACGCCCGCAAGCAGCTCCCCGAGGGCTACTTCGGCATCTTCCCGCGTGCCACGTACAGCCACAACATCATGAACGTGCTGCAGCGCGCGACGCTTCTGCTCTACGCCTTTGACCCCAACCCCGACGACACCTCGCCCACGCACGAGGTCGACGTGGCGCTCTCGCTGCTCGGGCGCTGGCCGCGCACGGCGGCCGTCGCCCATGCGGCCCACAAGGCCCAGCTCGCGGACGAGAAGCTCATGGTCCCGCCGGTGCGCGAGGGCTACTCGATGGCCGAGACCGTGCTCGACGTCCTGCGCTCGGACGACGGCTTCACGCACGAGGAGGCGATGCTCCTCGACGTCATGCTGATCCTCCACGCCGAGCACGGCGGCGGCAACAACTCGACGTTCACCACGCGCGTCCTCTCCTCCTCGGGCACCGACGCCTACTCGGCCTACGCGGCGGCGATCGGCTCGCTCAAGGGCCCCAAGCACGGCGGGGCCAACTTCAAGGTCAGCCAGATGATCGACGACGTCGCCTCCCACGTGCGCCACTGGGACTCCGACGACGAGGTGGCGAGCTACCTCGCCAAGATCGTCCGCAGGGAGGCCTTCGACAGGAGCGGCCTCATCTACGGCCTGGGGCACGCGGTCTACACGCTCTCCGACCCGCGCGCCGTCATCGTGAAGAAGTACGCCCGCCGCGTCGCCGCCGACAAGGGCCTCTCCGAGCGCCTTGGCCTCATCGAGAGCATCGAGCGCCTGGGCCCGCAGGTCATGCATGACATCAAGGGCTCGGGCAAGGCGCTGTGCGCCAACATCGACCTCTATACGGGCTTCATCTACTCCATGCTCGGAATCGAGCCGGACCTCTACACCGCCATCTTCGCGATGGCCCGTCTCGCCGGCTGGACCGCGCACCGCATGGAGGAGCTCTACGGCGCCGGCCGCATCATCCGCCCCGCCTACAACTCCGTGATGCCCCATGGGGGCGCCTACGTGCCCATGGACGAGCGGTAGCGCCGGGGGGGGTCGCTGCTGGCCCCGCGTTCTTCTCGCCCGACAAAGGAGCCCGGCCTGCCAGCGCAGACCGGGCTCCTCTCACGTGTGGCGAGAAGGACGGCTACTCGGCGCCTTCCTCGGACGCCGACTCCTCCTCGTCCTCCTCGTCGATGACGAGCGGTCGGAACGTGGCCGTGTCGCCGCCCACGAGGCCGCGAACCGCCTCCTCGGTCTGCGCCTCGCGCTCGTCCCTCATGCGGACGGAGAAGATGTCCTCGTCGTCCTCGGCGCTCTCGTGGCTCTCGGCGAGGCGGGCCGCCACCTGCGGCGCAACCTCCTCGAGCGGGCGACGCGTGAGCTTGTGCTGGCGCTTGGTCTTGGAGAAGAGCGGGACGTACTCGAAGATCACGCTCGAGTTCTCCAGGCCGTACCAGCGCGCCGGCGAGCCGCAGAAGCTGCGGATGAGGTACTTGAGCTCGATGAGGCGCTGGTCAAAGCCGGAGATGTCGGTCTCCGGGGAGATCACCTTGCGGATGAGGCAGAAGCGGAAGTCGCCGACCGTGCCATGCTCGCGGTAGATCGAGTACTTGTGGTTCTGGGGGGCGAGCTGGCCGCGCTCCATCAGGTCGGCGACGATCTGGTAGAGGTAGGTGTTGATGCGCTGGTTGACCTTGAAGCCCAGGCGCAGCTGCACCTTGAAGAGGAAGTCGGTGTCGAAGTCGTTGACGATGAACTCGTGGGTGTGCGGCTCGTCGGTCACCTGGACGTTGAGGAAGTAGTAGGCCTTGGCGCGCTTGGGCCGCTTGTCCAGGATCGAGTAGAGGATGTCGCGGTCGAGCTTGTCGAACGACGAGTCGTTGGTGAGGAAGACGAGGTTGTCGGCGAGCAGCGGGTAGTCCTCGTCGTGGGAGAGGTCGAAGAGCTGGTCCAGGTACTCGCGGACGGGCAGGTAGACCGTCTGCGTGCGCTCGACGGCGGTGCCGCGGCGCCAGACGTACATCACGACGAAGATCAGGAAGCTCATGATGACGGTGACGTAGCCGCCGTGGAAGAACTTCGTGAGGCTCGAGAAGAAGAACATGAACTCGATGGCGCCGAAGAAGATCGCGAACGGGACGGCGAGCGCGGTCCTGCGCCGGACCTTGGAGAGGTAGGACGTGAGCAGGATCGTGGTCATGAGCATCGTGACCGTGATGGCCAGGCCGTATGCCGCCTCCATGTGGGCCGAGGTTTGGAACAGCAGCACGACGCAGATGCAGCCGATCCACATGATGTTGTTGACGAGCGGAATGTAGATCTGCCCCTTGGTCTCGGAGGGGTAGTTGATGCGCATGTGGGGCATGAGGTCGAGCCGCACGGCCTCGGAGACGATGGAGTAGGAGCCGGTGATGAGCGCCTGGGAGGCGATGATGGCGGCAAAGGTGGAGAGCAGGACGGCGAAGACGCGCATCTGACCGGGCAGCATCTGGAAGAACGGGTTGAGGTCGGAGATGGCGGCGAGGTCGGCGTTGCCGGCGTTGGCGATGATCCAGGCTCCCTGGCCGAGGTAGTTGAGGATGAGGCAGACCTTCACGAACGGCCAGGTGGCGTAGATGTTGGGCTTGCCCACGTGCCCCATGTCCGAGTAGAGGGCCTCGGCGCCGGTGGTGCACAGGAAGACGTTGCCGAGCACCATGAGGCCGGCGGCGTTGAGGTTGCCGTCGAAGAGGAACATGATGCCGCGCAGCGGGTTGAAGGCGCGCAGGACGCTGAGGTCCAGGCCGATGTTCATGAGGCCGGCGAAGGCGAGGAAGGCGAACCACAGCGTCATGACCGGGCCGAAGAGCTTGCCGATCGTGGAGGTGCCCGCCTTCTGGAGGAAGAAGAGGACGCACAGGATGCAGATCACGATGGCGACCACGATGCCTTGGTTGTCACCGATGACGTCATAGATGAAGTCGACGGTGCGCAGGCCCTCGATTGCCGTGGTGACGGTCACCGCCGGGGTGAGGATGCCGTCGGCGAGAA
>UMHS01027531.1_pt1 | contig 10649 bp, 8 predicted proteins | sample 1965611 | NCBI WGS metagenome assembly UMHS01 (sample SAMEA4836106, study PRJEB28245) | human gut metagenome | biome: gut microbiome; material: fecal sample | place: Denmark | collected 2008
TTGCGGTAGGTCAGGTGTTGCAACGATCACTAGAACCCGCCTGGTAGGTTATTCGGCTTTGAGGGTGGGCTTTTTGGTGCGCGAGCGGATGGCGGCGTTGATGGGCACCTGGTGCGGGCAGGGCATCGAGAACACGTGCGCCGGATTATTGATGGCGGGTACTGGCGCGCCATCGGCATCGCGCAGGCCGGTTTCCGGCACGGTAAAGACCAATGGTCTCTCGCCAGGCAGCAGGAATTCGACCTGTTGACCGGGCTCAATCTTGTTACGGCTCATCAGCGTGACACGTCCGTCTTCGTCCGCGCTCCAGCTCAGCACTTCGCCCACTACCAGCCATGAGCGGAAGTAGGCGGAGCGGTCGGTGTTCTGTGTGACCTTGTGCTCCGGGTAATAGAAGCCGGTGGAGTAGTCGCGGTGGGCCACCTTGTCGGTTTCCTCGAGCAGCCATTCGGGCAGTTCGACGTGTGGGGCCGGGCGAACGGCCGCATGTTTCCAATCGGTCTCAATCTGTTCGACCGCGGTGTTGGACTTGCGGCGCGTGGAACGGGCGTGAGAGCTCATGCCGTCGGGTTCGACGGCGGTGCCGGCCGGCGTACCAGAGGCAGTTGAGTCGACGGCATCAGCAACCGTCACGCGGTCACGTTCTGCGGCAACCGAGCCGGTGACCGAATCGGCAACCGCAGTATCAGAGCCACGGTCATATCCCTCATCGGCCACACCGGCGAACGCGGCATCAGCATTGCGCATCACTTGATCTTCGGTTCCTTGGCCAAAATCGGGGTCGCCCGGGCGAATCACACGGTCATGGAAAGGCTTCAAAACATTGCCATCAGCGTCTTCAAAACCGCGTTGAATCATGTATTCATTAACCGCGGTTTTGTAGGCGTTGGTCATGGCGGCGATATAGTAGGCGCTTTTCGCGCGGCCTTCGATTTTGAGGCTGGTGGCACCGGAGTCAATCAAATCATCCAAGTGCCCCAGCATATTCATGTCCTGCGAATTGAACAGATAGGCGCCGTTCTCGGTCTGCTCGATCGGGAAGTACTGGCCGGGGCGCTTCTCTTCCACGATCGAATACTTCCAGCGGCATGGCTGGGCGCATTCGCCGTGATTGCCATCGCGGCCGGTCAGATAGTTGGAGAACAGGCAGCGGCCGGAGAAGGCCATGCACATAGCACCGTGGACGAAGCATTCGATGTCGAGGTCATCGGGAATGTTGGCGCGAATATCACGCACGGCCTGCAAGTCCATCTCGCGGGCCAACACCACACGGCGAGCACCAAGCTCGTAGAAGGCGTTCGCAGCCTGATAATTAGTCACGCCGGCCTGGGTGGAGACGTGCAGTTCCAGATTCGGAGCCACCTGACGGGCCATCATCATCACGCCAATATCGGAGACGATCAGCGCGTCCACGCCGGTGTCTTTGAGCTGGCCGACGTACTCGCGCATGGCTTCGATCTCGTTGTTGCGCGGCAGCACGTTGCAGGTCACGTACACGCGAGCGCCGCGTTCATGGGCGTAGCGCGATCCTTCCTCGAAATCCTCAAGGCTAAGGTTTTTGGGGGCCGATCGCATGCCGAAGGCTTTGCCGCCGCAGTAGACGGCGTCGGCACCATAATCGACCGCGGTTTTCAGGCCCCTCAGGTTGCCGGCCGGGGACAACACTTCGGGCTTTTTGCGGGTGGGGAGGTTCATCGTCGTATTCATCACCGCAATAGTGTAGTGGTGGCCGTGTAATGCGGGAGGGGCTACCGTTAGGCTGGATGACATGAAGATCGATATCGTGAGCGTGTTCCCCGAATACTTTGAGGTGATGAACCTCAGCCTGATGGGCAAAGCCCAGGCCAAGGGATTGTTGGAGATCAAGGCGCACAACCTGCGCGACTGGACCCACGATGTGCATCATTCGGTGGATGATACGCCAGTCGGCGGCGGGGCCGGCATGGTGATGAAGCCCGAAGTGTGGAGCGAATGTCTGGACGAACTGCTGGGATTCTCGCAGCCGTCCGGCTCCCCCGCCCCATCCGGCGCACCGGTGCTCATCTTCCCGAACCCATCGGCCCCGTTGTTCACCCAGCGCGACGCCACCGAGCTCAGCCATGCCGACCATCTGCTGTTCGGCTGCGGCCGGTATGAGGGCTACGATGCGCGCATCCCGGACTACTACCGCGCCCAAGGCGTCGACGTACGCGAATATTCGATCGGCGACTATGTGCTGAACGGCGGCGAAGTAGCGGTATCGGTGATGCTTGAGGCCATCACCCGCCTGATGCCCGGATTCATGGGCAACCCAGATTCGATTGTTGAGGAATCCTACACCGGCGAGGGCGCACTGCTTGAACATCGCCAGTACACCAAGCCGGCCGTGTGGCGCGGTATTGCGGTGCCGGATGTGCTGTTGTCCGGCGACCACGGCAAGGTGGACCGTTTTCGCCGCGACGAAGCGCTGGCCCGCACCGCCGAGATTCGGCCAGACCTTATCGCGGCACTGGATTGCAAGGCGCTGGATAAGGCCGATCGCAAGACCCTGATGGCCTTGGGCTGGGAGGTCTCCGCCGCCCATCCGCGCCGGCTCGCCGATTAATTCACCACACGGTGGGAGATTCACTACGCGGCGGAATCGTCGGAACGCTCTATATCCGAGTCGTCATCCGCGGATTCGATGTAGAAGACGGCGGTTTCGCCGTAGTTGCGGCTTTCGGTGATTTGCCAGCCTCCGGGGGCAGTGGGATCATCCGAGCGTACCGAGCGTTCGAGCATGATCACCGTGTTCTCGTTGGTGGCGCTGCCCGCCGCCAGATCGGACAGTAGCTGATTGCATTCAGCGGTCTCATAGGCATAGGGCGGGTCGATGAATATCACGTCGAATGGTTCGCCGAAGCCGCCAGCCACTTGCTCGGCTTTTTTGACCAGCACACGGGCCTTGAGCGAAGCATCCCACGAACGATTCTTCTGTAGCTGCGCCAAGGTCTTGGTAATCAGCGCCGCCGCAGGCCGGGAACTTTCCACGGCCACGAGTTCTCGCGCGCCACGGCTCAGCGCTTCGATGCCCAACGCACCAGTACCGGCGAACAGGTCCAGTACACGGGCATCATCCAGCACTCCCCATGAGTCGAGGTGCGAGAAAATCGCCTCTTTGGTGCGATCCGTGGTAGGCCGGGTACCCGTTTTCGGCGTAGCAAGCGCCACACCCTTGAATCGTCCAGAAATTACACGCATAGCTTTCACTGTACAGGTTCATCTGCGCATACCAATCATGAACAACAATGGGGTGCTCGAAGCGCACCAATGATATATGCACTTCGAGTACCTCATGTACGAATGGTCTTGCCTCCACTGAAGCACATTCGAGGGCTTCCCGACCGTGATTTCCTCACGATCGGCATACGGAAAAACTATATCGTGCGATTACGGGGGCGCAGCCCTAGCCTCAGCTGGAGGTGCCTCAGCTGGAGGTCAGGAAGGTTTCGTTGCCTCGGGTGAAGTCGAGGACGGCACCGGCGAGTTGGACCTCACCTGCCAGTTCGGGGTCGGCGGCCAGAAGCTGCCCGGCACGGGTGCGGGCGTCGGCGATCATGTCGGCGTCCTTGACCACGCGCAGGAGCTTCAGGCTGGACTTGCCGCCGGATTGGGCGTCGCCGAGCACATCGCCGGCACCGCGGAATTCCAAGTCGGCTTGGGCGATTTCGGCACCGTCGAGCGAGTGGTGAATCACTTCGAGCCGTTGCTCGGCCGGGGAGCCGGGTTCCGCACGGGAAATAAGGAACGCCCACGAGTTGGTGCCGCCACGCCCCACGCGGCCGCGCAGCTGATGCAGCTGAGAGAGGCCGTATCGGTCGGCATCAAAGATGACGATGCAGCTGGCCTGCTTGACGTCCACGCCGACTTCGATCACCGTGGTGGACACCAGGATCGGAGTCTCGCCGCCGGCAAAATCGGCCATGACCTGGGTTTTGACGTCATCCTTGTCGCGGCCGGTCAGAGTCGCAAACCGAATGCCTTGGAACTGTGGAAGTTTCTGCAACCGGTCGGCGATTTCGGCCACCGCATGCAATGGCGGGCGAGCCACGGTTTCGCCATTTTCGTCGAAGGTTTCGTAGGGGTCGTCGATGCCGATGGCATCGGCCGCCGCGCGCGTCGCACGGCCGCCCGCAGCTGTGCGGGCACTGGAACCAGATGCTGCGGCGCGTCCGCGGGCAGAACCGGCTGCTGCCGAAACGCCGGAACCGCCTTCGTTCTCCTCATCATCCGCATCAATGCGCGGGCACACGATATAGGCCCGCTCCCCCGCGTCGACTCGCGCGCGAATGTGCGCGAACATACGCCCCATGGTGGCGGCGTCGGCCTCATTGACCACCACGGTACGAATCGGTTTGCGGCCGCCAGGCAATTCGGTGAGCCAGGAAATATCGAGATCGCCAAACCAAGTCATGGCGGCGGTGCGCGGGATGGGCGTGGCGGTCATCACCAGTAGATGCGGCGTGGTGCCGTCATCGGTTTTGGCGTTGAGGCTTTCGCGCTGTTCCACACCGAACCGGTGTTGCTCGTCGATCACCACCAAGGCCAAGTGCGGGGCTTGGAAGGTCTTGGAAAACGCCGCGTGCGTGGCCACGATAATGCCCGGCTCACCACTGGCGGCCGCAGCGAGCGCCTTACGCCGGGCGGCAAGCTTCATACCACCGGTCAGCAGGGTGACGGGAATTTCCGCAGTCACCTTGGAAGAAGAGACCGTCGAAGCACCGGACGCGCCCATCGCGCCCTCAACGTCGGCCGCGGCATCGGTCTCCTTGGCACCCGGCTGTGCAAGGGTCAACCCCGACACCATCTTGCTGATGGTCTCGTAATGCTGTTCGGCAAGCACCTGAGTGGGAGCCACCAGCACCGCCTGATAGCCGGCGCCGACCGCCTGCAGCATGGCCGCGAGCGCCACTACGGTTTTGCCGGAGCCGACTTCGCCCTGCAACAGACGCTGCATGGGCCAGTCACGTTCAAGATCGGACGCGATGTCGTCCACCACCTGACTCTGCCCGGCTGTCAGTGTGAACGGCAACGATGCGATGAAGCGGTCGCGCAAATTGGGCAAATTGGGCAGATCAGGCAGATCGGTCGCAGAACCGCGCTCCGATGCTTCTGGTTGCGTACTTGGCTCCGCAACCGCTTCGCCCACCGACGCTCGAGCTGTTTCCAGCGCCTCGTTCAGCGGGCAAGGATGCGCCGATGACTTGTGCGCGTGCTGTCGAGACTTCAGCAGCGAGGTCTGCGAAACGAAAGCCTCCTCATAGCGCAGGGTTTCGATGGCCTCCTTGAACCGGGCCGTGGAGGCCGGATCATGAATGGCCAGGAACGCCTCAGCCCGATGCATGAGGTTCTTGGCCTTGCGCACCGATTCGGGCAGCACATCTGGGATGGATTGGGAGAGCGCCTCAGCACCGGATTCGGCGGTCGTGCCGGACTTCTCTTCCCCGTTTTGGACGGCGATGGTGTCAGTCGCGGGAGCCACAATGCCGGCTGCCCCAGCGCCAGCGAGTTGCCCGTCAGGCGTGGATGACGTGCGGGCCCCCATCATCCACAGCAATCCCAGAATCGTCTCATGAATATGTTCGGACGAGATACGCGAACTGGCGTGATATACCGGGCGGGGCCGGCAGACGCGGGTAAGCGCCTCTTGCACGGTATCGGCGTCGTATTTCAACGCGGCCCCGGAAGGGGCAGTCGCGGCCGGCGGATACGCGGACTGCGCACTGGCATACGGATCGGCACTTCCCGCAAACGCACCATTGCCGGATGCCGCGCCCCGAGCGTAACCCTCAAGCCCCGCTCCTGCTCCGGCCGGCACGGGCGCGACAGTGAGGATTTCGGGATGGGTGAACTGCAGCTGACCCATGTATTCGCCGGGCATACCGGAGACCACCACAGACGTGCCGGCGCGCAGTCGCACGCTGACCCAATCCACATACGATTTACGATACGAGAAGAACGTGAGCCGGGCCGTACTGCCGGGTACGCGACGAGACCGGGCGAAGTCGGCGTCATCGACCGTCGCTTCGAGTCGGTAGCCGCGGCGAGCGTTCATCGGCACCACGCGCATATCTCGTATCACGGCGGCAAATGCCATCTGCTGGCCGGATGCGGCCTCGCGGATGGCGCGAAGCGGCACCGGTTCGGTGACGCGGAAAGGATAGTAGGTCAGGGCGTCGCCGACAGTGACGATTCCCAGCGATTTGAGCGCGGACACGCGACGCTTGTTGGTGACCAGCGAAGCGAGAGTGGTGCCCATAGTGATGCTCATATTGGCCTATTCTATTCGCACGGCCTCTTTAGGCCGCAGAAACAACAAAACCCGCTGAGCCGAAGCTCAAACGGGTTTTGCTCCACGTTAGTACGCGATTCACGCGGCCACGCGCTGAACCTTGCCGGCCTTGAGGCACTTGACGCACACGCGCAGACGAGTGTTCTCGCCATCAATCGTGGTGCGCACAGACTGCAGGTTCGGGCGGAAGCTACGCTTGGTACGACGGTGCGAATGGGAAACGGTGAAACCGGTCTGCGGTCCCTTGCCGCACACTGCGCAACGAGCTGCCATGATGGACTCCCTTAACCTTGATGTGTCAAGTCTTTCACGCATTCGACCGCCGGTTTCACCCGACATGCCGAACACACAACTTCACAAATATATAGCCCAATACCGACAACCGCAACTCTTGCGTGTATCATGGGCGAACCTCGGCGGTTCACGCGCGGTTCGAGCGTAACTTGCGAGTGGGCCATCAGCGGTTCGCGAGCGGTTCGGCATTGGTTCGCCAGCGGTCCGCAAGTAGTTCGCCAGCAGTTCGCCAGCGGCGAATTACGCTGCAAATCGTAGCGTTTACCCGATAAAACACGCCGGCCTGCCTATTCCGCATCCAGCAAACTCTCATATAATCTCGGTATAAGAGACGGCAAGGGACGAAGGGGGCCTCGTGCAACTTACGACGAAGGAGGCTGTCGTGTTGAATCTCAGGCGAGGTATCGGCACTCACGAGCCCAGCGTGATTTCACTGGGTCAAGTCTGGGTGGACATCATGCTCAATGTGGACGAGGTGCCGGCACAGGGCGGATTCGCCGTGGCCGATCATCCGAAGCCCTCCATTGGCGGCAGCTATCGCGTGCTGCAGGCGGCCAGCCGCATGGGCGTGCCGACCGAGCACGCCGGCATTCTGGGCAACGGCCTGTGGGCGCATTTCATCCGCCAGTCATTCCAAGACAACGGCATTACGCATATCGGCCAGGATCGTCTTGATGAGGATTCCGGCTTCCGCGTGGTGCTGAGCTCCGGCGCGCCGAAGAAGACATTCATCGCTTCCTATGGCGCCGAGGCTCATGGCGACTCGGACACGTTCGACACGCTGGAGCCGCAGCCCAAAGACGTGGTGCACATCAGCGGCAACACACTGATGGACCACACGGCCACCGGCGTGGACGGATTCCTGCTCAAGGCCGGTACCGACCCGGCTGCACGCGACTACACGCTGGTGATCAACCCCACCAATACGTTGCGTTTGGTCAACGACCATATGCTTGAGGACCTGGTGCTCGCACGCCCGGTCTGGTCCTGCAACCGTCAGGAGGCCATGACGCTGGCCGAGCGACTTGGTGCGCCAATCGACGACAGCAAAGTCACCATTGGCGGCGGACTTGACGACTTCATGCACCAGTTGTGCGACGGCTTGGGCGCTACACTGCGCGCGCCGCTGGTGGTGCGTGTCGGCGCCCGCGGCGCTTGGATTCGTGAGCCAGGTGGCGAGACGATTCATATCGAGGGATACCCGACCAAGGCCGTACACACCCGTTCGGCGGGCGGTTGCCACACCGGCGTGATGTGCGCGATGCTGGCAAAGGGCCATAGTCTGGCCGAATCGGTAAAGATCGCCAACGCGGCGGCATCCATCGCCATCCAGCACAGCCTCAACGGCGTACCGCAATGCCCCGATTACGACGAGGCCATCGCGCTGATCGGCGAATAGTCGACTATAGGTAGCTCCCCCCAGTCCGCTTCGCGGCCAGCTCCCCTCAGCGAGGGGAGCTATTTTTGCTCTGGCTCCCCTTAGAAAGAGGCCCGGCATTATTCATCCGCCGTTCAACCGGAATGGCTCCCCTACCCTAGTCCGCGCTTCTACGATAGATTGAGTTGAATACTGTCGAGGAGTGTATATGACTGATCCCACGAATGTCCACGAACCGGTGCCGCAAAGCGCCAAACTGACCGCCCGCGAGAAGAAGTGGATCATCTACGACGTCGGCAACTCGGCATTCGTGCTGCTGTCCACCGCCGTCATCCCCATTTACGCCAAATCGCTGATGCCGGCGGACGGCAACATCGTGTCCGCCTGGGGCTACGCGCAAACCATTGCTTCCTTGGTCATCGCGCTGCTCATGCCGTTGCTCGGCTCCATCGCCGACGTGCAAGGCATGAAAATCAAGTTCTTCCTTGGCTTCTTCGGCACTGGCGTGGTCACCTGCTGCGCAATGGCCCTGCCCCTGACCTGGCTACCGTTCCTAGTCGTCTACATTCTGGCGACCATCGGCCTCAACGGCTCGCTAACGTTCTACGATTCGATGCTCATCGACGCCACCTCGAACGAGCGCATGGACAAGGTCTCCTCGCATGGCTACGGCTGGGGCTACATCGGCTCCACCGTGCCGTTCATCTTCTGCATCGCGCTGATCTTCGGCGGCCCGTCGCTCTTCGACTGGTCCACGGTGGCTTGCACGCGCGCCTCGTTCATCATCACCGCCATCTGGTGGGTGGCATTCACCATCCCGCTGCTTACCAGCTACCGCCAAGTGCACTATCGCGCCACCCGTGACCAGCTGGGCTCGGCCGTGCGCGGCACGTTCAGCGAACTGGCGGGCACGTTCGGCAAAATCGTGAAGAACAAGCCGTTGTGGATGTTCATGATCGCGTTCTTCTTCTACATCGATGCCGTGAACACGGTGATTTCGATGAGTACCTCCTACGGTGCCGAGCTTGGCATCGACTCCGCCCAGCTGGTGGTGGCACTGCTCGTCACGCAGTTCGTGGCCTTCCCCTGCGCGATTCTCTACGGTCGTTTGGCCGGCCGGTTCGGCTGCAAAGTGATGATCACGGCGGCGGTCGTGGCATACATGTGCATCGTGTTCTTCGCCGCGTTCTTCCTGAAGTCGGCCGTGGAGTTCTGGATTCTGGCGATTCTGGTCGGCATGTTCCAGGGCGGCATCCAGGCGCTCTCCCGCTCGTACTACGGCAAGATCATCCCCAAGGATCACGCCAACGAGTACTACGGCTTCTACGATATCTTCGGCAAGACCGCCTCGATCATCGGCACCTTCCTGGTGGCCACCACCACGTCCCTGACCGGCAACGCCTCGCTCGGCGTGCTCTCCATCGCCGTCCTGCTCGTCGCGGCACTCGTCTTCCTGCTCCTGCAAAAGGACCCGACGCGGGAGTGATTTGCCGGCCCTCGGCAACTCTGTGCCGAGGGCGACATCTCGCAGCATAGAAATCCTCGACATAGGGATGCCGCCGTTTGAAGTCGGTATGTGACATGCCGCCCGGAATCAGCATCGCCAGCCCGATAATCACGCCCACGCAGATGCCCAGGAATGTCAGAAAATCGTTGAGTGGCGTCACGCCGAGAATGGAATTATCGGAATCGAACAGGTTGCCGATGCCGGCTCCCGCGATAATCGCCGCGACACCGCCGGCAATCAGTAGCGCGAATCGGCAGCGGTGTTCATCGTAGCCGGTCAGATCCTGCGGTAAGGCAGCCACATTAGCCAGCGTGCCGGGACGTGATGAACTGGTTCCGTGCAACATTTCGCCGGGCAATGCATTTGCGGAGCTCGGGCCATTGATGCCGTCACCGCCGGACCGCGCTGATTCACCGATGTTCCCATCAGCATCCTTCATATACGCGGGTTCCCCGGCTCCCTCCCCGGTTACGGTTCTGGCAGCCGAGCCATGGTCGCCCTCCGCTGCGCCGCGCGCGGCCGCACCCACGTTCACGCTCGCACTCACATCGCCAAGTACCAGGTCATCAAGCGTGCAACCGAACAGGTCGCAGATCATAAGCAGCTTGTCCATCTCGGGATAGGCCTTCTCGGATTCCCATTTGGAGATGGCCTGGCGCGAGACGCCGAGCAACATGGCCAGCTGTTCCTGGGGCATGTTGCGTTGTGCGCGCAGGTATTGCAGGTTGGCGCGGAAGCTCATCGGAGTGTCCCTTCATAGGTAATGCTCATCATGACATATTCGGCCGATGCCCTCACTATGCCACGGCAAACCAGTTCCGCGCCACCATCTTCAGGTTGCATATTCGCGCGCAACCACAGGTTGCATCGGCGGAATCCCGCCATTCTGCCGGCTCCGCGGCATTCTAGCCCGCACCCCGATTGGACCGGCATAATCGGAATACATCGATTATGAAAAAACGCTCGCGGCCACATGGCCAACGAGCGTGAATCTCGGGTGGGCGATGTAGGAATCGAACCTACGACCCCTTCGGTGTGAACGAAGTGCGCTAGCCGCTGCGCCAATCGCCCGAGCCTGTGATGAAAAAACCGGCAACATTCTGCCGGCGATTCATCGAGTGGGCGATACAAGATTCGAACTTGTGACCCCTTCCGTGTCA
>UMHS01007501.1_pt1 | contig 10626 bp, 8 predicted proteins | sample 1965611 | NCBI WGS metagenome assembly UMHS01 (sample SAMEA4836106, study PRJEB28245) | human gut metagenome | biome: gut microbiome; material: fecal sample | place: Denmark | collected 2008
GTGGCTTTCCTGGGTGCGCCCTCCTGTGACCCCTACGGCAACGCCAACGGCTACAGCCGGGACGACGAGGACGGCATCGCCTGCGGCTCCCTGGGCTATGCCCGGCCCGACGCCACCTATGCCGACAACGTCATCGTCATTACCAACCACCTGGTGGCCTATCCCAACGCCCCCTGGGCCATCCCCGAGTTTGAGGTGGACTATGTGGTCATGACCGACGACATCGGCGACCCCAAGGGCATCATGTCCGGGGCCACCCGCTATACCAAGGACCCCAAGGAGCTGCTGATCGCCAAAACCGCCGCCAACGTCATCGAGGCCGCCGGTTATCTGTACGACGGCTTCTCCATGCAGATGGGCTCCGGCGGCGCGTCCCTGGCCACCGCCCGGTTCCTGCGCCAGAAGATGATCGACCAGAACATTCACTGCCGCTTCGCCCTGGGCGGCATCACCGGCCAGATCGCCGCCATGCACGAGGAGGGCCTCATCGACCGCATCCTGGACGTGCAGAGCTTCGACCTGGACGCCGCCAAGAGCCTGAAAAACAACCACTTCCACCATCAGATCGGCGCCAGCTACTACGCCAGCCATCTGGTGGCCGCCGCCGTGGACCAGCTGGACTTCGTGATCCTCTCCGCCCTGGAGATCGACACCGACTTCAACGTCAACGTCCTCACCGGCTCCGACGGCGTCATCCGCGGCGCCATCGGCGGCCATCCCGACACGGCGGAGGGTGCCAGCCTTTCTGTGGTGGTGGCTCCCCTGACCCGGGGCCGCATTCCTACCATCGTCAAGCGCGTCAACACCGTGGTCACCCCCGGCGACGTGGTGGACGTGGTGGTCACCGACCAGGGCATTGCCGTGAATCCCCGCCGCCCCGACGTGAAGGAAAAGCTGGAAAAGGCCGGGCTGCATGTGTTCACCATCCAGCAGCTCCAGCAGCGGGCCGAAAAAATCGTGGGTGTGCCCGACCCCATCCGCTATAAGGACCGTATCGTGGGCGTGGTCATGTACCGTGACAACACCATCATCGATGTGGTCCGTCAGATCGACGAGGATGAATGATCTGCGCATCGTAACGGCGCTTCCGCTGTCCCTGCGCCCGGCGTATGAGGCCTTTCTGGCCTCCGCCGGGCTCCGGGACGAGGGGGACGCCGACTGTACGGCCCTGCTGCTCTCCGGCGGCGGGGCCATACTGGCCTGCGGGTCTCTCAGCGGCCGGGTCCTCAAGCAGATCGCCGTGGCCCCCCAGGCCGAGGGTGACGGAGCCTGCGCCCAGATCGTCACCGCCCTGCTGCGCCAGTCCGCCCAGCGGGGCGCAGCCCATCCGTTTCTGTACACCAAGCCGAAAAATGCCCGCCTGTTCCGCAGCCTGGGCTTCTTCCCCGTGGCGGAAACGGCGGACATGCTGATGATGGAGCACCGCCGGGGCGGCGTGGAGCGGTACATCGCCTCCCTCCCGGCGTATGACGGCGAAAGCGGGGCCGTGGTGTGCCACGCCAACCCCTTCACCCGGGGCCACCGGCACCTGGTGGAATATGCCGCCGCCCGCTGCCCCCATCTGTACGTATTTGTTCTCAGCGAGGAGACCGGTGACTTTCCGGCGGCAGACCGGCTGGAGCTGGTGCGCCGGGGCACGGAGGACCTGCCCAACGTGGATGTGGTCCCCGGCGGAGACTATATCATCTCCCGGGCCACCTTCCCTGCGTATTTTTTACAGGGCGACCCGGAGCAGGCCCGCTGCGACCTGGAGCTGACCCTGTTCGGCAAGCGCATCGCCCCGGCCCTGGGCATCACCCGGCGCTTTGTGGGCCAGGAGCCCTACTCCCCGGTAACGGCCCGGTATAACCGCCGGATGCAGGCCCTGCTGCCCCGGTGGGGCATCTCCGTCACTGAAATTCCCCGGCTGGAGGGCATCAGCGCCAGCCGGGTCCGGCAGCTGCTGCGCCAGGGCCGCCTGGCCGATATCCAACCTCTGGTACCGGAGACAACCTATGCATACTGTAGAGATCACTTTGGAGCAGGTGCTCCTTGCCCGTGACCGCCGGGTGCAGCGCCAGCAGGCGCTGCACCGGCAGTACGGCGGCACGCTGCTGTCCTTCACCATGAATATCGCCGGTCCCGTCAAGGACACGCCTCTGGTCCGCCTGGCCTTTCAGGCGGGCCTTTCGGCGCTGGACCGGGACCTGGGTGCGCCGGTGCACCGGGAGTCCGTCGCCGCTCCCACAGGCCCCGAGGCCCTGCTGGTATACCACCGCCCCGCCGGAGCCGTGAAGGACCTGTGCCTCCGGCTGGAGGAGCAGGCCCCCGTGGGTCGGCTGTACGACCTGGACGTGCTGTCCCCCGGCGGGGAGAAGCTGTCCCGGCCCCAGAGCCGCCGGTGCCTGATCTGCGGCGGCCCCGTGACGGTGTGCTCCCGCAGCCGGGCCCACGGCCTTGCCGCCATCCAGGCCAAAACAGAGGATATCCTCCGGAGCTTTGCCGCCGGTCACCTGGCCCAACTGGCCCGTCAGGCCCTGGAGGACGAGGTGGACCTGACCCCCAAGCCCGGCCTGGTGGACCGCCGCAACACCGGGGCCCATGATGACATGGACCTGCCCCTGTTCCGCCGCAGCGCGGCGGCGTTGGAGCCGTATTTTTGCCGCTTTGTGTCCCTGGGCATGGCAGGGGCCTCTCCGGCGGAGCTCCAGGCACTGGGCCGGGAGGCGGAGCATGCCATGCTGACGGCCACCGGCGGCGTCAACACCCACAAGGGGGCGCTGTACAGCTTTGCCCTGCTGCTGTCGGCCCTGGGCCGCAGCCTGACGGAGGGCGGCGATCCCTTCCACACGGCGGCCGCCATCGCCGACGCATTGCCGCCGGCCTCCGGTACCCACGGCAGCACCGTCCGGGCCCAGTGCGGCGGCGTCCGGCAGGAGGCCATATCCGGCTTTCCCACCGCCCGGCATATGCGGGAGCTTCTGTCCCGATCCGGTGCCCTGGCGGCCTTGACCTGGTCCATGTCCCGGCTGGACGACAGCACCCTGGTCTATCGCGGCGGTCCGGAGGGCCTGCGCTATGTGCAGCAGGCGGCGTCGGCACTTCTCACTCTGCCAGAGAATGCTCTGGTTCCGGCGCTGGAGGCTCTGGACGACGATCTCATCGCCCGGCATCTGAGCCCCGGCGGCAGTGCGGACCTGTTGTCTCTGGCCTTGTTTCTGGACGCCGCAGCCCCCGAAACATGGCTGTGACCCATACGGATAAAAATCACCCCGGATCATGCAGGCAGCATGGTCCGGGGTGATTTCAATTTTCATTGGGCGAAGAAGGCCCGCAGCTCCTCCTCCGTGCAGGCGGCGCTGCCCTGAGCGAAGCCGTCCCGGCCGCCGCCGCGGCTATGAAGAGCCTGGTTCATGTCCCGGATAAAGGCGCGCAGATCCTGTCCCGGATGGATAACGGCCCAGCGATAGCTGCCGCCGGTGCCGGCAAATACGGCGCACCGTCCGCCGCAGGTACCGCTGACGGCGTCGCACAGACGGCGGACGCTGTCCGGCTCCATGTCCGGCTGCACCAGCAGCACATCCCCGGCGTTCCGGTACTGCTCCGCTGTCTGGCGGAACACCTGCTCCTCCAGGGCGGCGCAGCGCTCCCGGCTCTGCCGCAGCTGCTCCTCCAGCCGCTGCACTGCCGGAAAGGCTGCCTGGGGCTTCACGGACAGCGCCTGGCCGATCCGGCGGCTCTGGTCCCAGCATCGGGACAGGTATTCCATGGCCCGGCCGCCGCACAGCAGCTCCAGCCGCACGCCGTCCCGCAGCTTCTGGCAGGACAGGAACTTCACCAATCCCACCTGGCCGCTGGCGGCCACATGGGTGCCGCAGCAGGCGCAGCGGTCCGCCCCGGGGAACTCTGTGATGCGCACCGGCCCCTCTATTGCCTTTTTGCTGCGATAGGGCAGGACGGCCAGCTCCTCCGGCGTGGGATAGTACGCCCGGAAGAGGTGATTTTCCCAGATATACCGGTTGGCCCGGTCCTCCACCTCCAGCACCTGCTCCCAGGTCATGGGAGCGTTATAGTCGATGATGACGGTATCCGCACCCATGTGAAAACCCACATTGTCGCAGGAAAAGGCAGCGCAGAGCATGCCGCTGACGATGTGCTCGCCGGAATGCTGCTGCATGTGGTCAAAGCGGCGGCCCCAGTCGATGACGCCGCGGACCGTCCGGCCCACCGGCAGGGGGCGGTCGCAGGTGTGAAGCACCCGTCCCTCCCGCTCCTGAACGTCCAGCACCGCCGCGCCGCCCAGTACGCCATGGTCCGCCGGCTGACCGCCGCCTTCCGGATAAAAGGCCGTGCGGTCCAGAGTCACCAGACAGGAGCCGTCCTTTCCCTCATAGCACTCCGTGACGACGGCGTCAAATTCCCGCAGGAATGCATCCTGATCATATAGCTTTTCCGTGTCCATATGGTGTCCTCCCCGGTGGTTTTTCTCTATCATGCCATATTCTTCCGGGATTTGCAAGGCCCGCCGCCCACAGGGTGGAATTTTACAGAAAGGGTAGAAAAACAGGGAATAATCTGCTATACTGTCCCTCGAAATCAGGAACCGAGGAAAACGATTATGCTGGAGATCCTTTTATACGCGGGCAGGGCCATTATGCCGCTGCTGCTGACCATGGCCCTGGGCTGCTGGCTGCGGCGCTCTGCCCATTGGAGCGATGATTTTTACCGGCAGCTCAACAGCTTCTGCTTTCATGTGCTGCTGCCGGTGCAGCTGTTTCTGAACGTATACGCCATCGAGGACCTGTCGGTGCTGAATTGGCGTCTGCTGGGCTTCATCGTGCTGTGCATTGTGGGTGCCGCAGGGCTGGGCGTGGCCGTGGCGCCGCTGTTTGCCCGGGAACGGGCGCAGCGGGTAGTCATTGCCCAGGCCACGTTCCGGGCCAACCAGGTCATTATGGGCATCCCGCTGGCCAGCGCCCTGGGCGGCCAGGATGCGCTGATTTTTGCGTCGCTGGTCACCTCCGTGTGCGTGCCGGTATTCAACATGCTGGCAGTGCTGATGCTGACGGCATACAGCACAGACGGCAAATCCATCTCCTGGCGGGAGGAGGTGCGGCAGATCTTCCGCAACCCTCTGATCCTGGGCGCGCTGGCGGGTCTCGTCACCGTACTGGTGCGGCAGCTGCTGCCGCAGGTGGATGGCCAGCCGGTGTTCTCTCTGCGCAGCAGCCTGCCGTCCATCTACAAGGCATGCAGCGACCTGTCTAAGGTGGCCTCGCCGCTGGTGCTGCTGATCCTGGGCGCCCGGCTGCGGTTCGACGCGGTGCAGGGCCTGTGGAAAAAGATCCTGGCGGCGGTGTCCATGCGCCTGGTGGTGGTCCCGTTGGTCGTTCTGACACTGGTATTGCTGCTGCGGGAGCCGCTGGGGCTGACCACGGTGGAAATGCCCACGATAGTGGCCATCTTCTGCTCACCGGTAGCCGTAACCAGCGCGGTGATGGTCCAGGAGATCGGTGGGGACGAGCAGCTGGCCCAGCAAGTGGTGGCCTGGAGCTCGGTGCTGTCCATGGGAACCATCTTCTGCTTCGCCGCCGCCCTGCGGGCCATGGGCGTCATGTAACGCGCCCCGCCCGGGAGGAATTCATTTGCGCACGGCGGCAATATGTGGTATAATGATTGAACATTGTAATTTGAACCACCATTAAGGAGGCGCATCTATGCAAAAGCTGGACAAACAGTTCCATATCCACTGCGTGGAGGGCGATGTGGGCCGCTACGTCATTCTGCCCGGCGATCCGGGCCGGTGCGAGAAGATCGCGGCCCTGTTTGACGACGCCCATTTCGTGGCCCGGAATCGCGAATTTACCATCTATACCGGCACCCTGCTGGGAGAAAAGGTCTCCGTGTGCTCCACCGGCATCGGCGGCCCCTCTGCCTCCATCGCCATGGAGGAGCTGCACAACATCGGCGCAGACACCTTTATCCGGGTGGGCACCTGCGGCGGCATCGACCTGGATGTGCGCTCCGGCGACGTGGTGGTGGCCACCGGCGCCATCCGCTTTGAGCACACCAGCCGGGAGTATGCCCCCATTGAGTATCCCGCCGTGGCCAACTTCGATGTGACCTGCGCCCTGGTGCAGGCGGCCAAGAATCTGGGCAAGTCCCTGAAAACCGGCGTGGTCCAGTGCAAGGACGCGTTTTATGGCCAACACAGTCCGGCCAAAATGCCGGTTTCCTATGAGCTGCTGAACAAATGGGAGGCCTGGAAGCGCCTGCATGTGAAGGCCAGCGAAATGGAAAGCGCCGCCCTGTTTGTGGTGGCCGATGCCCTGGACTGCCGCTGCGGCAGCTGCTTCCACGTGATCTGGAACCAGGAGCGGGAGGCCGCCGGACTGGACCAGGATATGAGCGAGGACACCACCTCCGCCGTGGAGGTGGGTGTGGAGGCTCTGCGGCTGCTGATTCGCGCAGACCGGGGTGAATAAACAAAAAAATCCCGCTGCCATCGCTTGGGCATCTGTCAAAAAGAATTTTTGACAAGCTGACAACGGGTATCCGGCTTTCGCCGGATACCCGTTGTTTTTTGCCGTCATGAAAAGCAATGGATTCATTCACAGCTGCCCCCGTCCGGCTCTGCCGGGCGGCGTTTTTTCAGGTCACATCTGCTGCGCGGGAAATATTTCCTCTGTCAGAGCCTTCAGCTCCTCATACATGGGCAGCCCGGCCAGCGGAGCCAGGGCCGCCGCTGTCTCCCGTCACCAGCTCCACCACATGGGGCGTGAACGCTTGCTCCAAAGTATGTTCCTCAGTTCAGCATATCCGCGTTGGTGTCGAACAGCTGGCGGATGCGGTCCCGCAGAGCCTGATGGGTCGGCTCCGTCAGCTCCGGATCCTGGGCCATCAGCTGCCGGGCCGCCGTCTGGGCCTCGTCCAGCAGCCGCATGTCGCAGCTCAGGTCCGCGATCTTCATGGCCGGCAGGCCGTGCTGCCGCTGGCCGAAGAAGTCGCCGGGCCCCCGCAGCCGCAGGTCCTCCTGGGAGATGACGAAGCCGTCGTTGGTCTGGGTCATCACCTTCAGCCGGGCCCGGGTTTCCTCGTTCCGGCTGTCCGACAGCAGGATGCAGTAGCTTTTTTCCTTGCCCCGGCCCACCCGGCCCCGCAGCTGGTGCAGCTGGGACAGGCCGAACCGGTCTGCATTTTCCACCACCATACACGTGGCGTTGGGCACGTCCACGCCCACCTCCACCACGGTGGTGGATACCAGGATATCGCTTTCCCCGGCGGCAAAGGCTGCCATGACTCTTTCCTTCTCCTTGGGCTTCATCTTTCCGTGGAGCACCGCCACCCGCAGGTCCGGAAACACCTGCTCCTGCAATTGCCTGGCGTAGGCCGTCACGGCCTTGCGCTCGTCGGGGATCTGGTCAGGCTCCCCCACCAGGGGGCACACCACGAAGATCTGCTGTCCCGCCGCCGCCAGCTTCCGGATAAACGCCTGGACCCGGGGCCGGTAGCTCTCTCCCAGGGCGAAGGTGTCCACCTTCTGCCGCCCCGGCGGCAGCTCGTCGATCACCGACACGTCCAGGTCGCCATAGATCACCAGGGCCAGGGTCCGGGGGATAGGCGTGGCCGACAGCACCAGCAGGTGGGGGTCCTCCGCCTTCTGGGACAGGGCCGCCCGCTGGTTCACGCCGAACCGGTGCTGCTCGTCCGTTACCACCAGGCCCAGCTTCTGATACTGCACGTCCTCCGTCAGCAGGGCGTGAGTGCCGATGCACAGATCAATGGTCCCATCCGCCAGCCCTGCCAGGATCTCCCGCCGTTCCCTGGCCCGGGTGGACCCGGTCAGCAGGGCGCATCGGATGGAAAACCGCGCCAGCAGCGGTGCCAGACCCTGATAATGCTGCCGGGCCAGAATTTCCGTGGGGGCCATCAGTGCCGTCTGCCACCCGTTTTCCACGGCGAACCAGATACACGCCGCCGCCACCATGGTTTTCCCGCTGCCCACGTCCCCCTGGCACAGGCGGTTCATGGGCTTGCCGGACACCATGTCCCCCACGGCGTCGGCAATGGCCCGCCGCTGGGCCCCGGTCAGGGCGAAGGGCAGCCGCCGGTAAAAGGGCTCCATATCCATGGGATGGCACGCGGGTCCCGCCACATCCCGCCGCCGCTGCCGCAGCAGCTGCAAGCCGCAGGTCAGAAGAAACAGCTCCTCAAACACCAGCCTCCGCCGGGCCACCTCCAGGGCCTCCGGCGACGACGGAAAGTGGATGTTCTCATAGGCGTAGTTCACATAGCACAGGCTGTGGGCCTGGCGGATGCCGTCGGGCAGCACGTCCGGCAGCAGCTCCCGGCAGGCGTCCAGCCCCTGCCGGGCTGCCCGGGCCATAAGCCCCTGGGTCACTCCGGCGGTCAGGGGATAGATGGGCATAATGCGCCCGGTGACCTGCTGCCGCCCCTCCGGCTCGAACAGGGGGTTGATCATCTGCCTGTGCCGCAGATCGTCCTCCACCCTGCCGAAAAACACATACGTCTCCCCCATGCGCAGGGGGCTGCCCAGATGCTGGGCGTTGAAAAAAACCAGATCCATGGACCCGCTGTCGTCCACCACCCGGGTCTTGACCAGGGTGCGCCCTCCGGCAATGCGGCGGGGCGTGGGGTCTGCCGCCACCATACCCCGGACGCACACGCATTCCCCGGCCGTCAGCTCCCGGATGGGCCGGACGGCGGTCCGATCCTCATACCCCCGGGGGAAATAGGCGATCAGGTCTCCCAGGGTGGTAATGCCCAGCTTTTCCAGGGCGGCGGCCCGGGCCTCACCGATGCCCTTGATATATCGCACATTGGTGCCCAGGTCTGCCATAAGACCGCCTCCTTCGTTCTTATTTCCGGCGGTAGGTCACATATTGGAACGACACGCCGCCGGAGGTAAATGTCTCGCTTTGTTCCGCCTCTGTCCACGCACTGTCCCGGGATAAATCGGGGAAAAACGCGTCGGCCTGGGGCGCGGCGAAGATCCTCGTCAGATACACCGTGCCGCACCTTGGCAGCAGCTGGCGGTACACGCTTTCCCCGCCGATGACCACCGCGTCCTCCGGCACCTCCGCCAGGTCATGGATTACCTCCGCCCCCGGGGCGGTGAAATCCGTATCCCGGGTCAGCACCAGGTTCCGCCGGTCCGGCAGGCCCCGGCCCCCGGGGAGACTCTCCAGGGTCCGGCGGCCCATGACCACGGTTTTCCCCAGGGTCAGCTGCCGGAACCGCCGCAGGTCCTCCCGGATGTGAAACAGCAGAGCGCCGTCCTTGCCGATGCCGCCGTTTTCGCACACGGCCACAACGGCGGTCATTGGTCCGCCTCCCCGTCCTCATGGGGCCGCCAGCACCACACCACCGGGTCCGGCGCGGGAGTCAGCCCCAGCTTTTTCTGCAGGGCGTGGGAGGCCGGATTGTCCTCATACACATGGCAATAGGGCGTCCAGCCCCGCTCCAGATGCCACCGGATCAGCCACCCCTCCAGGGTCATGGCCAGGCCCCGGCGGCGATACTCCGGCAGGACCTCTAAAATGCCCATGCTGCCCTCGTGGTGCACACCGATGAAAGCCGCCAGCTGCCCGTCCTCAAACAGGCCCCACAGCTGCCCCGCCTCCACCCGGCTGCGCAGATATGCCGCCTCGTCGTCCTCCGGGTGATAGTGGGCGGCGCACAGGGGGAGGTATTCCTCCGTTATAGGCCGCACCTCCGCGGCGGGGACCCGGGGCGGCTGGCTGCCGCCATAGACCCACTGGGTGCAGGGGACGCCCTTTTTCAGGCCAAAGGCCCGGGCCACCTCGTCACTGGCCCCCTGGGGGACGCAGAAAAGCCCCCCGTTTTCCAGCCCCAGGCGGCGCAGAAGCGCCGCCAGAGCCGGTCCATCGGTGATATCGCTCATGACCAGGTGGTCATTCCGGACCACCCGGCCCTCCGGACCGCTGTACAGCACGCAGCCGTCTCCCTTCCGCAGCGCCAGCTGGTCCACATTGGCGCTGTTCCATTGGTTATACATACGGATTCTCCCTCTTTTCTTAGCGGTGTATTTTCCCCTCTATTATACCTGTCCCCGGGAAAAATGCAAACTATCTTTCCGGGACAAAACGTGGTATACTGGGGAAAACCCTGAAAGGAGCGCCGCCATGACCAAGGACGAGCTGCGGCAGAAGGCCAACGATCTGCCCCTTGCCCCGGGGGTCTATCTGATGATGGACAAAACCGGCAAAGTGATCTATGTGGGCAAGGCCAAAAAGCTGAAAAACCGCGTCAGCCAATATTTCCAGGATACTGCCTCCCACAATGAAAAGACCCGGGCCATGGTGTCCCAGGTGGATCATTTCGATACCATTTTCGTGTCCACGGAGTTCGAGGCCCTGATCCTGGAGAACTCTCTCATCAAGCGCCACATGCCCCGGTACAACATCCTGCTGAAGGACGACAAGGGCTATCCCTTTGTGCGGCTGGACGCCGACGCGGCCTATCCCCGCTTCTCCCTGGTGGGAAAGACCGCTGACGACGGCGCGAAATACTTCGGCCCCTTCGGCGGACGGCGTGAGACCCGCCTGGCCATCGAGGCGGTGTGCGGCGCCCTGCGCCTGCCCATCTGCACCCGCCAGTTTCCCC
>UMHS01021940.1_pt1 | contig 10607 bp, 10 predicted proteins | sample 1965611 | NCBI WGS metagenome assembly UMHS01 (sample SAMEA4836106, study PRJEB28245) | human gut metagenome | biome: gut microbiome; material: fecal sample | place: Denmark | collected 2008
AATTTACTGGGTTTTTGTAAAATAATTTTTTCCATTTATTTTCTTTGTCTCCATAATTTATATAATGAATATATATTTCTTTTTTCAATTGTAATTGTAGTTTGGGAATATCTTGTATGAGTTTTAAAAGATAATCGACTCCTTTATGTTCGGTTAAAGAGGATGGAAAACCGATATGTAGGACTTCTCCTTTCTGTTTATGGTATATGGGACTGAATAAATCCGTGTCTACTCCTCCGCTTGGAGAAATAAGTATTTTTTTAGGATCAATTTTTAGTTGCTTGGCAATAATTGAACCGTAATAATGAGAAGGTGATATATGAATGTCTGTACTTTTGAATGTTTTCTTCATTAAAGAACGAATAAACTTAAATAACCAAGTATTGTGAATTAATTCTTCTCCGTGCCAATGGTAAATGATTTTATTTTTTTGGAATGGGATGCGTATAAACAGCGGAAGTAAAAAAGTGTAATGATTGATATATAATACATCATATTGTTTTAACGGTGCTAATAATAATCGAGAATAAAATGTAATATAATCTTTGATCTTTTTTAATCCGGATCCTGAAGGGCGTAATACGACTGTATCTACATGAAATCCGCCGCTTTCGAGTGCAAGTTTGATGGATTCAGCATATGTCCCGCTATTAGGCATTTGTGGAGATGGGTATGCATTGTTTATCAGTATAATTTTTTTTGTCATACAGGTTGTTAGTATCTTATGCTATTTTTTAAAATATAGCGGTAAGTGAGTAAAGCTAATTCATTATATTTATTCTTTGAAAATATCCATTCTCCATTATATTGAACAGGATATCCCCCAGATGATTGTTTGAATAGGTATACTAAGTTACTGCTGTTGATTCCTGGTCCTATTCTTCCGAAATCGAAGATCTTAATATTATTTTCAGAGAGGTAATCTAGTATTTTATCAAGAATAAAATAACTTGCGCCGTTTTTTCTTGAATAAGAACTATTTGCTCCATAAATATCCCAAGCCTGTTTGTTCTCAATATAAACAATTCTTCCTGAAACTATTGTACCAGTTTCGTTGTAAACAAAGAATAATTTGAAATTAGGATCATGAAGCAGATTGTAAATATCTTTTTTATCAAGAGTATACGTTAGATGTTTTATTTTCGCCATTTCACTAAAAATTTGGGCAAAGATTTCACATTCATCCATAGTTGGTTTAGTTATAACTTCGAAGGAACATTTGGCATTGATTGCTTTTTTTACATTATTTTTCCAACTTCTATGTGGAAGAGGCCTGTCGATAGTGTTGACTAAGATAGTCAGTGGGCAAGTTGTTTGATGAAGAGGGCGGATGAATCCGGCCTGACGTATTCCGATTTCATATTCAATATTGTAGAGAGAAAGGCTGGAAACGAATATCAAAGAATATCCAATTTTGGTTATTTCTGCATAAAAGTTCCGAATAGTTTCTAGCTCTGGATTTTTAATGGCTTCTCCCTGTATCCGCAAGATGGAGCCTATGAGGGGCTTTTTATAAAGCTCTCCCCGACAACAAATAGTAGGATTCGTTGAATTATCGACAAAATAAACACTATTATCATTAGTACTCATATATTTATCCCATCCTTTACTTTGAGTAAAAGGAACTGTATCCATCTGTTTTATTATTTCGAAAAATAGTTGTTTTTTTATTATTTCCATCTGATTGTTTTTTTGTTGAATATTTTAAAAATGATGAACTTCTTTTTGGTTTTGAAGCCTACTTTTGTTTCAGCTTTTAAGGCTGGATAGTTACTTGTTAGTATTACTACAATACTTCGTTTTTTCCCATATTTGTAAAGCTGATTTAATCTGAAATTCAAAACATAACTGTGAAGTCCTCTTCTTCTGAATTCAGGCATACAATAATCATCTAATAAAGCACCTTCGTCCTCATTCAGTTTTAGTTCGAAGTTATATGGGAGTGGAAGTTTGTCTAGACTTATCCAGGCTGAATAAGCTAGTTTGTTGTTTATTACAATTCCATATGGAATATACGTTTTGTCGATTAACCGTTTTTTTATATCGGCAAGTTTTATCTTTGTAAAATAGGAAGCATCCCCTTTTAGGAAATCATCGAATGTCAGTTTTCGGATTATATAGCCGGTATTATTTTTCACTTCCAGTATACCGGAAGTGAGTACTTTTTCCATATAGTAGAATGTTTCCCACACAAAACCTATTTGCCGAAAGGCAAAATGGAAGATTCGAACAACAGTACCTGATGTTCCATATTGTTTTTTGTGTACTTGTATTTTTTTTAATAAATTCATTTGATAACAGATAATTTTCTTTTGATTTTAACTAGCGGTTTAAAAATGTATTTCAATCCGTCTACAACACAGATATTTTCTTTGTAATTTAGTGTATGTAAACCGTGTCTATATTGGGTATCAGGTAGAATATTTATTGATTTTTCTTCTTTGAATTTATTTTTATCAATGGATTTGATTTGGCAGATATAAAGAGAAGCTCCATAACTTTTAAAAGAGTTTTGTGTACATCTGTATAAATGATCGTTATAAATATATAGACCTCCACCAGAACGAGCCGATGTAATATCTTGTTTTACAGGATTATCAAAGAAAGGGATATAAGGACCGAACAGATTATCTGAATAGTAAATTAGTAAATCTGCATCTTGATCAAAATTCAGAGATGTACATAATAGAAAATAGGTATTATTAAGTTTTGTAACTACCGGATCTACAACCGGTGCTTGTATTAATTTTTGGGGAAACTCTAACTTTTGGTATTTCTGATTATAAGTATAGATAAAAAGTGATCCACTTTGGCTGTTTTCAGGAATGATGTATGTTTGATCGTTTTCCTCATAAATAAATGGAAAAGATAAATGCGTATCGAGTTTTAATAAGGTTTTTCTGTGTATTAACCTGTAGTCTCTGCGAGAAATGGTTAATAAAGAAATTTCACCTTTCCATTTAGCGTAAAAAAATTCTTCAACCAATACTTCAATTTTTTCATCTGTCACTTTTAGAATAAAAGGATCTGCGAAAAAACGATCGTGATAGGGATGCTTGAGCCAATGGATGACTGGTTGAAAAGATATGTTGTTTATGATATCATCTATGGATGATTCAATAAAACCAATATTCCAATGGAATATACCTAATTTTTTTTCTAAATTTTTTGTTGAAAATAGTTGCATAATAATTTAAATTTGATCCCACCAAAAAAAATAAGTTGCCTTCATTCTTTCTTGATCTCCTAAATAAATAGTACTGCTTAGGCTTAAAAGTTGGGTTACAATTATTAGTAAAAAAATAAATGTATGTGTAATGCTTTTACCTCCATACTTCCATAAATATACCATTAAATAAGAGAAAACAATAATATTCATATTGATGAAAAATAGGAATGGTCTTTGTAAAGCGTGATTTCCAACTAATAGAAGGTTTATGTAAGAACCAACAATATACAAATTGTAATATATACTTATATTTGATGAGGGAAATGTGTCTTTGATTTTTTTGTTATATAATATAAGTATGACATTTAATGAAAATATGAGCCATGTGCGTGGTCCATATACATATTCTTCATCAATAGCCAAAATATTATCTATATTGCTATATCTGTCTCCTAAGCCAATTAGACTCAGTATTACATCTATATTATTTAAATATTGGTTCCAAATAGAAACACCACTTAAAAATAGAGCACCGAATAGTAATGTAAGTTGCAGAGGTATATTTCTAAGAAAGTCTTTTCCTGGTTTAAAGATGAAATATAGAGGAATTAGCAGAAGTGCTGTTTTGTGAAGTGTAAATCCGATAACAACACATAGCATATAGGGTATAAATCTTCTTTGCTTGATAAAAGGGATAGCGTATACGAATAAACACCAAACTAAAGATTGTCTGATAACACTCATCCATCCTAAAAAAGCTCCAGACATAATCATGAATGATAGAAATGGGAAAAGATATCCTTCTTTTCTAAAAGTATAATAAATTAAAAATATTTGTAAGAAAGCAATTAGGCCAAAATAAATGGAATAGTGTAGTCCGGTTTCTGCCATTAATCGAGTAACAAATTCGAATCCTATCTCCAAATCGTCTCTGATAGTATAATAATGAGCGTATCCTTCATATATATCTAAATAGCTCATGTAGTCATTGCCTACATTATATCTGATTCCAAAAATAAAAGAGAAACAAATTATCGGTAAGATAAAATCTATGTTGTACCAATTAAATTTAGAGTCTATACATTTGTAATATCTTTTCATGTAGATATATCCGGAAAAAATCATTATCAACATGAGTAATGTATATATGTAAATTGTTTGAATCATATCTAATTAAAGTAATTTGTAGTATAGTTTTTTGAGATGTGAATACCACTTTGGATAGATTTTTATTTTTTGTAATAATAGATAGTGTATGGAAAAAATGAAATTTGTATTATTATATACAGATGTAAGACTGTAAATAGTTTTGTCTAATGATGTGATAGATAGTATATCACTGAATTTGTATCCTATTTCCATTAAATATCGAATTCTGTAAAGATGATATTTTGTGATATATTTGGGGTTAACATTTTTTTCTGTGAGATATTGGTAGCACCAGTCATTAGAGAAGATGATATTTTTTAATATACGGTTGGAAATTTTGGGATATGAATTGGATTCCTTGTTTAAATAATAACAATAACATGAATGATGAGTGGAACTTGATTTTTTTGCATAGGATATTAATTGGATAAATAACATTCTGTCTTCTGCATTTGTTATACCTGAATATGAAACTATTGGATGATTTTTAAATAAGTTTGTAGAATAAATATTTCCCCATAATGTATAAGGAATTTTTTGCTCTAAAAATAGATTTTGTATTTCCTCTGAAGAACTATTTGTTGGTATATAACGTATAATATTTTTTTGAGACATATTATTGTTGATAATTGTATATCCACCAAATACAATATCTGATTTGTCTGTGATGATTGTGTCGTAGAGGATCTGAAAGGCATTTTGAGGGAAATAGTCATCTGCATCACTGAAAATAATGTATTTACCTTTAGCTTTGATATAGCCACTTTCCCTTGCAGACATTGTCCCTTCATTTTTTTCTTTGTTAATGATTATTATTCGGTCATCTTTTAGAATGTATTGTTTTACTATTTCGAAAGATTTATCTTGACTTGCATCATTGACTATAATTACTTCAAAATTTTTGAATGTCTGTTTAATGATTGACTCCAAACATCTTGAAATCCATTTTTCTGCATTATAAACAGGTATGATAACACTTATTTCAGGTTTAGTATTTCTGTTCATTTGAATAGTTTATTATTTCTGTATACGTTTAAAATTCCATCTTTTTATTTTTAGAATTAATTCTTTTGGTAGTAAATATTCAACTGTCTTTTTTAGATAGTGATAAATTATAAATTTGAAATATTTTATTTTCCATTCTATTGTTTGCTCGCGTTCGGATATAATCCCGAACTCTTTCTCTCTTGTAATCCTGTTAGAAGAGGAAACTCCTTCTCGAGCATCAAAAATTGCGATTGTACTTGGAACATATTGAAGTATTTTCCCTTCTTTTAGACAAAAAAGAAAAAAGTCATAATCAGCACAAATTTTATATTTTGTATTAAATTCCCGTTTCTTAAGTAAGTAAGTCCTTACAAATGAAGATTGGTGGCAGAAAATCATACTTTCTTTTAAATATGTAAGAGATGCTGGCTTTCTTATATATTTTCCAAATGTGTAAATAAATTCTGTATCACCATAAATGATATCAGTACTTGGTTTCGGAACTGGTATAAACAGTGAACTTAAAATATTTTGGTCATAAAACCTATCTCCAGCATTCATAAAATTTATCCAATCACCGGTTGACTGTCGAATTCCTTTGTTCATCGCATCATATATGCCTTCGTCTGGTTCGCTAATCCAATATGTGATTTTATTTTGATATTTTTTTATAATATCTATCGTTCCATCATTGCTATTGCCATCAATAACAATGTATTCAATATTGGGATATGTTTGATCAATAATACTTTTTATTGTCATTTCTAAATCATCTTTACAGTTATATACAACTGTTATAATGGAGATTAAAGGATATCTATTTGGATTCATCTTTTTATTAATCTTAAGATTTGATATATGAATGGATCTTTAACTATTAGTAAATAGGAAATGTATATAATAGAACAGATAGTAATGCTTATAAGAATAAATGGAATGTTTTGTAAGTGTGTATAAGATAGTCCAGTTAATACAATTGTAATTAATAGACTTGCTATAATATATTGTGTGTTTTGTCTATTTATGAGTTTGAATGGGAGGTATTTATGTCCTAATCCAATCATCAATACAAATACAATCAATTCAGCAATAGATGTTGTAATTGCAGCTCCATATTGTGACATGTGAGGGATTAGTATCCAATTTAAAGAAAAATTGGTGGCTGCTCCGATTGCTGTTGCAATGATTACAATTATCTCTTTACCTTGAGGGTAGAGAATCTGTATGCCGATGACATTGGATAAGCTAATAATGAATATAATAGGAGAAATTAATTGTAATGTTAATATAGATGGTTCAAATCCTTCTCCACAAAACAGTTCAATAATAGGTCTTGCCATGAAAAGCAGTCCAATAAACATTGGCAGACTAAGTCCAATAGCAAAACTTATCGTTTTATTGGCTAATTTAGTGAATTCCTTTTTTTCTCCGGTAATTATCAGATTTGAAAATCTAGGTAATAAGACGCTTCCCATAGATGCGACTATTGCTAAAACAGCTCTGGTTAATCGTGTTGCTGCAGTATAATATCCAACTGCTTCTTGATCTTTTAGAAAACCGAGCATAACAGAATCTAAATTGACGTAAATACTTATAATTAAGTTTAATACAAAAATTTGTAAAGCAGGTTTTAAATGTCTAGAAAGTGATAATCTTTTAAACTCAATCTTGTGAATCTTGATATATTTTCTAAGTCTGATAAAGTTGAAAATATTACTACCGCTATTGGCAATAACAGTTATAAGTGCATAGATAAATAAATCATTTTTATCTTTTACAAATACAAAAAGGGCAATTAAAGATAATATCCGAATAACCAATGTTCGGATTGTAATATACTTAAAATCTTCTATTGCTTGATAAAACCATACGACTCCAACTGTATTGAAACAAATATTGATACTTAATAATAAAAAGAGGGGAATGTCAACTTTTATTATTGAAATAGTACTGGCTAAAATAAAAACAATAATATATCCTCCAAGGGTTAGTAATCCATGTAGAAGTAAGATTTCAATAGTTGTTATACTATATTTTTTTTCATCATCACGAATACGTGCTATCTCTCTTATTGCATAAAGAGGAATTCCTAAAGAACAACAAAGGATAATATAGTCAATTATTGATTGAAAAAATTGGAATTTTCCAATTCCTTCAGCTAATAGAATACGTGACAAATAGGGAAATGTTATCAATGGAAATAGAAGGCCACTTAATGTATTAATTAGATTAAACGCATAATTTCTTCTTATTGAACTGTTTCCAAAAGTGTTGTTTGATGCCATTTTATGATGATACTTTATTTCTTAAACACCCCGCAAAAATCCAATATCACTTTTTCTTCGTTGTGAGGTAATGTTTTGAATTCTTTGTGGGAGACGAGGAAGGCGACGATGTCGGCGCGGGTGTAGGCGGATTTGTAGTCGGTCAGTTTGAAGACTGGATGTTCGTGAACGTTAGGTTCGACGATCAGGATGTCGGTATCGGCTGAACGTTGGAGAACTTTCGAGGTGATGTATTTGGCTGGTGATTCGCGCAAGTCGTCGATATCAGGCTTAAAGGAAAGGCCCATCAGAGCTACTACCGGTTTACGATGATGCTCAAGGAAGAAGCGGAGGATGGCGTTTTCGATTTTTTCGGCGCACCAGAATGCTTTGTAATTATTGATTTCGCGTGCTTTCGAGATAAGTTGCGACTCGTAGGGAAATTCGGATGTCAGGAAATAAGGATCTACGGCGATGCAATGTCCTCCCACGCCTGAACCTGGTTGCAGAATGTTGACACGCGGATGTTTGTTGGCGAGTTCGATCAGTTCCCAAACGTTGATACCTGCCTTGTCGCAGATCAGCGACAGTTCGTTGGCGAAAGCTATTTGGACGTCACGTGACGAATTTTCCGTCAGTTTGCACATCTCCGCTGTCCGGGCGTTTGTCCGGTGGAGTGTCCCTCTGACAAAGTGGCGATAGAATTGTATCGCCTTTTCAGTTGATTCGGAGTTGATTCCTCCGATGACCCGGTCGTTCTGCATCAGTTCGTAGATGACATTGCCTGGTAAAACGCGCTCCGGACAATAAGCGATATATATTTTTCCTTCCAGTTCCGGACGCAAAGCGTAGAGCAGATTTGCCATCTTTTCGGTGGTCCCGACAGGTGAAGTCGATTCGATGACGAAAAGATCCCCTTTCTTAAGAAAAGGTGCGACCATACGTGTAGCGGCTTCGACATATGAAATGTCCGGTTCATGATTTCCTTTGAACGGAGTTGGTACGACGATCAGGTATACATCGCTTTCTTCCGGAACATCTGATGCTTTCAGCTTACCGGATTCCATGACTTCCGAACACAACTCCTGTAATCCAGGTTCCACAATATGGATAACACCTCGGTTTGTCATTTCCACTACTTTCGGATTTACGTCGACCCCGATAACTTGAATGCCGCTTCCGGCTGCGATAATAGCTGTAGGCAGGCCGATATAGCCCAATCCCATAAAACATGCTTTCATTATTTGTATTTTTTCTAAATTCGTTTGACCCATTCTTTTCCGTTTAAAAATTCTTTTTTGTTTCTGGCCTTTTCAAACCAAATGCTTAATACCACCCAGATCACGATGTCGCCGGCAAATACGATATTGATATTCACGAACGACACGAGCAAGATATTGAGGCTACTGAATAGACTGGCGATTACGACGATACTGATCATCGCCTTGTGTGCGCTCATTCCCATATCGAGGAACTTATGGTGGATGTGATTACGGTCTGGTTTGAATAGTGGCCGATGGCTGCGTGCCCGTACGATCATCACACGCACAACGTCGAACATTGGTACGATCAGTGTCGAGAAGGCGACCACGATGGCACCGGCGGAATAGTGTGCAACATCCGGATTGTAAGATGCATAGCGGATGGCGAGGAATACCAGAATATAGCCCAATGTCAGACTCCCCGTGTCACCCATGAATATTTTCCTCCCGTGATCAGCCTGTCCGAAGACGTTGTAATAGAAGAAAGGCACCAGCACTCCAAGAGTCGCGAATGACAGCAGGGCGTATATCCACATTCCGTTAATCAAGAATAGACTGCCAAGCACGAGTAATGCCGAGCCAGTTAGCCCTGAAGCCAATCCGTCGATTCCGTCGATCAGGTTAATGGCATTGGTGATAAATACAATTACGAGGATAGTAAGCGGAATACCGATCCATGATGCCAGTTCGTGTATTCCGAATAACCCGTAGAGATTGTTGATCCATAGTCCTGACAACGGCAGGAGCAAGGCTGCCACAATCTGCACCATGAACTTCTTTGTATAACGCATTCCCACCAGATCGTCTTTCAACCCGGCGAGGTAGAGTAAGATCACTCCGCAAACCAACAGGTAGAATTCCGAAAGGGTATGTGTGAGTAACCATAGCGGTATTTGCTGTCCGTACATGTATCCCGCGCAATAGAGTGCGGAAACAAATGAGAGGGAGAACAGAATTGACGGAGCGAAAGACAATCCCCCCAGTCTTGGGATGGCTCCTTTATGTACCTTCCGACTGTCCGGAATGTCGAAAAGCCGTTTTTTCAGCGCGACGACCAAAATCCTCGGAATAATGATCATCGACATCAGGGCAGAGATCGTGAAGGCCAATAAAATCAATAGGTATATCATATAACAAATTTCGGTTTATATGTGACAAAGTTCGTCAGTCACATAGATATGTTCTGGCGATTGTCCACTATTCTTATAGTTTGAGAAGTAACAAGAGGCAGGAATAAAACGTTTTGTCTTTTGATTGTAATTGTGGTATTTTAGAAACCGTTTCCTAAAAATAATGGAGAAAATACGGAGGGATGGGATTTGTATAAAAGGAAAAGAACAAGAGGTATGGGTTATGATTCAACCTATGCCTGCAAGTCATTGCCTAAGCAGAATGCATTATAGTATGTTAATAAGGAAAAGAATATTTAGCGAGTGCTAAAATGCTGTTTTAGGTAGTGGTGAAAGAGCATTATATGGCCTTCTATCGCCTCTGTGTGTGAAGGTCGGTATTCAATGAAGCATTCTTTCGCATGAACCATCTGTCTGGCAGTTATCCGACTTCTTTTTCATGCTAGTCCATTTTTAATTTCATGCCAGTCTATTCGCAAATGGATGCCAGTGCATATAAAACTCCATGCATGTTACTTAGTGGATGGAGTTTGTCGGCTTGCATTTGTCCTGTAATCATAACCGGAGACATCGGTTTGACGCATTGGAGGATGTGTCGAATTGACATTACCGGACGCGGATGACGCAGAATACGCAGACAGACGCA
>UMHS01054594.1_pt1 | contig 10554 bp, 7 predicted proteins | sample 1965611 | NCBI WGS metagenome assembly UMHS01 (sample SAMEA4836106, study PRJEB28245) | human gut metagenome | biome: gut microbiome; material: fecal sample | place: Denmark | collected 2008
CGCCTTGATTTCGGACCCGCATCGGCGACGCCTGCGGGACCTAGACTCTGTCAGATGATGCTGCCGTCAGTTGCCTGACCCGACCCAGAGACCAGCCGGTGCAGCACCTCGCCAATTAGGCGGCGAGGGCGAAACGCTTGTTGTTGGCGTTTATTGGTTTGCAGCGGATTTACGAGGTGACTGCACCTCGACATGCCCCATACAGCGTCCGCGTCCCCGTCGAAACCAAGGCGCCCCCGTATGTGGATTTTGAAGTATAGGAAAGATGCGCGCAAAAAGCAAACCGCTTTTTGCTCGATCGTGCATCAAAATGATGCGCCGTGAATGATCGCCCAGGTCGAAAGGTCTTCGGGCGTTTCGGCGATGAAGTTCGCCCCCCAGCTCTCGACGGCCGTGTGAATGTAGCCCCAGGCGCAGGCGGCGCAGGGAATCGAGGCGGCCTTGGCCGCTTCGACGTCGCGCGGGTCGTCCCCGGCGTAGAAGGTCCCGTGCGGGTCGGACTGCAGGATCTCCATGGCCTTGAGGAGCATCGAGGGAGAGGGCTTCATGGCGCAGCCTTCGTGGTCGCTTCCGATCACGAGGTCGAGATACTTCATGAGGCCGAGCCGTTCGCAAAGGGGATGAGCGAGGGGCTCCACCTTGTTCGTGACGACGCCGAGCCGCCAACCGCTCTCCTTCAACGTACGGAGCATTTCTTCGATGCCCGTATAGAGTTTCGAGCCCGTGAAGCCCGAGTCGCCGTAGTGGCGCAGAAAGCGTTCTCGACGGTCCGCAAAGGTGGGATCGTCGCGTTCGATCCCGTAGGCGGCGCGAAGGAGGCCCGGCGCCCCCTTGCTCGCGTAGATCCGGATCGCTTCGTAGGGAACGGGAGAGAGACCTTCGTCGCGGCGCGTTTCGTTGATGGCCGCCACGAGGTCGGGGGCCGAATCCACGAGCGTGCCGTCCAAATCAAAGAGAAAGGTGGGGGCTTTGTCGGACATGATGTCTGGAATGATTCGCTAACGCCGGGAGGGAACCGGCGGACGTGGGCTAGTGTAGTGGAAATCGGGACGGGTGGCGGTGGATACGAAAAGGCCCCCGACGAAACGGGGGCCTTCGATCAGATCTCAGTAATCAGGATTATTCCGCAGGACGGGTACCCGAGACTTCGACCACCGCGCGGCGGTTCGGAGCCAGGCACTGGATGAGCTGACGGAAGTTCTTGATTTCACCGTTGCGGGTCGGATCCGGGCAGTTGACGACCGGGTCGGCTTCGCCGCGGCCTTCAGCCTGGATCAGGGAGGCGTCAACGCCCTTCGAAACGAGGTAGGCCTTCACGGATTCGGCACGACGCTGCGAGAGTTCGAGGTTGAACTTGTCGGAACCGATGCGGTCGGCATAACCCGTCGTAACGATGACTTCAACGTCCACGCCGGCGATCTTCGAGACGAGTTCGTCGAGAGCGGCTTCGCCTTCAGCCTTGAGGTCGGCCTTGTTGTAGGCAAAGAGCGTGTCGGCCGAGAGCGTAACCTTTTCCGGAGCCTTCTGGACGACCAGAGCGGGTTCAACGCAGGCTTCGCCGAGAATGTCGGCGTCGCAGTTGCAGCCGTCACCGCTCGCCTGGGCGAGGGCGGGGGTCCAGAAACCGGTACGGTAGCAGAGGCCGTAGCCGGACTTGACGATCTTGCCGTCGGAGGAGTGGACGTAGGGGCTCACCTGTTCGGCCGACATGGCGGCGCCGGAAACGGCAAGCATGAGCGCAGCAACGATGCCGCTAAGTTTGACGGAGGTCTTCATAAACACACATCCTTTATTGTTAAATGCAAACGCCTTATCGATTGTGGTACAGACTACAAATCACCGGCAGTGCTGGATACGTCGGGGGACTCCGTAAAAACTCTGGGAGATTCTCCAACGGAAAGAATGGGAATTCTTCATTGAGGAGTATAGAGGATCCGCCCGACGAAATCAGCGCGCCGCAATCGTTTAAAGGAAGCTTCTCAGGGATAATGCCGATAAAAGCTTCTCGGCCCGAATCATTAAAGGCGTGAGGCCCAATGCTTTGCGGCCTCACGCACGGCTTCCGAGAGGTCGGCGCCGTCGTAACGAATCGTTGCCTTTTTCTCGACGAGGAGTCGTCCCGCCACCCACACGTGGGTGACGTGTTCGCGTCCCGACGCATAGAGAAGCTGCGCGGCCGGATCGAAGGTCGGCAGGCTTTCGACGCTCGAGAGGTCGACGGCGACGAGGTCGGCGGCCTTGCCCGCTTCGAGCGACCCGATTTCATGGTCGAGATGCAGGGCGCGCGCGCCGCCGAGGGTGGCCGCTTCGAGCATGTCGGCGACCGTGGCGCTCGTCGTGTCGCCCGCGACCGCCTTGGCGAGCATCCCCGCGATGCGCGTGTCGCCGAGAAGATCGAGTTTGTCGTTCGAAGCCGCGCCGTCCGTTCCGATCCCGACGTTCACGCCCGCCTTGAGAAGCTTCACGACGGGGGCGAAGCCCGAGGCGAGCTTCAGGTTCGAGGCCGGACAGTGGCACATCGAGGCGCCGCGTTCGGCAAGGAGCGCGATTTCCTCGTCGTTGAAGTGCACGCCGTGCACGGCGACGAGGCGGTCGTTGACGAGACCGAGGCGGTCAAGACGCGCGAGCGGGCGCACGCCGTGGTCGCGCACGGAGTCCGACACCTCGACGGCCGTTTCATGCACGTGCATGTGAACGGGCAGGTTGTAGCGCTCGGAGATTTCCGCGCAGCGGCGAAGCGAATCGTCCGACACCGTGTAGGGCGCGTGCGGCGCCACCGTCGCCGTGACGAGGGGATCGCCCGCGTCGCGCACGGCGAGAATCGTTTCCTCCATCTTTTCGAGGTATTCCCCGTCGTTCTTGGCGTAGGCCGAGGGGAAGCCGATGATGAAGGCCGACACGGCGGCGCGAAGGCCCGCGCGGCGCAGGCCCTTCGCGGCCGAGAGCGGGAAGAAGTAGTGGTCCGACGTCGTCGTGACGCCGCCCGAGAGCATTTCGAGGCCGGCGAGCCGGGAGCCTTCCTCGACGAATTCGGGGCTCATGAGCTTGCCTTCGGCCGGCCAGATCTTGGTCGTGAGCCAGTCCATGAGCGGAAGGTCAGCGCCGAGGCCGCGCACGAGGTTCATCGCCGCGTGGCTGTGCAGATTCACGAAGCCCGGCAGGAGAATGTGTCCGGGCAGGGGGACGAAGCGGGCTTCGGGGTGGCGCGCACGGGCCTCTTCCCTCGGGAGGAGCGCTTCGATGCGGTCGCCGCGCATGACGAGGCTGTACCCGGTGTGGAGAACATTTTTCGGCACGATCGGCAAAAGCCAATCGGGTTCGAGAACGGTGTAGAGAGTGTCCATGATGCAAGAGAGAAAGAAATTGTGGCGGGCATTCTAACAAGGCAAGGAAGCGCCATCCTGATACAATAGACGATCTCTCGCTTTTCGGCGCCGCGCCGTCCGATGTGCTCGGACGACGGACCGCCGCGTGCGCCCGCCGTGGCGCGTTTCGGACGAAAGGTCCGAAGAACAACGAACAGACCGTTTGCCGCGGAACGCGCCTTCTCTGGAGAGGGTTCCGTTCCGGCCGAGAGGGCAGAAAACGGCTTTCTTCACTACATTCACTGAGGCTTTCCGAATGGATGAGATCACTGACAACGATGACGGGTTGACGCCGGAAGCGGCCGAGGAGTCGCCTTCGCCCGCCAACGCCATCGCTCGGGAACTGCTCCCCGTTTCGCTCGAGACGGAGATGAAGCGCTCCTACCTCGACTACGCCATGAGCGTGATCGTGGGCCGCGCGCTGCCCGATGTCCGCGACGGTTTGAAACCCGTGCATCGCCGCGTTCTCTACGCGATGCACGAGATCAAGAATACGCACAACAATCCGCACAAGAAGGCGGCCCGCGTCGTGGGGGAAGTGCTCGGTAAGTACCATCCGCACGGCGACTTGGCGGCCTACATGACGATCGTGCGCCTCGCGCAGAACTTCTCGATGCGCTACCCGCTCGTGGACGGTCAGGGGAACTTCGGCTCGATCGACGGCGACAATCCCGCCGCCATGCGTTACACCGAAGTCCGCCTCGAAAAGATCGCCTCGACGACGCTCGCCGACATCAACGAGGAAACGGTCGACTTCACGCCCAACTTCGACAATTCCGAAATGGAGCCCGTGGTCCTGCCGACCCGCCTGCCGCAGTTGCTCGTGAACGGCTCTTCGGGCATCGCCGTGGGCATGGCGACGAACATTCCGCCGCACAACGTGCGCGAAACGATCGACGCCTGCCTCTACTGCCTCGAACACCCCGAGTGCTCGGTGGACGACCTCATTCCCCTCATGCCCGCGCCCGACTTCCCGACGGGCGGGATCATCTTCGGCCTTTCCGAAGTGCATCAGGGCTACCGCACGGGCCGCGGGCGCGTCGTCATCCGCGCGCGCACGCACCTCGAGGAGTGGGGCGCCCGCAAGGACCGCACCCGCATCGTCGTCGACGAGATCCCCTACATGATCAACAAGCGTGCGCTTTACGAGCGCATGCACGAACTCGTTCGCGAAAAGAAGCTCGAAGGCATCTCCGAGATGCGCGACGAGTCGACCGAACAGATCCGCATCTGCATCGACCTCAAGCAGGGCGCCATGCCCGAGGTGGTTCTCAACAACCTCTACAAGCTCACGGCCATGCAGTCCTCCTTCGGGATGAACATGGTCGCCCTCGTCGACGGGCAGCCGATGCTCCTCAACCTGAAGGAACTCATCGAACACTTCATCGCGCACCGTCGCGAAGTGGTGACGCGCCGCACGGTCTTCCGTCTGCGCAAGGCCCGCGACGCCGGTCACATCCTCGAAGGTCAGGCCGTGGCGCTCGCGAACCTCGACGAATTCATCCGCATCATCCGCGCGTCGAAGACGCCCGAAGAAGCGACGACGGCGCTCTATGAACGCGCCTGGCCCGCGGAATTCGCCCGCGAACTCGTCGCCCGCGCGGGTGTGCTCTCTTCGAAGCGCTATCCCGACGGCATGGAATTCGGCCGCGGTCTTCGCGAAGACGGCACCTATCTCCTCACGAAGGTGCAGATTGAAAACATCCTCGCGATGAATCTGCGCCGCTTGACGGGGCTCGAACAGGAACGCGTGCGCAACGACTACCACGCGACGATGGACAACATCATCGACCTCCTCGACATCCTGGCCCGTCCGGAACGCGTCAACGCGATCATCGGCGACGAACTGAAGGAAATCAGCGAGGAGTACGGCGACGAACGCCGCTCGACGATCGACGTCCTCGGCGATCCGAACTTCGACGAGCGCGACCTGATTCCGAACCGCCGCATGGTCGTCACGCTTTCGCGCGACGGCTTCGTCAAGAGCCAGGAAGTGGCCGACTACAACGCGCAGCGCCGCGGCGGCAAGGGCCGCAAGGTGCAGGAAATGACGCACGACGACGCGGTGGAGGAACTCTTCATTGCGAATTCGCACGACATCATCCTGTGCTTCACGACGGGCGCGAAGGTCTACGCCCTCGACGTCTTCCGTCTGCCCGAAGGGAAGTCGAGCGCGCGCGGCCGTCCGATCGTCAATCTCCTTCCGCTCGAGGAAGAGGAGAAGATCAGCTTCATGCTCCCGATTCAGGAGTTCACCGACGATCTGCACGTCTTCATGGCGACGAACCAGGGCACGGTCAAGAAGGTGCTCCTCTCGAACTTCCGCGGCAGCCGTCTGAAGACGGGCCTGATCGCAACGGTCCTCAACGAGGGCGAATACCTCGTGTCCGTTGCGCTCGCCAAGGAAGAGAGCACCGTCATGCTCGTCAACGACACGGGCATGTGCATCCGCTTCGCCGACTCCGACGTCCGCTCCATGGGACGCGTCTCCCACGGCGTGGGCGGCATGCGCCTCCCCGAAGGATCGGAAATCGTGGCGATGATCGTCTCGAACGATGAGAGCCGCAACGTGCTCATCGTGACGGAAAACGGCTACGGCAAGCGCGTGCCGATTTCGGACTTCCGCCTGCAGCGCCGCAACGGCATGGGTCTGCGCGGCATCAAGCCGTCCGAACGAAACGGCCGCGTCGTCTCGGCGATCGCCGTGGAGGATTCCGACGACATCATGATCCTCTCGACGGTCGGCAAGGTCATCCGCACGCGCGCTTCCGAAGTGCCCGTCTACAGCCGCTTTGCGAAGGGTGTGCGTCTCCTGCGCGTGGAAGAAGGTGAAAAGCTCGTCTCGCTGCGCCGCGTCGAACGCACGGCCGACGAAGCCGACGAGGACGATTACGAACGACTCGATCTGGACGCGGCCGAACTCGAGGCCGTCCGTCACGAAGAGGCCGAGGATCCGACGGTGGAGGACCCCGTCGAAGACGAAGCCCCGGCGGACGACGCCGAAGAGGAAGTCGCGGAGGATTCGTCGAAAGACTGACGAACTTCTCAGCAGTCTTGGTGGAGACGGACACGGACGACGTGTCCGTTTCTGCTGAGAGGAAGGAAGAAATGCCGCAGATTTGGAATTTTTCCGCCGGTCCCGGGATGCTGCCCCATTCCGTACTCGAAGCCGCGCAGAAGGAGTTTCTCGACTACCGCGGACTCGGCGCCTCGATCGTGGAGATGTCGCACCGCACGCACGCCGTCGAGGCGATCGTCGAATCCCTCACCGAAGAACTTCGCGGGCTTCTCTCGATTCCCGAGGAGTTCGAGATCTTCTTCACGCAGGGCGGCGGGCGCACGCAGTTCGCGATGGTGCCTGCGAACCTCTTGCGGGGCAAGACGGGCGCCTATCTCGTGACGGGACTCTGGAGCGCGGCGGCCCTCGAAGAGGCCAAGCGCATCGGCCGCGCCGAAGCGGCCGCGCGCACGACGGGAGACGTTCCCGACACTTCGGACCTTTCGTGGCCCGAGGATCCCGCCTACGTCTACTACTGCGACAACGAAACGGTGCACGGCGTCGAATTTCCGGCGCCTCCGACGGCGCCCGAAGGCGTTCCGCTCGTCGCGGACATGTCGAGCAACTTTCTCACGCGTCCGATCGACTGGTCGCGCCACGGCGTCGTCTGGGCCGCGGCGCAGAAGAATTTTGCGCCCGCGGGCCTCACCGTCGTCATCGCAAGGCGCGATCTTTTGGGCGGACTGCTTCCGCACATGCCTTCGATGTTTGATTGGTCGCTCTACGCCCGCGAAAAGAGCATGCCCAACACGCCGCCCGTCTTTCAGCTCTACATCGCCGATCTCGTGGCGAAGTGGGTGCGCGCCGAAGGGGGCGTCGAAGCGATGAACCGTCGCTCGCTTGAGCGTTCCGCGTTGCTCTACGAGGCGCTCGACGAGCGGCCCGACCTCTATGAAACGACCGTGGCGAAGCGGGCCCGAAGCCGCGTAAACGTTCCCTTCCGACTGCGGGATCCGGAGCGCCTCGCCGACTTCATCGCGGCGGGCGAGCGCGATGGTTTCCGGCAGTTCACCGGCCACGCGAGCGTGGGCGGCCTTCGCGTGTCGCTCTACAACGCCATGCCGCTCGAAGGCCCGCGGCGCTTCGCCGAATTTATGCGCGCCTGGCGTCCCTGAGGATTCCGGGTGACAACGAAAGAATCCCTTCAACAAAGGAGACAAGCATGGAACAATCCGTCCGCGTCATCACGATCGACGGTCCCGCCGCGAGCGGCAAGGGGACCGTGGCCGAACGCATCGCGCACGAACTCGGATTTCACTATCTCGACAGCGGGGCGCTTTATCGTCTCGCCACCTATCGCGCCCTGAAGCTCGGGACGCCGCTTGACGACGCCGAAGCGCTCGAGCGGGTGGCCAGCTCGATGGCGCCCGTCTTTGAGCAGGGCCGCATCCTCCTTGACGGCGAAGACGTGACGCTTCGCATCCGCACCGAAGAAGTGAGCCGCGCGACGAGCCGCGTCGCCGCCGTGCCGGGCGTGCGCAAAGCGCTTTTTGATCTGCAGCGCCGCGCCGCGAAGGCGCCGGGCCTCGTCGCCGACGGACGCGACATGGGAACGGTCGTCTTTCCCGAAGCTGACCTCAAGATCTTCCTCACCGCCTCGGCGCGCGTGCGCGCCGAACGCCGGGCTCTGCAGCTTGAGGCCCGGGGCGAAACCGCCGACCGCGAAGCGTTGACCCGCGACCTCGAAGAGCGCGACCGCCGCGACCGCGAACGCGCCGAAGCGCCCCTCAAGCCCGCCCCCGACGCGAAGCTTCTCGACACCTCGTCGCTCGGCATCGAGGAGGTCGTCAAAAAACTCCTCGATTGGTGGGATGAAGCACGATAAAGTGCAGTACAATCACAAACTTCCGTGCATCGTGAGTTTTCACGGACACGGAAGTTTTTTCTTTTTATCCCTTTAACTCCGCCCAAGGGATCGTCCCGCGGGTGTGTATTACATCAACTCATGTCCATCAACGAAACCAACAAGCCCGCCGAATCCTTCGCCGAGCTGCTCGAAGAAAGTTTTGCCCGTCACGAAATGCGTCAGGGCGAAGTCGTCACCGCCGAAGTGATCCGCGTGGATTACAACTTCGTCGTCGTCAACGCCGGCCTCAAGAGCGAAGCCTACGTGCCCATCGAAGAATTCAAGGATGACCGCGGTGAAGTGACCGTCCAGCCGGGCGACTTCGTTTCCGTCGCCATCGAATCCGTCGAAAACGGCTACGGCGACACCATCCTCAGCCGCGACAAGGCCAAGCGTCTCGCCGCCTGGATGAACCTCGAACAGGCTCTCGAAAGCGGTGAACTCGTCACCGGTACGGTCACGGGCAAGGTTAAGGGCGGTCTCACCGTCATGACCAACGGCATTCGTGCCTTCCTCCCGGGCTCGCTCGTCGACACGCGTCCCGTCAAGGACACGACCCCGTACGAAGGCAAGACCTTCGAATTCAAGGTCATCAAGCTCGACCGCAAGCGCAACAACGTCGTCGTTTCGCGCCGTGCCGTCGTCGAAGCCAACATGGGCGAAGAACGCGCCAAGCTGCTCGAAACGCTCAAGGAAGGCGCCATCGTCAAGGGCATCGTCAAGAACATCACCGACTACGGTGCCTTCGTCGACCTCGGCGGCATCGACGGTCTTCTCCACATCACCGACCTCGCCTGGCGTCGCGTTCGTCACCCGAGCGAAGTCGTCACGGTCGGTCAGGAACTTGAAGCCAAGGTTCTCAAGTTCGACCAGGAAAAGAACCGCGTTTCGCTCGGCCTCAAGCAGCTCGGCGAAGATCCGTGGATCGGCATCTCCCGTCGCTATCCGCAGGGCACCCGCCTCTTCGGCAAGGTCACGAACATCACCGACTACGGTGCCTTCGTGGAAATCGAAGCCGGCATCGAAGGCCTTGTGCACGTCTCCGAAATGGATTGGACGAACAAGAACGTCGATCCGCGCAAGGTTGTGACGCTCGGCGAAGAAGTCGAAGTCATGGTCCTCGACATCGACGAAGAACGTCGCCGCATCTCGCTCGGCATGAAGCAGTGCAAGGCCAATCCGTGGGAAGAATTCGCCCAGACCCACAAGAAGGGCGACAAGGTCTCCGGCCTCATCAAGTCGATCACCGACTTCGGCGTCTTCATCGGCCTGCCCGGTGGCATCGACGGTCTCGTTCACCTTTCGGACCTCTCCTGGAACGAATCCGGTGAAGAAGCCGTCCGCAAGTACAAGAAGGGCGACGAACTCGAAGCCGTCGTTCTCGCCATCGACACCGACCGCGAACGCATCTCGCTCGGCATCAAGCAGATGGGCGGTGATCCGTTCAGCAACTTCACGAGCACCCACGAAAAGGGCGCTCTGGTGAAGGGCACGGTCAAGTCCGTTGAAGCCAAGGGCGCCGTGATCGACCTCGGCGACGACGTCGAAGGCTACCTGCGTGCTTCCGAAATCGCCGCCGAACGCGTGGAAGACGCCACGACGCGTCTCTCCGTGGGCGACGAAGTCGAAGCGCTCATCACGAACATCCACCGCAAGGCCCGCAGCATCCAGCTCTCCATCAAGGCCAAGGATGCCGCCGAAGCCCGTGACGCGCTCGATCGCCTGAACGCCGACGCCGCTGCCGCCACCGGCACGACGAACCTCGGCGCTCTCCTCAAGGCCAAGCTCGAACAGAAGTAATTCCGTTAGCTCGGTAGGAGGCGTGCCATGGCGGATACCATGACCAAGTCCGAACTGAGCGACGAGCTTTGTGAGCGCCTGCGCTCCGAATCCGGCGAGACGAAGTACCCTCTGCGTCTTTGTCTCGCCGCCACGCGGATCATCACCGACCGACTCGTCGAAGTCCTTGGACAAGGCAATCCGGTCGAGATCCGAGGCTTCGGGCGTTTTGCGCATCGCTACCGTCGTGCGCGTCACACGCGCAACCCGATCGTTGGAGATTTCATCGATCTCGACGAACGCGTGACGGTTTGTTTCCGCCCCGGAAAGAAACTGCGCGAACGGGTGGACGACGGTAAGGAGTGAGGCCCGAGCTCACGAGACTCCGCCGCTGAATTTCTTCGGAAGTTCAGCGGCTTTTTCATGCCCGTCGTTTTTGCGCCCGTTCCCGGGGAACGGGCCTCCGCAGCGCCGAAAGGCCCGTCCGGCGTTACCGACGCTGGGAA
>UMHS01065091.1_pt1 | contig 10515 bp, 9 predicted proteins | sample 1965611 | NCBI WGS metagenome assembly UMHS01 (sample SAMEA4836106, study PRJEB28245) | human gut metagenome | biome: gut microbiome; material: fecal sample | place: Denmark | collected 2008
AAGAAGGAGTAACATCGGGACTTGCAGCGACGGACCTCAGGACACTCTTACACCACGTCTGCGCGCGCGACCGGCTTCGTTTTTACTCGTTCACTTCTCGGGAAAAGTATTAGAGCTCAGCTGGTAGGGGTACCGCTCTGGCGTCGAAGACCCGCGTCTTCTACGCTTGATTGCGGAAAACAGCCTCGCTTAAGCAATTGCGAGCCCGCCCGGACGCATCTGCGGGGGTTGTCTACACAATTCGCGGTATTATGTTTGCGGAGTTTTGAAAGGAGCCGCTGGTGGTCACGACGACGTTTGCTTCGCCTTTGGGCGAGATTTTGCTTGCCGCTGATGGCCGCGGTCTGACGGGACTTTGGTTTGAGGGACAGGAGCACTTTGGCTCCACGCTTCTCCGGGAAGACTCCGAACATGTTGAAGGCGCCGACGCGGTTTCTGGTGTTGGTGGCATGTTGTCGGCGAATCCGGCAAATGGTGCGGCCTCTTCGGTGCTTGAGCGTTCCTGGGCTTGGCTGAATGCTTATTTTGCGGGACAGGAGCCTCGGTTTACGCCGCCGTTGCATATGATTGGTACGGCGTTTCAGCGCGAGGTTTGGTTTGAGCTGCTTTCTATTCCGCGTGGCGAGGTCGCCACGTATGGCGAAATTGCGGCTCGTGTCGCCGCCCGCCATCGTGTGCCGGGAAACGAGGCTCCCGTTGTGTCCCCGCGCGCCGTGGGGGCTGCGGTCGCTCGCAATCCCATTTCGATTATCGTGCCGTGCCATCGCGTGGTTGCCGCCGACGGCTCGCTTAACGGATATGCCAGCGGCCTCGACCGTAAGGAGTGGCTGCTGCGGCTTGAGGGCGCGTACGAGGAGTAACGCTCGAACACTTTGCATAGCTAGGACGCCGCGAAAGGACGAGTCGCTGTCTTTTCGCGGCCGGCATGCGTCTAAGCGCTCGGTGTCTGCGCTTTAAGTTTGGCTAAGCTATATCCTGCATATTTAAAAACGCGCAGGTTGAGCAGCTAAGGCTGCGCTAAGGCAGCTGGCGGTGCGCTATCATCGGCAGTATCGAAACCTGTATTGCCGTGCGCCAAAGGAGCAACTATGAAGCTGATGCTTGCCGAGGACGAACCCGGTCTCTCCCGCGCCCTTACCGCGATTCTGCAACATAGCGACTACGAGGTCGACACCGCGCTCGACGGTCTGACGGCACTCGAATATCTACTTGCCAATGACTATGACGCCGCAATCCTGGACATCATGATGCCCGGCATGGACGGTATCGAGGTGCTCAAGCGCACGCGTGAGGCCGGCAAACGCCTGCCCATCATTATGCTCACGGCCAAAAGTGAGGTGTCCGATAAGGTCGAGGGTTTGGACGCCGGCGCCAACGACTATCTGACCAAGCCGTTTGCCGCCAAGGAGCTGCTTGCGCGCATTCGCGCCATGACGCGCGCCGCGACGGCAATTGACGCCACGACGCTCAGCGTGGGCAACGTGCGTCTCGACACGGCATCGTGCACGCTCATTGGGCCTTTGGGTGAGGAGCATCTGGCTAATCGTGAGTTTCAGCTTATGGAGCTCTTTATGCGTAACGCCGGCACGCGCATGCCCACCGAACGCCTGATGCTCGAGGTTTGGGGTGAGGACGCGCCCGAGGGTGCCAACGTGGTGTGGGTCTATATCTCGTACCTGCGCAAAAAGCTGACGGCGCTTGGTGCCGACGTGGCCATTCGCGCATCGCGCAACCAGGGCTATTCGCTCGAGGTTGTCGAGGAAGGCGAATAAGCGTGAGCGCGAGCGCGTGGTGGAAGCGCATGGCGGAGCGGTTTCACGCCGCCTCGAGTAGTACGGGGAGGGCTAATTCTGTTGACGCATTGGGCTGCCGTCTGCGTCGCAAATTTATCCTCGTTGCCATGGGCGCCGTGACCGTGGTGCTCACGCTCATCATCGCCGGCATCAATATCGTCAACTACTCGCATGTCTGCAAGATGGCCGACGCTCGCCTGGACTATATCCTGGCGGGCAAGGATGGTATCGATTGGAGGGACGAGCCTAAAGACGATCCCGCTAATGGCAAGGATGCCGGCGATGGCCAAACGGGCGTTCGCATCAGGCACTTCGAAGGCATGACGGCGGAGTCTCCCTTCGACACGCGCTACTTTACGGTATCGATTGCCGGTGGGCAGGTGACCGATGTCAATACGGCCCGCATTGCCGCGGTGGGCGCCAAGCGTGCCGCCCGCATCGCTACAGGACTATATTCCAAGGGCTGGACCTCGGGCTTTTCTGGTAGCTACCGCTATACGGTTACGGTTCAGGGCGACGAGACAACCTATGTGTTCGTGGACTGCTCGCGCGAGCTTGCAAGCTTTCATTCGTTTTTGAGCGCGAGCGTGGCAATCAGTTGCATTGGCTGGCTGGCGGTGCTGGCAATTGTGGCGGGCGCCTCGGGCGCGGTGATTCGCCCGATGGTCGAGAGCTACAGCAAGCAAAAGCGGTTCATTACCGATGCAAGCCACGAGATCAAGACGCCGCTGGCTGTGATTGACGCCGCCAACGAGGTACAAGAGATCGAGAGCGGCGAGAGCGAGTGGACGCAGAGCATTCACGAGCAGGTCGCGCGGCTGACGGCGCTGACGGAGCGTCTGGTGTTTCTGGCGCGTATGGACGAGGGCTCGGCGGGCTTTACCATGACATCGATCGATCTTTCGGAGGCCGTGGACAAGGCGGTGGCGCCATTTGAGTCGGTGGCGGTTTCGCGCGGCAAGCGGCTGTCGACGTCGATCGCGAGCGGTGTGCGGGCCCATGCCGATGCCGCGGCAGTGGCGCAGGTTGTTGAGCTACTGCTGGACAACGCCACACGCTACGCAAGCGAGGGCAGCGTAATTGAGCTAAGTCTGCGTGCCGTTTCGCGCGGTGCGGGCAAAGGCTCGGCCGATCTTGTCGTATCGAATGCTGTTGATGAGCTGCCCGAGGGTGATCTGGACCGGCTGTTCGACCGCTTCTATCGTGCAGACGTATCGCGTAGCTCCAAGACAGGCGGCTCGGGCGTGGGCCTATCCGTGGTGCGCGCTATTGCCGAGGCCCATGGCGGGAGCGCTTCTGTCTGCGGCCGCGGCAACCAGATCACCTTCACCGTCCGCTTCTAAAACCTGCCAAAAAGGGACAAGTTTATTTTGGCAGGCTCTATCTGGGGAAACGCCGGCGGGGAAGGCTGTGGGCGGAGGGTACGTCCCGGCGTGACGTTGCGGAGCGGGATGCACTTTCCTCTTGGGGCGCCTAGCGGAAACTGCATCCCAGTTTGAGGCTTCAGAACGGGACGCAATTTCCCCTAGGGGATATAAGATGCGACGGGCCGCGTCAAGATAATTACCGGACGGCCTAGGAGGCGGCTGGTTGGCTGGCTTAAAACCTAGCGCGTGAAATGTCGCTCCACGCTATTTAGCGCGCTTGATAGGATGGCGAACCACGGTCTTAAGTTTCTCCGGTGCACATTTGCGCGGATCGGAGAGATAGATTTCGTGATGTAAGCGGGTGTCTGAGAAGTCGGGGACATAGCCCTGCTCGGTCGCGTATTCATACATAGCGTCTACGGTTGCCGGCTCGCTGTCATAGGGTCCGGTATGCATGCATTGAACGCAGAGACCTTCATCAACTTTAAGCAGCTCGACGGCGGAAAAGTCCAGTTTCTTTTTGGTCGTGGCCTCCGCGACTGCCCAGTCAAAATCATCTCGGCTGACGAAATCGGGCAGGCGGATGCACGAGATAAAGTTGAAATCGTCCTTGCGTACATAATCGATGTCGCCGCTCGGGGAGTCTTGCCACCAGAAACCCTCGAGCGGCGGTACCACAAAGTCGAAATAGCCCTCGATACTCCTTGAGCCTTTCTTCGACATCTTGACGGTATAGGCGATGCCGTAAAGCAGCGGCAGGGCGTTTTGATACTCGCCACCTTCGGTATTTGGGTCGCCCTTTCCGCGAACGGCTACGTAGCTCATAGGCGGGACAGTTACGATACTCGGCTTGCTTGCAGGTTTGTAGAGCTCCTTGCATTCCTTCTTAAAGTCGAACGCCATGTTGGCCGCCTTTCTGCGTATTGGCCTGCTTAGATAGTGGAATCATATCATAGAAACGAACAGCTGTTCGAATGATTTTGCTGACAGATAGAGATGCGTGCGTTGTGTTTGGCGGTCGGCCTGACCCCGTCGATGATTTCTCTGCCTCCCCGGCGCCTCATCTATGGCTGCCGTTTCCCCATATAAAACCTGCCAAAATAAACCTGTCCCTTTTTGGTCGGTGCGAAATGGGTAATACTAAAGAGTTATCCGACCAGATGGGAATTGATCGATGGCCTATATCGAATTCAAAGACGTCATCAAAGCATACGGCGAGGGTGACGCCCGCATTCATGCACTCGACGGCGCAAGCTTTACGGTCGAGCGCGGCGAGCTCGCCATCATTTTGGGCGCTTCGGGTGCCGGCAAGACCACGGCGCTCAACATTCTGGGTGGCATGGATACGGCGACCTCCGGCACCGTGACGGTGGACGGGCGCGACGTGAGCTCCGCCAACGAGGCACAGCTTGTTGAATACCGCCGCGCCGATGTCGGCTTTGTCTTCCAGTTCTACAATCTGGTTCCCAACCTGACGGCACTCGAAAACGTTGAGCTCGCAGCTCAGATCTGCCCCGATTCGCTCGATGCCGAACAGACGCTTCGCCAGGTTGGCCTGGGCGAGCGCCTGGGCAACTTTCCGGCGCAGCTTTCGGGCGGCGAGCAACAGCGCGTGTCCATCGCCCGCGCGCTGGCCAAGAACCCCAAGCTACTTTTGTGCGACGAGCCCACGGGTGCACTCGACTACAAAACCGGCAAGCAGATCTTGCAACTGCTGCAGGACACCTGCCGCAAGCAGGGCATTACGGTCATTATCATCACCCACAACTCCGCGCTCGCACCCATGGCCGATCGCCTGATTCGCTTTAAGAGCGGGCGCGTGGAGAGTGAAACGGTCCAGCAAAATCCCGTGCCTATCGAGACGATCGAGTGGTAGCGCCCATGGACCAAGACCGCCAAAACAGCCTACGCCGCGACGCGCAGAACACGGAGCGCGAGCAGGATTTTACGACCTACCGCACTGCCCAAAGCTCAAACGATATGGTGCCGACGGTTTTTCGCCGTGGCATCTACCGCACAATCCGAGGCAGCCTCAAGCGCTTCTTGTCAATCGTGGTCATCACCGCGCTTGGCGTGAGCGTGATGTGCGGCCTTAAGGCGGGTTGCGAGGACCTGTGCGATTCGGTTGACGCCTACTTCGACCAGCAAAATGTCTATGACATTAACGTGCAGTCGACCTATGGCCTGACCGACGATGATCTCGACGCCATCCAAGAGGTCGATGGCGTCGAGACGGCCGAGGGCATCTACACCGAGACCGCCTACACCGCCGTGGGCACAACGCGCGAGCGCGTGGTCGTGCAAAGTCTCTCCAAGGAGAACATCGATCAGCCGGTGCTCGTGAACGGCGATTTGCCCGAGAGCGCCGATGAGGTCGCGGTGACTTCGAAGTTCCTGAAGGCTTCAGGCAAAAAGCTCGGCGATACGGTGAGTTTTGCCGCCAATGATGCGAGCTCGTCGAACCAAAGCGCCAAGGATCAGTTTGCCGCGGGCGATTACACCATTACGGCCGAGGTCCTCGACCCCACTGATGTGAGCTCCGACTCGACAGTCAACGCCTTTCGCGCTGCTTCGGCGGCGGACTATAAGTTCTATGTGAGCGAGGATGCCGCGACATCTTCTTCCTACTCCGCGGTCCACGTGATCGTCGAGGGAGCCAAGAGCCTCAACTCCTATTCGGATGCCTACGCGGCAAAGATCAACAAGGTCAAGGGCAATATAGAGAAGATCCGCGAGGAGCGTGAGAAGGCGCGTGCTCAGGAGCTGACAGTCGACACGCCGGCAAGCTTAGATGCGGCTGAGCGCCAGGCCGCCATGCTCTTTGGGATCGAGCAGGACAACATCAATCGCATGGCAGAGGGCAGCGAGGAGCGCGTGCAAGCGCAGGCCGACCTGGACCAGCGCCGTGCCGCCGCCGACCAGCAGTTTGCCGACGCCCGCGCCGAGCTTTCCGACCTGGGCGAATGCACCTGGTACATCCAGGACCGCGGCAACGTCGCAAGCTACTCGAGCGTCGAGAGCGACAGCTCGTCAATTGAGGCCATCGCCACGGTGTTCCCGTTCATCTTCTTTATCGTCGCCGTGCTCATCAGCCTTACCACCGCTACGCGTATGGTCGAGGAGGAGCGCACGCTCATCGGCCTGTATAAGGCGCTCGGTTATTCGCACGGACGTATCCTGTCCAAATACGTGGACTATGCGCTGTGGGCTTGTCTGATCGGCGGCGTGCTCGGCAATATCATCGGATTTGTGGGCCTGCCGCTGTTCCTGTTTACGGTGTTCGACGACATGTACTCACTGCCCCAGATGCTGCTTTCGTACGACATCGTGTCGTCGCTCGTGTCGGTGGCGCTGTTTGCCGTGGGCGTGGTGAGCGCCACGATTATCGCCTGCCGCCACGAGATGGCCGAGACCCCGGCCTCGCTTATGCGTCCCAAGGCCCCGCGAGCTGGCTCGCGCATCTTGCTCGAGCGCATCGGCTTTATCTGGCGCCGCATGGGCTTTTTGAACAAGGTCGCTGCACGCAACCTATTCCGCTATAAAAAGCGCGCCTTTATGACCATCTTCGGCATCGCCGGCTGCACGGCGCTCGTGATCTGCGGTATGGGCATCCGCGATACGTCGGTGGCGCTTTCGCCCAAACAGTACGGGCATATCACGCGTTATGACTTGCTGGCGGTCGCCAACCCCGATGACTTTACGCAGACGTGCGCGGCGTTGGATGAGCGCAGCGCGGCCAATGATTCCAACGTGACCGTGACTTCGACGCTGCCGATTATGACCGACAACGTCACCTTTACATTCGGCGGAAAGAGCGAGACCGTGCAGCTGATCGTGGTGCCCGATGACCGCACGAACGATCTGGACGACTATGTTCGCCTTGAGGATGAGTCCAAAGAGCCACTGTCTTTGCGTGACGGAGACGTGTATCTGAGTAAGAGTTCACAGCTGGTGCTGGGGATTCAACCGGGCGATACGGCGCACGTCCAGGATTCGTCGCTCAATGTCGCCAAGGTCAAAGTCAGCGACATTTCGCTTAACTATCTGGGCAACACGCTTTACATGACGCAGGGCACCTATGAGCGCGCGTTTGGCCGAAGCGCACGCCTTAACGGCGTCTTTGTGCTGCTTAAGGGCTCGTCGGCCGACCAGATTGCGTTTAGCAAGAATCTTAAGAGTGACGGTTGGCTTACGATTTCGAGCACGGCCGAACATTGGCAGAACTACGAGGCGAACTTTACGATTATCAATTCTGTCGTGGTGCTCGTGACCTTTATGGCGGCGTGCCTGTCGTTTGTGGTGGTGTTTACGCTGTCCAACACCAACATTTCGGAGCGCGAGCGCGAGCTGGCGACCATTAAGGTGCTGGGCTTCCGCCGTGGCGAGGTGCACCACTACGTCAACAAGGAGACGTTGATCCTCACGGCAATTGGCGCCGCGCTGGGCGTGCCACTGGGCGGCTTGCTGGCCGAGAGTTTTACGTACATTTTGCAGATGCCGTCGCTGTACTTTGATGTTGAGGTCGAGCCGCTAAGCTACGTGCTCGCCGTGGTGCTTTCCTTTGGCTTTACGTTTATCGTCAACCTCGCCACCAATCGTACCCTCAACAAGATCGACATGGTCGGCGCCCTCAAGAGTGCCGAGTAACCTGCCAAAAAGGGACAGGTTTATTTTGACAGGTTTTATCTGGGCAAACGCCGGACAACCATTAGGTGGCCCGGCGTTCGCCCCGTTTTGCTGGGGATGTTTGTCGTTCGGTGCTCTTACTGGCCAATCCAGTGTTGCGCATAGCTCTTAATGTCCTCGGTAAAACCGTCAAGGTCGTCAAGAGTGATCACGCTGTCGATAAGCAAATTGGCTATCTCGCGGGGCATTGTGCTGCGGCGAATGTCGTTTGCAATTACGCCTGAGGACAGCTTATCTCTATTGAGGCGCTCTTCTAGTGCCCAAAATCTACTGGACGCTTCGCTGTCGCCGTTCAGCATCTCAACGTACTGGCCGATGAGCTTTTCCATATAACGTTCTTGCCATTGGGGAAGCATTTTCTTAAACAGCTTCCAGTCGCTTTCGGCTACGTCGCGCATATGTCCTCCGCTCGCTAAACGGGCTTTTCCATTTGCCTTTCATTCTATTTGGTTTTCGTTCGCGGGCGTGGATGAGAGGCTCTCTTTAGCCTTCGAGATTGGGCCTGAATGGGTCGTATGCCACAAAACGGGCCTATCTACTACGTTTAATTGGATACCCTCAACCATGCCGGGAAACGAAAAATAAAACCGCAGGTAGAAGGCCTGTCGATTTTCGAAAAAGGCGGCCATGGTTGGCCCCATCGAGTTAAACGTAGTAAATAGGCCCTTTTCTTGGCGCGCGGTCAGCTCAATGCTAATCTCCGTGCCGGAACTGACCCAGTTGTTTGTAAGTTGCGGTGATATACGGACTGTTTGGCGCTTTGGAGTCTCAAAACAGTCCCTATATCACCGCAACTTGGAAGGGGCGGGCGGTGTCGGATGAGTGGCGCTGGCTGGTTGGGGCGGTTTAGGCCTGTTTGCGGCACTTCCATTGTTTGCGACACCAGCGCATGAGCGCCTTTACGATGGGAATCGTGATGAGGATGATCCATGCAGGATGGGGCTGTCCCAAACAGAGCCACATGTAGAGGAACCATGCAATGGCGGCCGCTGGATAGACGCATTCAATGAGCTTTGACAAATGGCGTCGATCGATAAAGTCACCAATCGCGTAGTAGACGGGAACCAAAAAGACGAGCAAGAGCCCCATGCCCCATGTGCCGTAGGCAATGCCGAGCATCAGGTAGGCGAGGGCGACGAGCGCGGGAAAGGGGAATTTGTTCCATGCGCGTCCGAGCCCGGTGTTGAAATGCTTGCCATGATGGTCGAGCTTGTCGTGTGCTTCCTTCCAGCTGGAAAACGTCTCGCCGTCGATGGTGACGGTGCCGTCGTCATTGGTATGCACGCTATGTCCATCGTCCTTAAGCGTATCGATATGCAATCCGCCTGGTCCCACATGTACCTCTTCACCCTTGCGCTCACTAGTCACATGGATGCCACTCCAGCCAACATGCACCTCTTCGCCTTTGTTGGGATCAATAACGTGGATGCCGCGCGCGAGAGAAATGTCGACAAGTGGCTTGCCGCCATGACAGACTTCGTCAGTGGAGTCCTCAGCCTCTTCGGTTTCATCTGAAGCCTCGGCGTCGCCGTCGCCAGTCGCTTCCCCATACAGCAGCTCATCCAGTGACACGCCATACAGCGCGGCGAGTGCAATGAGGTTGTCGGTATCGGGCGAGGATTCGCTGCGCTCCCATTTACTGACAGCCTGACGACTCACACCCAGCTGGGCGGCAAGCGCCTCCTGAGAAAGCCCGGCAGCCTTGCGGCGATCAACGAGCCGCTGTGCCATCGCAAGATCCATGGTGGTTCCTTTCGTTTGATGGTCGTAATCGAATGAGCCGAGTATGCCGAGAACAACCGGTAGCGACCACCATTTCTAGTTAGAATCTGCCCCAACCCTACCGCAACTACCGGTAGCAACCCCTAACGACCAGCCATTTCAGGACAAATGTCAGTGCTACTCTCAGCTAAGAGCCTGCAACATTCCAAAATCTCAGACCAGGCACCCGCAGCAAGAAGACGAATAGCCTCGGCCTCCCCAGTTACCGCAGGAGACCCCAGGGCTTACCTCCCAAATCTTTCCGCAGGACGGAAGGATCCCGCCGCGCGAAGCGCACGGTGGGGTCCTGACATGTCCGAGGACGATTTGGGAGGTAAGCCCTGGGGCCTCCGATGGGAGCAGTTTCGGCCGAGGCTATTCGTCGCCGAAGCTGATGCCCAACGCCTTGGCCTCGCGTACCAGGTCGCTCTGGGGATCGACATACTTGAGCTTGCCGGCGACATCCTCGAGCGGCATGTGGCACATCTTGCCGTCACGCAGGGCAATCATGTAGCCAAACTCGCCGCGCAGGCATCCCAGTGCTGCCTCGACGCCGCACTGGGTCGCAAAGATGCGGTCCTGAGCGTCGGGTTGGCCGCCGCGCTGCGTGTGGCCGGGGATGGCGACGCGGGTCTCGCGACCGGTCTTGGCCTCGATCTCCTTGGCGATGTCGTAGACGATCGACGGGCTCGTGCGCTCGGCGAGCTTTTTCTTGTACTCCTTCTTGGACAGCGCCGCGTCCTCCTTGGAGATAGCGCCCTCGGCGACGGCTACGATCGTAAAGCGGCTGCCGGTTTCCATGCGATGCTCAATGGTCTTGATGACGTTATCCATGTCGTAGGGAATCTCGGGAATCAAGATGACATCCGCGCCGCCCGCGACGCCGGCGTACAGCGGGATCCAGCCAA
>UMHS01064222.1_pt1 | contig 10505 bp, 12 predicted proteins | sample 1965611 | NCBI WGS metagenome assembly UMHS01 (sample SAMEA4836106, study PRJEB28245) | human gut metagenome | biome: gut microbiome; material: fecal sample | place: Denmark | collected 2008
GGCGCGAGCTTCGAGACCGTGGCGGAGGTCCCGGCCGGTCGCATCTGCGCCGTCACCGGGCTCAGCCACGTGGTGCCCGGCAGCGCCCTCGGCGCGGAGCCGGAGGGAGCGCGCCCGCTGCTCGCCCCCGTCCTGTCCTACCGGGTGATCCCCGAGCCGGGCGCGGACGCCTCCGCCCTGGTGCGCGCGCTGCGCGAGCTTGCCGACGAGGACCCGATGCTCGGCGTCACCTGGCAGGAGCAGCTGCAGGAGGCGCACGTCCAGCTCATGGGCGAGGTCCAGCAGGACGTGATCGCCGAGCTCCTGCGCGAGCGCTACGGCTTTGCGGTGACGTTTGGACCAGGCGGCATCCTCTACAAGGAGACCGTGACCGCGCCCGCCGAGGGCGTGGGGCACTTTGAGCCGCTGCGCCACTACGCCGAGGTCCGCCTTCTGGTGGAGCCGCTCCCGCGCGGGTCCGGCGTGGAGTTTGGCACGCGCTGCCCCGTGGACGACCTCGACCTCAACTGGCAGCGCCTCATCCTCACCAACGCGATGGAGCGAGACCATCTGGGCGTGCTCGCGGGCGCGCCGCTCACGGATGTGCGCATCACGCTGCTCGCGGGCCGCGCGCACGCCAAGCACACCGAGGGCGGCGACTTCCGCCAGGCGACCTACCGCGCCGTGCGCCAGGCCCTCATGGGCGCGCGCGAGCGCGGGGAGTGCCAGCTCCTGGAGCCGTGGTACCGCCTTCGCCTGGTGGTCCCGGCCGAGCGCGTGGGGAGGGCGCTCGCCGACCTCACGCGCATGGCGGCCGTCTTCGACGCCCCGACGGCGTCGGGTGACGTGGCGAGCATAACGGGCGAGGTCCCGGCATCCGAGGTGGGGGAGTACGCGCTCGAGGTCGCGCGCTACACGGGCGGCCGCGGACGCCTCTCGCTCGAGCTCGCCGGCTACCGGTCGTGCCACGACGCCGACGAGGTCGCCGCCGCGGCGGCCTACGACCCCGAGGCCGACCTGCCCAACACGCCAGACTCCGTCTTCTGCAGCCACGGCGCGGGCCACACGGTCAAGTGGCGGGACGTCCTTGCGGCGGCGCACACGGTCGCGGACGCGGCGCGCCTGCGACCGTACCGCCCCGCCGACGCCGCGTTCTTCTCGAACTAGAAATGGGGTGATGACCTTGGGAGGACAGATTGGCTTCAGGAGCGCCGTGCGCGCCGACGTGCCGCTGATCCTGGCGTTCATACGCGAGCTTGCCGAGTACGAGGGGATGCTCGACGAGGTCGTGGCGGACGAGGCCACGCTGGAGACCTGGCTCTTCGACCGTCACGGGGCCGAGGTGGTCTTCGCGCTCGACGGGGACGTCGAGGTCGGCTTTGCCCTGTACTTCCACAACTTCTCGACCTTCCTCGGGCGGTCGGGCGTCTACCTGGAGGACCTGTACGTCCGGCCGGAGTGGCGCGGGAGGGGCTATGGCAGGGCCCTGCTGAGCAGGCTCGCCCAGATCGCCCTCGAGCGAGGGTGTGGGCGCCTCGAGTGGTGGTGTCTCGACTGGAACCGCCCGAGCATCGACTTCTACCTCTCGATGGGCGCGGAGCCCATGAGCGACTGGACGGTGTATCGCGTTGCCGGAGGGGCGCTCAGGGACCTGGCCGAGGGAGGCCCCGCGCGATAGCGGCCCGCGCGGCCGCCCCCCGCGCCGCGCTAGATGAGGTCGTACGGCATCTGGCGGGCGCCGAGGTAGAAGAGGGCGAGTACGGGCCACGCCAGCGGGAGGAAGAGGTAGGCCCCGCCGAGGACCGCTAGGCGCGCGAGGTAGAACGCCGCGCGCCGCGCCCCCGTGCGCTCGCGGGTCTCGCAGCTCATGCGCACGAACGCCCCGCCGGGGGTGGAGCCTCCGTGCAGCGCGGGCCACGCCAGCTCCACGAGGGCGAACGCGACGCACCCCGCCGAGAGCGCCCACGGCCCGTTGACCCAGGACTCTCCGCCGGGCACGTTGTGCAGCACGAGGATGACGATGCCCGAGACCACGGTGGAGACCAGCCCCACGAGCAGCGTGTCCAGCCAGAGCGCCACGCAGCGGCGGATGAAGCCCGGCTCATGCGTGACCTCGCCCTCCTCGGCGAGCGCCCCCGGCGGCAGCACCCGGGCGAGCGCCGCCGCGCCGAGCCAGCCCAGCGCCGCGCCCGACGTGTTGTAGATCAGGTCGTCCACGTCCGCGGTGCGATAGGCGTACGGGTAGATGCCGAAGAGCCCCGTCCCCTGCGCCGTCTCGACGAGGAGCGACGTCAGGAGCCCCACGACGAGGGAGCGCCAGAACCCCCAGCGCAGCAGGCGCCCCGCGATGAAGCCGAGCGGCATGAAGAGCACCACGTTGAAGGCGATCTGCGGCAGCGTGCTCACGCCCTCGCGGGCGAAGTCCCCCACGAACGCAAGGGGGTCGAGCTGCCAGGGGACGCCGTAGGTGATGCCGAGGCCGCGCTCCCCGCTCGGCAGCGGGTACAGCGTGAAGCAGCCCAGGCCGAGCACGTAGAGCACGGCGAGGTACGTCGAGACAGCCGACCCGAAGCGCAGGCGCCCGTCACGGTGGTAGAGCCAGGCGAGGATCGGCAGCGTGAGCGCGAGCGACGCCATCGGCCAGAGCACGAGCGCCAGGATGAAGCTCTCGGTGTAGCCGGCGAGGAAGTGCCTGATGAGATTCATGTCGTCCGTTCTTCTCGTATGCGGTGCCGGGCACATTGTGAGGGAATCCCGGGCGAGTCTCCATAGGTGTTCCTCGCGGTTGAGTGACGTTTTCACAAGGTGGGGTGGCGCCGCCGCCGCTCGGGCGCTATCATGTGCTGGAAACGTTTCCATACATACGCTCGAACGGAGGCTCGCCTCAGCATGGCAGTGGTTCTTCTCGTCGTCATCTACGTGGCCTTCGTCGGCCTGGGCGTCCCGGACTCGCTCTTTGGTGCGGCGTGGCCGGCCATGCATGTTGACCTGGGCATTCCCGTCTCGTGGGGAAGCGCGGTCACGATGGTCACGTGCTGCGGGACCATCGTCTCGAGCCTCTCGTCTGCCGCGCTCATCAGCCGCTTTGGCACCGGGCGCGTGACGGCCGTCTCCACGGCGCTCACCGCGGCGGCGCTCGGCGGCTTTGCCGTGGCGCCGAGCTTCCCGTGGCTCTGCCTGCTTGCGATTCCCCTCGGCCTCGGCGCGGGCGCCATCGACACGGCGCTCAACAACTACGTGGCCCTGCACTATCGCGCGACGCACATGAACTTCCTCCACTGCGCCTACGGCGTCGGCATCACGGTGAGCCCCTTCCTCATGTCGATCGCGCTCACGGGCGGCACCTGGCGCGACGGCTACCTCGAGGCGGCGGCCGTCCAGGCGGCAATCATGGCGGCAACGATCGCGATCCTGCCGCTCTGGTCCCGCGTGGGCCACGAGTCCTCGCCGGGGGAGCAGGACGGCGAGCCCGAGGCCCGCGCGGCGGGCCCGCTCGAGCTCGTCCGGCGTCGCGACATCCGCCTGGCCTGTCTCGTCTTCATGGCCTCGGTGGCCATCGAGGGTATCTGCAACACCTGGTGCGCGAGCTACCTCGTGAGCGCGCGCGGCATGGCGGCCGGCGCCGCCGCAGGCATGGTGACGGTCTACTACGTGGGCGTGACGGCGGGACGCTTCCTCTCCGGCGTGCTCGCCAACCGGCTCTCGAGCAAGCAGCTCGTGGGCCTGGGACAGGCCGTCACCTTCGTGGCGGTGCTCGTGCTCCTGGCGCCGCTCCCGCTCGCGGCGGCGCCCGTCGGCCTCTTCCTCGTGGGCTTTGGCAACAGCCCGCTCTACCCCAACATGCTGCACCTCACGCCGCGACTCTTCGGCCGCGACCTCTCGCAGGCCGTGATCGGCGTGCAGATGGCGGCGTCCTACGTGGGCTCGCTCACGCTGCCCCCGCTCTTTGGCCTGATGGCGGAGCGCGTGGGCTTCTGGCTCTTCCCGGTGGCGCTGCTCGTTCTCTCGGTGGTGGTGCTCGCCGCGTTTCTCGGCCTCATGGCGCTCAAGGGCTGGCGCCCGCGCCTTGCGCGCCGCTAGCCCGCCGGCTCAGTACGCGACTTCCAACGTTTTGGCGCCGTAGAACGTCGTCAATCGCGTATTGCGCGTGCTCATCGGAATAGAATGAGTAAGACGCGACGGGCGAGAAGGACGGTGGGACATGGCGGACATGCGCTACGTCAGGCTGGGAGGCTCGGGCCTCACGGTCTCGCGGATCTGCCTGGGCGGCATGGGCTTTGGCGTGCCCACCGCGCCGCGCCTGTGGACCGTGGGCTACGACGAGACGCGTTCCGTGATCGCGGCGGCGACGGATGCCGGCGTCAACTTCATAGACACGGCCAACTGCTACGCGGACGGCACGAGCGAGGAGTTCATCGGGCGGGCCCTGCGCGAGCTGGGTATCCCGCGCGACCGCACGGTGCTGGCAAGCAAGGTCTTCTACAACGAGGGCGGCCTCTCGCGTGCGGCGATCATGCGCGAGATCGAGGGCACGCTGCGCCGCCTGCGGACCGACTACCTCGACCTCTACGTCATCCACCGCTTTGACGCCGCGACGCCCGTCGAGGAGACGCTCGAGGCGCTCGACGAGCTCGTGCGCGCGGGCACGGTGCGCGCGATCGGCGCGAGCGCGATGTACGCCTACCAGCTCCACACCATGCAGGACGTGGCGCTCGCCAACGGCTGGACGCCCTTCTCGACCATGCAGAGCCAGTACAACCTGCTCTACCGCGAGGACGAGCATGAGATGATTCCCGTGTGCCGTCAGTTTGGCATGGCGCTCACGCCGTACAGCTCGCTCGCGGCGGGGAGGCTCACGCGGCCCACGTGGGACGCGCCCACGCGCCGCAGCGAGACGGACGAGATCTCGCAGAAGAAGTTCGACCCCATGCGCGAGCAGGACGAGAAGGTCGTGGCGCGCGTCGCGGAGCTAGCCGAGAGGCATGACGTGCCGATGGCGGCGGTCGCGGTGGCGTGGTTGTGGTCGCGCGGCGTGGAGTCGCCGATCGTGGGCTGCTCGCGCCCGGGGCTCGTGGGTGACGTGGTCCGCGCGCTTGACGTGGAGCTCACGGAGGATGAGCGCGCCTACCTCGAGGAGCCGTACGTGCCGCACCCGCTCGTGGGCGTTCGCCCGCACGAGCTGGCCGACCTGCTGCCGAGAGGGGCGGAATGAGCGAGCAGAGCAGGAGGGGCGAGCGGCCGTGAGGTACACGTCCGTCTATCGCTCCCCGCTGGGGGAGATGCTGCTTGCGAGCGACGGCTCCGCGCTCACGGGCCTGTGGTTCGAGGGTCAGCGTCGCTTTGCCTCCGGACTCTCCCCGGATGCGGGCGAGCGCCCCGATCTGCCCGCGTTCCTGGAGGCGCGCTCATGGCTGGACACCTACTTCACGGGCGGGCACCCCGATGCCGTGCCGCCGCTCGCGCTCGTGGGCACGTCGTTCCAGCGCGCCGTCTGGGACGAGCTGCGCCTCGTGGGGTTCGGCCAGACCGCCACGTACGGCGAGCTCGCGGTACGCGTGGCCGCGCGGCTCGGGCGACCCACCTCGGCACGCGCCGTCGGCTCGGCGGTGGGGCGCAACCCGGTCTCCGTCATCGTGGGCTGCCATCGGGTGCTCGGGGCCAGCGGCGAGCTCACCGGCTATGCGGGTGGCGTCTGGCGCAAGCGGGCCCTTCTCGCCCTGGAGCGCGAGGGGCTGGTCGTCGCCGAGGCTCCCGAGCGCCCCGCGCCCCTCGTGCGTGCGCTCGTTGACGTCTGGGAGCGCTCGGTCCGCGCGACGCACGACTTTCTGCTGCCCGGCGAGGTGGGGCGGATGCGCCCCGTGGTGCCCGGCGCCATCGAAGGGGTCCCGCGCCTCCTCGTGGCGCGCCGGTCGGGCAACCCAATCGGGTTTCTCGGCATGGACGGGGGCTTCGTGGAGATGCTCTTCGTGGACCCCGAGGAGCGTGGGCGCGGCGTGGGGCGGCTGCTCATGGAGCGGGCGACGGGGCTCCTCGGCGCGCGTGAGGTCTCGGTGAACGAGCAGAACCGCCAGGCCGTGGGCTTCTACGAGCGCATGGGCTTCTCGGCGTACCGCCGAACGCCAACCGACGACGACGGCCGCCCCTACCCGCTGCTCTACATGAGGCTCGCCGACGGCGCGTGACGCGATCGCGGGCCGCGTGAGGAGGTTCTTCTCGCCGGAGCGAGTGGAGGTTCGCTTTAGGGGCGAGAAGGACGCGCTGGCCCCGCGCCCCTTTGACACGGACGGCCTCCCGAGCGAACTGCGTGGGCGCGGGGGAGCGGAGGGGTAGCGGCTCAACCCCGCAGGTGCTCGAGCACCGGCTGCAGGTACTCGCGCCGCGTCCCGTCAAAGCCCTCGCGCATGGCGTCGAGTGCGAAGGCGACGCGCGGGTCGGCCTCGGCCTCCTTTGCCTGCATGCGGAAGAACGCGCGCATGGCCAGCTTGTCGAGGGCGCACAGGCGGTCGAAGTCAAAGCCGCCCTGGCAGTAGAAGCGCGCGAGGCGGGGATAGCGCTCGCTCGGGAACGCGTGCTCAAAGGCGGCGTCGGTCTCGCTCCTGGGCCACTCCTCGCTCGGCATGGGGTAGGCCCCCACGCCCACGACCACGTAGCGTCGCTCGGGGCGCTCGTCCATGAGGTCGCGCAGCCAGCGCGCGCCCTTGAGCCCTCCGGCGTGGAACCAGCTGAGAAAGACGAGCTCCTCCGCCTCTGCTACGGGGGACGAGGAGCGCTCGGAGAACGGGACGGCCCTGGTCTCGAGGGACTCCGCGAGCCAGCGTGCGTACCTCTCGGTGAACCCGGTCTGCGAGCAGTAGACGACGGCGGTGCTCATGCTCACTCCTTCGTTCGGTGCTGGACGAGAAACGCCTCGAGGTGGCGCGTGACGAAGCCGCGCGCCTCCGGCCAGGACGTGCCCTCGCAGAGCGCGAGGAACACGGGCCCGTGGAACTGGCGGGCCGTGAGGTCGACGTCGCAGGGGGAGAAGAGGCCGGCGTCGACGAGGCGCGAGAAGATCGCGCGCTGCAGCTCGAGCGGCCGCTCGATGAAGACGGTGCGGTAGAGCTCGTCGCAGCGGGGGTCCGTGTGGCGCGCCCCCTCGAGCACGTGGCGCAGGCGCACGATGCCGGCGTCTGCGAAGAGGGGCTCGTAACTGGCGAGAACCACCTCGGCGAGCGCGGGCCCGTCCGTGAGGTAGACGCTCGCGTCGTCGGTGGGGTGGGCGAGGGCGCGGCGGGAGCGCAGCGCCTGCGTCAGGCGGTCGAGCTGGTGTGCCACCGCCGCGTCGAAGATGGCCTGCTTACCGGGGAAGTGGCTGTAGAGCGAGGCCTCGCGCAGGCCCACCGCGGCCGAGACGTCGCGCATCGTCGCCGAGGCGTAGCCCTTCTCGGCAAACACCTCGAGGGCGCGCTCGCAGATGAGGAGCTTGGTGTCGCGCGTTGGCCCGGACGGTCGTCCCATGCTGCCTCCCGTGGTCGCCAAAACCTAGTATACGATAGGTTTACGAAGGAGGACAAGGCAACAGGGCGCGCCGCGGCCTGCGTGGCGGTGGCGCGAAAAGGAGCGTGACGCGCGGGTCTAGCGGTCCTCATAGTGCCCGCGGCACGAGATCACGCGCACGACTCCGTCCTCGACCTTGTAGGTCAGCCGATTCTTTGCGTCTATACGGACGCTGCTCAGGCCCTCCGTTGAGTGCCTGAGCAGCTCGCTCTTCCCGATGCCGCGCTCCGTGCCACCGGTTCTGGCAATGTCCTTGAGCAGCGCGTTGATGCGTCGCAGGGTCTTCCTGTCCTGCGTCAGCCAGTACTGGTAGTCGGCCCACGCCTGGTCATCCCAGAGGTAGGGCATCTATGCCTCCACGAGGTCGTGTGCCTGCTCGCTGCCGTTGCGCATCGCACGGTAGCGAGCGTCCATCTCGGCGGCGTACTCCGCCTCGGTGGGCACGCGCTTGCGAACGGCGAAGGGGAAGCCGCCCTCCTCGACAAAGCGCTTCATGAAGACAGTGAGCGCCGAGGTGGGCGTGAGTCCGAGCTCCTCTGCGGTTGAGTCGAAGGCCCGCTTGAGGTTGGCGTCAACACGATTGCCAAGAGGGATAGTTGATGCTGACATGATGGCTCCTTGCAATCAAATGACTACGATTGAAGTATATCCAATTGCAAGTTCTTGCATACAATACGTATCACCGCAGCAGAAGGGATCGAGGACATGAACAAGCACGCCGCCTTCGAGGAGCTCAAGCGCCAGGCAATCGAGGAGAACGAGCGCGCGCACGGCCGCGAGGCGCGCGAGCGCTATGGAGACGACGCGGTGGACGCGGCGAACGAGCGGCTGGCCTCCCTCTCCCAGGACGAGTGGGACGAGAAGGACCGGCTTGAGCAGGCAATCAAGGAGCTCCTGCGCACCGCCATGGCGACGGGCGACCCGGAGGGCGAGCCGGCACGCGAGCTCGCGCGGATGCACGCGCGTTGGATCGCCCTGCACTGGGGCGAGGGGCGCTACTCGCGCGAGGCGCACCGTGGCCTCGCGCAGATGTATCTCGCCGACGACCGCTTTCGCGCGTACTACGACACGGCGGCAGGCGAGGGCGCGACGGGGTTCCTGGTCGCCGCGCTTGAGGCCTACCTGGCGTAGCAGTCCGGGCCCTACGCCCCTCTCGCTACTCGTTCAGCTTGCCGGCGACGAGTATGGGCACGAAGAAGACCGCACAGCCGAGAAGCCCGACCGTGGTGTTGGGCAGGACGTCTCCCGGCGCGAGCTCAAGCGTCGGCAGCAGCACCGCCGCCGCGGCGGCCGACCAGCGGGCCGCGCGGCAGATTGCGGGCCAGTTGCCGTTGTGGACGCGCATGAGGCAGCCGAGGTTCATGCGGAAGGGACCCTGCGTCACGAAGGAGATGCGGTTCTCGTTGTAGTATCCGGGCAGGGTCTCATGGCAGAAGAACGAGAACCACGCCAGCGCCACGAGCATGAGGAGGCCTCCGGCGACGGCGGGGTCGGAAAATCCGGAGAGCAGGGTGTCGAGGTTGCGCAGGTGGGCGGCGGCTACCGTGAGCACACCCCAGACGGCGACCGTCGCCGCAAAGGCGGCGCACCGCAGCGCCCGCTGCCGCCCGGTGAGCGTCGCGCCCGAGAGGTCGAGCGAGGCGGCGATGAGCCGGTCGGCCTCGGCGCGCCCCAGGCGCTCCTCGTGCGGTGCCTCCTCGCAGGCCATGAGCTCGGAGATGGAGAGGTCGAGGGCCCCGGCGAGCGGCATGAGCAACGGGACGCTTGGCAGGCTGAGGCCGCGCTCCCACTTGCTCACGGTCTTGTCGCTCACGTAGAGGCGCTCGGCGAGCTGTCGCTGCGTGAGGCCGCGCTCGGCGCGGACGCGGGCGACAAAGGCGCCGAGGGTCGCGGCGTCGAGCTGCGGGGTCTTCGGCTCGCGCGGCTCCGGGCTGTCTGTCATGTGGTCTCCTTCCTGGGTCGGAACGTGGCCACGATGCTGGTCCGCGGGCGCCGGAGCGTCAATCGACCATTGGGCGAGTTGGCGTCTACCTGCGAAAACGCATGCGACGGCTACGAGCGCAGGATCTTCTCCATGGCGCGGCCGCGGGCGAGCTCGTCGACGAGCTTGTCAAGGTAGCGGGCGTTCTGCTCCACGGGGTCGGCGATGGCGGCAACGTCCACGCCGCAGACCTTGCCGGTGATGAGCACGCGGTTGGGGTTCAGGGCCGGCGCCTCCGAGAAGAACGTCTCGTAGTCGACTCCCGCCGCGACCTGGCGCTCGAGGCCGGTGGCGTCGTATCCGGTGAGCCAGCAGGTCACCTCGTCGACCTCCTCGCGCGTGCGGCCCTTGCGCTCGGCCTTCTGGACGAGCAGCGGGTAGACCTTGGCGAGCGACATCTTTGCGATCGGCGTGCGCGGCATGGTGCCTCCTTCGCGCGGCGTGGGCGTGCGCCCAGTGTAGCGCGCGGGGCCCGCCGCGGGGTGTCCTCGACGCTGCCGGCGGGAATGACCCTAGTCAAAGCGGCTTACCCGCTCCGCATTGAGAAGGTCCCGGTCGGAGACAGTGGGGTCCCACGCCGGCTCGGCTGCCGCGTCCGCCTCGATGGCCTGCGTGAGCCGTCGGAAGCGCTCGCGACGGCCCGCGACGAGCTCCGCCACCTCGTGGGGCGAGCGCCCGGTGGTGTCCACGAGCTCGGAGCCGAGCTCCCGGTAGAGCGGCAGGTAGGCGAGGGCGCGCTCCGTCGCGTCCGCCTCGCGCAGCCCGGCGTCCACGTCCCGCTCGATGCGCCCGCGCAGCTCCTCCTCGCTCGCCACGAGCGAGACCCAGCGCACCTCCGCGCCGCACTCGGCTATCGGCAGCCGAGCGAGAATCCCCTCGACGATCTCCCGCTCGTGCATCACCCAGCCAAAGACCACGTTCTCGTAGGCGCCGCAGCGCAGGAAGTTGCCGAGCAGGTGGCAGACGTTGTCGAGCACCAGCGCCTTTGTCTCGGGCGTCACCTGGAAGG
>UMHS01044981.1_pt1 | contig 10503 bp, 10 predicted proteins | sample 1965611 | NCBI WGS metagenome assembly UMHS01 (sample SAMEA4836106, study PRJEB28245) | human gut metagenome | biome: gut microbiome; material: fecal sample | place: Denmark | collected 2008
ACGCCCGCCTCGACGGCGCGCAGGATGTTGCGCTCGGCGCGGGAGATCTCCGCCAGGCGCCGGCGGGCGCGGCGGACGGCGGGGGAGTCCCCGTCGCTCTCCATGGCCAGGACCGCGGCCCGCGCGATCCGCTCGGAGAGGTTGCGGTCGGCAAAGGCGCGGGCGAGGGCGGTCACGGCCGCCTCCTCGACCTCGTCCTTGGGGTAGCGCCGCTCGTGGCCGCCCCCGGTGGGGACGGAGTAGTAGAGGTAGCGGCGGCCCGAGCAGCCCGTGCCGCTCGTGCCCCGGTACGGGGTCCCGGTCGCTGCGTCGAAGAGCCTCCCGCAGAGGGCGAATCGGTTCTGCCGCGGGTGGTGGTCCATGAGGGCCTGGACGGCGGAGAAGAGCTCGTCGGGGACGATGCGCGGCATCCCGCCCTCGACCCTGACGCCGTTGAAGAGGTAGACGCCCCGGTACTTCTCGTTGGTGAGCACGCCGCGAAGCGAGTTGGTGGTCCAGGGGTTGCCGCGCGTGTTGCGCGAGCCGGAGGCGTTGAGCCACTCCACGACGGCCTTCTTGCCCTCGCCTGCGGCGACGCGCTCGAAGGCCTCGAGCACGAGGGGCGCCTCGCCCTCGTCCACCTCGTAGCGGCCGTCGGCGCCCGTGCGGTAGCCGTAGACGCGCACCCCGTTGGCGAGGCAGCCCTCGGCGTTGCCTATCATGCCGCGCAGCGTGTTCTGCGCGAGGTTGCGGGAGTAGTACTCGTTGTAGCCGTCGATGACGGCCTCGAGGATCACGCCCTCGGGCCCCTCGGGGATGGACTCCATGGCGGACTGAAGAGCAACGCCGCACTCCGCGAGGCGCTTGCGGTAGACGGCGGCGTCGAAGCGGTCGCGCGCGAAGCGGTCGAGCTTGTAGACGAGCACCGTGCCGAAGTTGCCCGAGCGCGCGTCGGCGACCATGCGCAGGAACTCCGGGCGCTCGTCGCTCGTGCCCGAGAGGGCGCGGTCGGCGTAGGTGGCCACCACGGTCAGGCCGTGGCCCGCCGCCCAGTCCGAGCACACGCGCACCTGGTCCTCGATGGACTCGTCGCGCTGCTTGTCGCTCGAGAACCGCGCGTAGATCACGCACGCGGCGCGGTCGGGCTCTGGCGTCCTTCTCTTCCTGCGTGGCATAATGTACCTGCCTTTCAAGTGTTCCCTTGGCTGGCGCTTGCCCCGTGTCGTCTGGCAGGACGCGCGGGGCGCATTTTATGGGCGACCCATGTCCAACAAATTGGATTGTTGGACACATTTCTCGTTTAGTGTCCAACAAATTGGATTGTTGGACATGCGTTAGCCTCTAGAGAACTCGATGCCCTCGGTAATTTCGATGAGCTCCGGAAACATGTAGATTGCGGGTCTGCTTCCGCTTGCTGCCTCGAGCTCTCGGACGGTTCCCATCTCCTTCAGGGCGTTCAGCAGTCTGCGGGCTGTCTTGGGGTTCACCCCCTCGGTCTTGGTGAGGTCGGTGGATCTGAATATGGCCGCTCGGAAAAGCTCTCTCACGACCCTCCCCGCGCTCGGCGATCCGCTCCTCTCGCTCAGCTCGTCTCTCGTGCGCTCGTACAGGGAGTAGATCCTTCGTGCCTTGTCGTTGTTCTCGCGGGCCTGCTGGTCCATGGCGTTGAGGAAGAACACGCACCAGCCGGTCCAGTCGTCATCCCTGGAGACCGCGAGCAGACGGTCCTGATACTCGTCGTTCCTGTGCTCGAAGAACTCGCTGAGATAGAAACAAGGGTGGGACATCACGCCGTCCGCGTAGAGCATCAGGGGGATGATCATCCTGCCTATGCGCCCGTTGCCGTCCAGGAAGGGGTGAATCGACTCGAACTCGGCGTGCGCTATCGAAGTCTTTACGAGAGGGGGCATCTCGCTGAGGTTGACGAACTGCTCCCATTGGGCCATGGCGGGCTCCACCTCGTCCGGCGCGACGGGGACGTAGCGCGCCTCGCTGATGTCGTAGCTCCTACCAATCCAGTTCTGCTCTGTTCTGTACTTCCCTGGAGACTTGTACTGCCCTCGAACCTCGTCGAGTAGGATCTCATGGGCGGACCTGAGAATCCTGCCGCTGAGCGGGAGCGTCTCGAGAAGCCTCTCGGCATGCCTGATTGCTACCTGGTAGTTCACGACCTCCTGAACGTCATCCCTCTTTGCGGGGTCGACAGCGTGGGAACCCGCCTCGTAGGCAAGGACGTCGCCGACCGTGGCGTGTGTTCCCTCGATGCGGGAGGACGTCACCGCCTCTTGTGTGGTGAGGGGAGAGATGAGGATGTGTGCGTCCGGGATTATGCCGAGGAAGCTGTCATATCGGGCTATGGAGTCGGTCGCATGTGTCAGCGGCCCGGCGATGGCCTCCCAGTCGAGGTTCCTGGGAGGGAACTTGCCCGTGTGGTAGTGAACCGGCATAAGCTACTCCTTGCTCTCTGCGCCGCCCGACCGCATGCACAGCAGCCCGTCGGGCACGGTGACTCCAGGTCCGGCGACGAGGATCTCGCGCTCGCGAAGGAGAGCTATCTGCTGCTCTATTGAAAGGAAGGGCTTTTCCATCCAAGCCTCCAAAAAAGGAGCGGCTGCCATCTCTGGCAGTCGCTCCTCGTGTGGACCGGGTCCCGTAGGATTTCCCGGTCATCGCCACTGCCAATACTCTACCCGAAAAAGGAGAGGTTCTTACTGACGAACTTGAGGTGCGTGCATAATCTCCTAACTCTCTCGGCAACCCTTCATGTCGGATGCAATGCCACTCGTCTCATCGACATGTCGTCGCAACGTCGTTCCAATCAGTTTCGCGAGCCCCACGGGAACCGCGTTCCCGATCATCATCCCCAACGCCCTGCGCCCCAGACGCTTATGAGGGTCTTCGAACTGGTAGCCGCGGGGGAAGCCCTGAAGAATGGCTCCCTCGCGAAGGGATATCGCGCGGTCCTGCTCGGGGTGCCCGAACCTCCCCGACCCATAGTTGTAGAACTGGGTCGTGATCGTCGGAGCCGGCTTGTCCCACTCCATGCGCCCGTAGACCGCCCCGTACCCGTCCCCCTCCTTCTTCCCGTGGCACGGAAGGACGAGGTCGTCGTCCCATTGACGCCACGTCCCTCCCGGGACGGACGCCCTGATGCGGCGCAGGTTGAGATCGGAGAGCGAGGACGACGAGTGCAGCATGTCTTCTGGGTCGGTCTGGCCGGCGGAAATGGCGGGGAGCTCCCCGATGGCCTCCCTGACCGTGGTCGGGCGGGCTCCCCATTCCTCGGGAGTCGGCACCCTGATCTCTCCCAGGAGCGAGCCGAGGAGGACGAGCCTGTGACGCCGTTGGGGCATGCCGTATAGGGAGCAGTCGACCACCTTGTAGTCTACGTGGTAGCCCTCGTCCTCCAGGATTGCCAGGAAGCTCTCGAACACGTCGGTCCGTTCGATTCCGGGAACGTTCTCCATGGTGACGAGCTCGGGCCTCACCTCCCTGACGAGTCTCCCGAACTCGAGCAGGAGGGTCCACCGTCCGTCCTTTCTTCTCCCGTCCTCGTCCTTTTGGTTCATCGACGAGAAGGTCTGGCAGGGGGCACACCCGCACAGGAGCCTGGTGTGGAGCGGCTCGAAGAGGCGTGACACCTCATCGGCGGTCAGCTCCGTCACTGACTTGTTGATGAATGTGGCGCCCTCGTTGTTGTGCGAGTAGGCGTACTCGCAGTCTCCGTTGAAGTCGACTCCCGCCCTGACGTCGATTCCGGCGTTGAGTAGGCCCCTCGTCAGGCCCCCGGCGCCGCAGAAGAGGTCGACTGCCTGAATCTTGCTATACATCCTGGGAGGTGACCCCCTCCGTACTGAAGTAAGGAAGACCTTGCGATTTCTTCCTAAGGGAAATCTCATTCGACAGCGTTCGCTTGCAGTCTCTGATGAGATCCCTATACCTAATCAAGGTGATATTGGATTCGTTCAGAAGCCTTATTTCGCCAGGGCTAAATGGCAGGGCGTTACCATCTCCGGTTAGTCCGCTGTCCGAAGGAACGATAAAGTACGCGGGAATATCCTCGGGTTGGACTCCTGCCCATCCATCCCTATTCTGGATAATTGCACGACGGTATTTTGTGATTTGATCGTAAATCTTCGTGTAGGTAACGTGGGAATAACTCGTTACTTTATCCCTCTTCATCTCAACGATGATGAGGCTTTGTTTTCCATGGTCAGAGATGGTGACGAGGAGGTCGATAAAAGTGCGATGAATGGTGGGCTTAGTCTTAGCCGGGTCGTCCCGGTCTTCTTGTGCCCGTTCATCATCCACAAGTCTGTTAAAGTCCTCGCGAATGGCTGAGAACTCCTCGTCTTCATCTGATTCGTCGACAGCTCTCCAGGTTGGGTTGATCATCCACGGGTTCTCCCCGAGAAGGGACTGGAACTTCTTCTCCACCGCCCCCTCCTTGACGAGTTGCTGTAGCTTTTCAATCGCCCGGAGGCGCTCGTCGTTGACCCGATAGAGGCCGTGCGCCTCAGAGAGGTTGAGCCGGTGCATGAGGGTGACCATCTTCGCGACGATGAGCTCGGAGTCGCCGGCATCCGCTATCTCGCCGATTTCGGCGAAGAGCTCATCCCTGCGGGCGGTCTCCACCATCTCGATCGTCCCGTTGACCAGCGCCTTCACGGCAGACTCGTCTGCGTCGCCCGAGTCTATCGCCGGCTTGATGGCCCTTATCAGCTTGCCGTTGAGCTTCCTGCTCGTCTCGTCCAGGCCCTGAACCCAGGAATTGTAGTCGGAATCTTTGGAGATGTAGTCCGGGAGGTCGCTGACGGCCTCCTTCTCCCTGAACGCGTTCCATCTCGTGATCGAATTGCCCCGTATGAGGCGCGCGACGCCGAGCAGCCTCAGCACCTCGCCCTCGTCGTGGTCGAGCCCCTGTCTGCTGCTGGTGATGAGGCTTTCCCCATCGGCTGATTCCCCGAGGTAGTCGGCCTTTACTTCCCCCACCATGTACCTGCTGGCGAAGGTCGACTCCGGGCTGCTCCTGAAGATGTCCTCGTCGGCGATCTTGTCGTTTACGTAGACGACGACGTTGAAGTTGTTCTCGTCGTCCCGGGCCTTGAGTTTGGATGGCTTGTCCACGAACCCTATCCAGCCCTTGAGGCCCCTTTCAATCAGATCCTGATAGCGCTCGCGCTCGTCTGCGGACCAGCCGCTGGTGCTAATCTCATCGTAGACCCTTTCGTCCTCTTCCCCGAGGAGGTCCCTCACCTCCTGCTCCGCATACCCGAAGAAGCAGACGAGCTGCAGCGACCTGTAGTAGTCGTGCTTGGATAGGTCCAAGGGCTCGCCGCCCATGAAGAGGCGAAAGTCATAGCGAGCGCTCGAGAGACAGAACCTTCTCGAGAGCTGCGAGGGCAGGCTCATCTCGGTCTGGCGGCTCCACGACCTCCTTAGCCGAGAGATCACGACGATGAACCCCGACTCCTGCTCCTTGACACCCTCTACGTGCTCCACGATGTAATGGGGGAGCTCGCTGATGGTCTCATAAGGCGCGTCAAAAGAGGCCTCGCTCCCGACCAGCTCTCTGTAGTCCAGGGAGAATCTGACCCACTCCTTGTCGGTGCGGCTCTTGGAATAGACGGTGTACAGATCTCCGATGCTGAAGGCGGCGAGCTTCCCGATGCCCTTCTGTCCCATCGTGGGACGAACGAACATCCCCTCGGGGGCCATGTCGATTTCCTTCTCGCGACCTATGTGCGCGTATCGGTCTCTCAGGCTTTCGACGCTCATGCCCACGCCGTTGTCGGCGACGATGATCGCGTCTCGATTGTCGGGAGCCTGTTTGGCGGGGACGTGGACGATGTCGACGCGCGTGGCGTATGCGTCGAACGAGTTCGCCACGAGCTCGGCCAGGGCCGGCGGGGTCGTTCCGTAGAGACGTCGGCCGAGGTGCGACGCGGCCCTGTTCGCCGTGTCAAACCGAATTGTCCGATCCGTGCTGAGGTCGCCCATCACGCGCTCACCCCTCCGTATCAGCTCCATGTTCGGCAGCCTCTCCCGAGGCCAGTTCGCCGTACAGCTCGCACTCCTGGATGATCTGGATGGGTGCGCCCTTTGCCTGCAGGTCCATCGCCTTCTTGACCTTGGTGCCGTAGGTCCCCATGGCGTACGCCTCGCTGCCGCAGCCACCGACAACGACGTAGCTCACCTTTCCTGACGGACTCCCGGCGATCAGTCCGCCCCTCTCGGTGATGAACCTCTCGACGTCGTCCTTCGATCCGTGCTCGAAGTTGCCGGTCAGCACGAACTTCCTGCCCTCAAACTCCACCATGCCGCGATCCGAGGCGTCGGCGGACGTGGGGTCGACGACGCGGGAGAAGATGTTCTCGAGCTCGTCTGCCTCGCCTGCGCTGAGGTCGCCGTCGGAGAGGGCCTCCTGTATGGCATCCGCGACCTCCGAGACCGTCGGGTCGCCGGCCAGGCTCTCGTGGGAGACGATGTAGAGCAGGACGCCCATGGCCTCGTCCACGGAGACGCAGCCATCCGCCACGACGCCCGAGAGCAGCCTCACGAGCTCGGCCATGTCGCGGGTTCCGGCGCTGAGGGACCGCTCCGCGTGCGGTCCCTCCCTTGGAGTCGGGTGCCCGTAGACGTAGATCGAGAAGTAGCGGTCGAGGTCGCCCGGGTCGGCGAGGGACCAGAACACCCCGCGACAGGCATCGGCGTCCGCCTCCGCCTTGTGGTGGCGCGTCAGCTCGACCCCGAGCCTCGCGCACACGGTGGGCAGCTTGACGTCGGGGACGTCGCTCAGGGTCGCCCGGGCCATCTCCATGGTGTCGGCGTAGGTCGGCTGGCTCACGGGGATGCCGTACGCTTCGAACGCCTTCGAGAGGACGCAGAGGTCGAACTTCGCGTTGTGCGCGACGAGGCGGGTCCCGGAGATGAGCGAGCGCAGCTCGTCGTCCCAGAGCTCGGGCAGGGTCTTGGCCTGACGGACGCTGACGGGCGCTATTCCGTGGATGCGGATGTTGACGTCGTCGAAGCGCGCCTCCGGGTCGACGAGCCAGGAGCGTCTCTCTACGACGATGCCCGACGGGTCGGTCTGCACGACGGCGATCGAGCAGACCCTGTCGTTTCTCCGGTTCGGCGTCTCCACGTCGAAGAAGGTAAGAAGATCGCTCACCTACACCGCCTCCTCAGCATCCCTTATCGGCTTCACATTTAGCTTCTCTGCCCTGGTTCCGCTACGACACTCCCTGCAGCGCCATCGCGACGTACGGGGCAACCACCTTCGCCACGTCCATGCCCTTCTTGGCGAGGTCGAGCAACTTGGAGGCCTTGTCGCATATCGTCTCGGGCGACTTCCCCTTTGCGGCCTCGAGGTCGGCCACGGCGGCCTTGATCTCGGCGAGTCCCGCATCGTCCGCAACCTGAGAATCGAGGCTCTCGAACACCTGCGACATCGTGACCTCGGCAGCCGCCGTTGCGCTCGACTGTGCCGTCGTGTTTATGGTGGTCGTGTCTCCAGTCTGCGACGTGAGCGTCGCCATGTTGGCCACGAGCCATCCCTTGGCGCGCCTCATGCCTCGTATCGTCCTGTCTGAGGGGATATCCGATGACCGCGTGCATAAGAGCGGGAACTTGAAGCCAATCATCTCGTCCATGAAGGCGTCGATGTGCTCCTGCGTCTCGTCGCCGTAGTCACCCTCGATGATGCTCTCGCACTCCGCCATCATTAGGTCGATGTGGTACTTCGCGTCAGCCATTAGGCGCTCACCCCCTCCGTATCAGCTCCACGTTCGGCAGCCTCTCCCGAGGCCAGGGCGGCGTTGCGCGCCGCGACCACGAGGGAGTGGCGGTTCTCCGCCGTGGAGGCGTCGTAGCACCTCATGAGCTCGTCGCGCATGGGGTCGGAAGACTCCGCAGCGCCCTCGGGGGGGCACTGGCGGCCGGCGAGCTCGTCCAGGGAGCAGCCGAGCAGGTCGGCGAACTCCCAGGCCTTCTCGAGCGTGAACGAATGACGTCCCTGCTCGTAGTCGGTGTACGTTGCTACGTTCATTCCTATGTGCTCCGCAAAGACACGGGCACTTCTGTAGCCAGCTTTCTTCCGCATGGCTTGGAGGTTGGTCTTCAATAGCCCCTCCTTTCTCGTTGGCGATGATTTTAGGCGCAGGATACGAAAAAGACAATAGTTTTTTGGGATTCTGAGTTGATATTACGGCGACAAGCCTTATAGCTGGAAACAGATTTAAGGCGTATCACCGTGAAGTAAGGTCAATGTGAGCCAGAGATCCGAGTTCATCGCCGCCGGCCTGTGCGCCCAGCGTGCGATCAAGAAGGTCACCCAGCGCGAGGCCGCCAAGGCCATCGGCGCTAATCAGGCGATGCTGTCGGGGTGGGAGAACAGCGCGGGCATCGGCCTCGAGGACGCCTGGGCGGCGGCCGACTACTACGGCTGCTCGCTCGACAACCTCGCCGGTCGCCTGTGGCCCCCGAGGGGAGGATGGGGATGAACGCAATCCTCGTTGCGGTCTAGGTCGCCATCCTTGTGCTCACCAACGTGCCGTTCGTAGGGAGCCAGCTCGGGGCGCGCTGCTGCTCGGGTCGGTGTTCTTCTTCGGGGCGTTGATCGGCTCGAATGAACTGCGACATAAAATTTGAACATTATAATTTCTAGATGTTGTATATCAAGACGTTGTTTACGCCGCGAAGGTGACAAATGGGGAGGGCCCCCGCATGCTGTGGATTGCCTAGATCTGCAGCCGAGTGGGAGCCCTCCCATGCCACAGCATCCTAACGCAAGGCTCACACCCAGGAGTCGGGACGCTCGTCTCCTGCGTGGCGGGCGGTGAGCGTGTCCGCGACGTCGCTCGCCAGATGGGGGTGAGCCGTCATACCGCGTCCAAGTGGCTCGCCCGAATCACGCCGCCCGACGCCGAGGAGCGCACGCGAGGCCAGGCGCTCGATGCTGCTCGCGCCGCTCGCGCTCGCCGCCGCGACCGGGGTGCCCGCTCGCACCTGCGCGAGGATTGTGGCGCGCTCGGGGTTGTCGAGGCTCGCCGACGTCGACCGCGTCACGGGCAAGGTCCGCCGCCACGGGCTCGCCACGCCCGTGCGCTACGAGCGCGAGAGGCCCGGCGAGCTCGTCCACGTTGACGGTCAAGAGGGTGGCGGGGATACCGGATGACGGCGGCGGCTGGAGGGCGTGGGGCGCCTCCGAGCTCGCGCGCCCCGACTCAGGGGCCTGCCGCCCATGTCGTGCGTCGTCGGCGTAAACAACCTATTGGCACACAACAGCTAGCCATGGACGGGATTGACGTCAGCAACTATCAGAGGGACATCGACCTCGACTCCGTGCCCTACGCCTTCGTCATCGCCAAGGCGACACAGGGCAGGTCCTACGTCTCGCTGGACTGCGCACGCCAGGTCGAGCAGGCCTGCGCTCGCGGCAAGCTGTTCGGCACCTACCACTACATCGACGACTCGGGTGCCATTGGCGAGGCGGACTTCTTCGTCGACAGCGTCGCCAACTGGGTCGGAGAGGGCGTGCTGTGCCTCGACTGGGAAAGCAACCAGAACGCGGCGCGGGGAAATGAGGACTACCTGCGGCAGGCGGCCGAGCGCGTCATCGGGTGCACCGGGGTGTGCCCCATCATCTACGTGCAGCAGAGCCGCATGGCTGCTGTGAGGCCTGTGGCCGACGCGCTCGACTGCGGCCTCTGGGTCGCCCAGTACGCCGACATGGGCCAGACCGGCTACCAGGAGACGCCGTGGAACGAGGGAGCCTACCCCTGCGCGATCCGCCAGTACAGTTCGTGCGGGCGCCTGTCCGGCTATGGCGGCAACCTCGGCCTCGACAAGGCGTACATGGACGCGACAGCGTGGAAGAGGTACGCGAACCCCTCCGGCAGCGCGTCGCCCTCTCCCGCACCCTCCGCGCCGTCCGGCTCGACGCTCGATCTCGCGATCGGGGTCATGCAGGGCAGGTGCGGTACCGGCGACGCGCGCAAGACCGTCCTTGGCTCGCGCTACGATGAGGTCCAGGCCATCGTCAACGGCTCGGCCCCGACTGAGCGCACCTACACCGTGAAGAGCGGGGACACGCTCTCCGGCATCAGCGCCGAGCTCGGGGTCAGCTGGAAGGACATCGCAAACAAGAACGGCATCAAGTCGCCCTACACCATCTATCCCGGACAGAGGCTCGTGATCTAGGCCGGCGGCCCCTCTCTCGCCCTGCGGGGCGGGGGAGGGGTCTTATCGTGTCCGCCGCCCGCTTCCGCACGGTTCGCAGGCCCATGTCTCGACGATGACGGACCGCGCGTTCACGATCACGTGCAGTTCTCCATTACCTTCCTCAGGGCTACCAAACGCTCAGGGCCGGCACCTCGTGGTGTCGGCCCTTTTCCTGTCTCGAGGAGGCGGCAGCGCCTCGTTTCGCGCCTCATTAACACGCAGAATCAGGAACAACTTTCTATATCCAAGGAGTTTCTCGTCGCGGTTCCCCGATTCTGCATGCTAATCAGGGGCGGGGACGGG
>UMHS01002255.1_pt1 | contig 10468 bp, 6 predicted proteins | sample 1965611 | NCBI WGS metagenome assembly UMHS01 (sample SAMEA4836106, study PRJEB28245) | human gut metagenome | biome: gut microbiome; material: fecal sample | place: Denmark | collected 2008
GGTTCCGCCCTGAAAAAGATATCGCTATCAGTGATTATGCCGTCTGCGTGAGGGCGATCGCATATAAAATAGAACGGTATGATTTCGCGGCGATGCCGCCTTTCGGGAAGTTAAGGGAGTTCCCCATGCCAAAACGCGACGATATCCATAAGGTGCTCATCATCGGCTCCGGCCCCATCATCATCGGCCAGGCGTGCGAGTTCGACTATTCGGGCACGCAGGCGTGCAAGGCGCTGCGCAAGCTCGGTTACGAGATCGTGCTCGTGAACAGCAACCCTGCCACCATCATGACCGACCCCGATACGGCTGATGCCGTCTACATCGAGCCGCTCAACGTCGCGCGTCTCGAGCAGATCATCGCCAAGGAGCGCCCCGACGCGCTGCTGCCGAACCTCGGCGGCCAGTCGGGCCTCAACCTCGCCGCCGAGCTGGAGAAAGCGGGCATCCTCGAGAAGTACGGTGTGCAGGTGATCGGCGTGCAAATTGATGCGATCGAGCGCGGCGAGGACCGCGAGGCGTTCAAGGAGCTCATGGCCTCGCTCGGCATCGAGATGGCGCGCAGCAAGGTGGCCTATTCGGTCGAGAATGCCGTGGCCATCGCCGAGGAGCTGGGGTACCCCTGCGTGCTGCGTCCCGCCTACACGATGGGCGGCACGGGCGGCGGTCTCGTGTACAACATCGACGAGCTGCGCACTGTGGTCGCACGCGGTCTGGCGGCGTCGCCCGTGCACGAGGTGCTTGTCGAGGAGAGCGTGCTCGGCTGGGAGGAGCTCGAGCTTGAGGTGGTGCGCGACGCCACCGGCAAGATGATCACGGTGTGCTTCATCGAGAACATCGACCCCATGGGCGTGCATACCGGCGACTCGTTCTGCGCCGCTCCCATGCTCACCATCAGCGAGGATGTGCAGAAGCGCCTGCAGGAGAAGAGCTACAAGATCGTCGAGGCCGTGCAGGTGATCGGCGGCACCAACGTTCAGTGGGCGCACGATCCCGTGACCGACCGCGACGTCATCATCGAGATCAACCCGCGCACGTCGCGTTCCTCGGCGCTCGCGTCGAAGGCGACCGGCTTCCCGATCGCGCTCGTGTCCGCGATGCTCGCGAGCGGCCTCACGCTCGACGAGATCCCCTGCGGCAAGCACGGCACGCTGGCCAACTACGTCCCGGGCGGCGACTACGTGGTCATCAAATTCGCGCGTTGGGCGTTCGAGAAGTTCAAGGGCGTCGAGGACAAGCTCGGCACGCAGATGCGCGCCGTGGGCGAGGTCATGTCCATCGGTAAGACCTACAAGGAAGCGCTTCAGAAGGCCATCCGCTCGCTTGAGACCGGGCGCTACGGCCTCGGTTTTGCGAAGGACTTCCACGGCAAGACGAAAGAGGAGCTGCTCGGCATGCTCGTCACGCCGACGAGCGAGCGTCAGTTCATCATGTACGAGGCCCTGCGCGCCGGCGCCACGGTCGAGGAGCTTCACGAGCTCACGCACATCAAGCGCTGGTTCATCGAGCAGATGGCCGAGCTCGTGGCTGAGGAAGAGGCCATCATCGCCTACTCGAAGGACCATCCCGCTTCGCTTCCGTCCGACGATCTGCTCGTTGCGGCGAAGAAGGACGGCTTCTCCGATCGCTATCTCGCGCAGATCACCGGCGTCGCCGAGAAGCGCATCCGCGCCCGCCGCGCCGAGATCGGCTGCATCGAAGGCTGGGAGGGTGTGCACGTGAGCTCCACGCAGGACTCCGCGTACTACTTCTCCACCTACAACGCGCCCGATGCGAGCCCCGTCACCGGCGACAACACGATCATGATCCTCGGCGGCGGCCCCAACCGCATCGGCCAGGGCATCGAGTTCGACTACTGCTGCGTGCACGCGGCCAAGTCGCTCAAGAAGCTCGGCTTCAAGACGATCATCGTCAACTGCAATCCCGAGACGGTGTCGACCGACTACGACACCTCCGACAAGCTGTACTTCGAGCCGCTGACTGCCGAGGACGTGCTGGCCATCTACGAGAAGGAGAAGCCGCTCGGCGTCATCGCGCAGTTCGGCGGCCAGACGCCTCTGAACCTTGCTTCCGAGCTGGAGGAAGCCGGCGTGCGCATCCTCGGCACGAGCCCCGAGATCATCGACCTCGCCGAGGACCGCGACCGTTTCCGCGCCGTTATGGACTCGCTCGCCATCCCGATGCCCGAGGCCGGCATGGCGCACACCACCGAGGACGCGCTCGCCATTGCGCAGAAGATCGGCTATCCCGTCATGGTGCGCCCGAGCTACGTGCTCGGCGGCCGCGGCATGGAGGTCGTCTACGACGACGCGAGCCTCATCAGCTACATGGCGGCCGCTGTGGGCGTCACGCCTGACCGCCCCATCCTCATTGACCGCTTCCTGCGCCATGCGATGGAGTGCGAGGCCGACGCGATCTGCGACGGCGAGCACGCGTTCGTGCCGGCGGTCATGGAGCACATCGAGCTGGCGGGCATCCATTCGGGCGACTCGGCCTGCATCCTGCCGTCGGTGAACATCTCCGAGGCGCACCTGGCCACCATCAAGGAGTACACGCGCCGCATCGCCGAGGCCATGCACGTGTCGGGCCTCATGAACATCCAGTACGCCATCGAGGGCGATACCGTCTACGTGCTCGAGGCAAACCCGCGCGCGAGCCGCACGGTGCCGCTCGTGTCGAAGGTCTGCGGCATCCAGATGGTGCAGATCGCAACCGACATCATGACCGTGCCGCTGACGGGTCGCACCTCGCCCATTGCGAACCTGCGCGAGGCGTCGTTCACCCACTACGGCGTTAAGGAAGCCGTGTTCCCGTTCAGCATGTTCCCCGAGGTCGATCCCGTGCTCGGGCCTGAGATGCGCTCCACTGGCGAGGTGCTCGGCCTGGCCGAGACGTTCGGTGAGGCGTTCTTCAAGGCGCAGGAGGCCACCCAGACCGTGCTGCCCACGGGCGGTACGGTGCTCATGAGCATCAGCGACCGCGACAAGTGCGACTTGGAGGAAGTGGCGCGCGAGTTCAAGCGCGCGGGCATGCGCATCCTCGCGACGCGCGGCACCTGCGAGTTCCTGGCTGAGCACGGCATCGAGGCCGAGCGCGTGCTGCGCGTGAACGAGGGCAGGCCGAACCTCATCGACCTCATTCTCAACCATGAGGTCGATCTTGTGGTGAACACGCCGAGCCCGTCGGCTGAGAGCTCCACCGACGGCAGCCTCATCCGTCGCACCGCCATCCGCGCGCATGTGCCGTACATGACCACGATGGCCGCCGCGCTCGCCACGGCGAAGGGCATTCAGGCTGCGCAGACGACGGAGCCGAGCGTCCACTCACTCCAGGAGATCCACGCGCATATCTCGTACGCGTAGCGTCTTAAACGCATGAAAGGGCCGCGTTCCCTCCAATTGGCGGGAACGCGGCTTTTTTCGTGCGCGCACACATGCGGGGAATAGCCCGCTTGCTTCTCCTCGCGCCTAGACGGTGCGTTCGCGGGTTTCTCTGGGCGCTTTACCGCGAGGGACTTCACCTTTCTTCATGAAATCACTAAAGTGATTCCACTGAAACAATGGCAGAGGTGCGGCTTCCATGAGTAGGCTCGCTTCGGCGTCGGGAAACGCTGGGCTGAAAGGGGACGTCGCCGAAGGCGCGCATCGGTTCCCGCCGACGCGTCGCCTGGGGCTCAGGAGAACATCCTGGGCACTGTCGCACAAGCGGAGAGCTGTCATGGTCATGGGCGGGGGTCCCTTCTTCCGGTCGAGCCATGGTCTTGCGGCTCGAAGGAGAGGGTAAGGAATGGAATTCGTCAACACATTCTGGGCGCTGGTTCCGCCGATCGTCGCTATCGTGCTTGCGCTCATCACCAAGGAGACGTACAGCTCGCTGTTCATCGGCATCGTGGTGGGCGCCGTGCTGCTCGCGGGCTTCGACCCCATCGAGACGGTGAACGTCATCACGAACGGCACCTTCGTGCCGCCGGGAGGCACCGAGGAGGACGCTGTCACCACAGGCTTGGTACCTGCGCTTGCGGAAAACGCCGGCATCTTCGTGTTTCTCGTCATGCTGGGCGTGTTCGTCGCGCTTGTGAACTCGAGCGGCGCCTCGGCGGCGTTCGGCCGCTGGGCGGCGCGCCACGTGAAGAGCCGCCTCGGCTCGCAGCTCGCCACGTTCGTGATGGGCGTGCTCATCTTCGTGGACGACTACTTCAACTGCCTCACGGTGGGTTCGGTCATGCGTCCCGTGACCGACGCCGAGCGTCTTTCGCGCGCGAAGCTGTCCTACCTCATCGACGCCACGGCTGCGCCCGTGTGCATGATCGCGCCGGTGTCCTCGTGGGCGGCGGCGGTGTCGGGCGTTGCATCCGACCTGGGAGTCGACGGCATCCAGCTGTTCATCAGCGCCATTCCGTTCAACTTCTACTCGCTGCTGACGCTCGTGTTTGTTCTCGCGATCACCATCATGGGCTTCGACTACGGCCCCATGGCCAAGTCCGAGCTGGCGGCCATCCGCGAGGGCGAGCTCGGCTCGCTCGGCAACGACGAGCCGGTTGAGAACTCGCGTGCGAACCTGTTCGACATGGTTATTCCGATCGTCGTTCTCATTGTGTTCTGCATCATCGGCATGCTCTACGTTGGCGGCTTCTGGGATCCCTCGACCGAGGGCTACATGAACGTCATCCTCGCCTTCGGCGACACTGATGCGTTCACCGCGCTGCCGTGGGGCGCCATCATCGCGCTCGTGTTTGCGTACATCTATCTGCTCGCACGTCGCGTTGTGAACTTCCGCGAGTCGATGGAGTGTCTGAAGAGCGGCTTCGTTGCGATGATCCCCGCAATGCTCATTCTGACGTTCGCGCTGACGCTCAAGGGCCTCACCGGCGCCCTCGGCGCAGCCGAGTTCGTGTCCGGCCTTATGGCCGGCTCGGCGGCGGCGCTCTACAGCATGCTGCCCGCCATCATCTTCCTCGTGGCATGGGGCCTCGCGTTCGCTACGGGCACGAGCTGGGGCACATTCGGCATCCTGATTCCCATCGTGCTGCCGATCTTCGCCACCGCTCCCGATCTGCAGATCATCGGTATCTCCGCCTGCCTGGCAGGCGCGGTTGCGGGCGACCATTGCTCGCCCATCTCGGACACCACCATCATGGCGTCGGCGGGTGCGAACTGCAACCACCTCGAGCACGTGTCGACGCAGATGCCCTACGTCATCACGGTGGGCTCGCTGTCGTTCGTGTGCTTTATCATCGCGGGCTTCGTGCGTAACGCGCCGATCTGCCTGGCGATCGGCTTGGTGCTGATCATCGTGGTGCTGCTTGTTCTGAAGAAGACCATCGGCTCCGACACGCGGGGCCATGCCAAGGCTCACGCCGAGGCGAACGCCGCCGCCGAGTAGCGGGGCGCAATGCGCCGCGATGCCGTGGCGCTCACGACATAATCGAAGAAGAGCTCCAGCTGAGCGGTGCGTTCAGCTGGAGCTCTTTCGTTTGGGGCGGGGGAAGGGCTGGCGAAGGGCGGCGGTAGGGCGAGACTGGCGTCATCGTGCGCGCTGCCGTTTCTCGCTCTGATCGTTTTGCGCGTCGGTGTCGCTGCGTGGCGGGGCGGAGGTGGTGTGGCTTGACGTCTCCTGTTTTCTCTCGCCACGCTTTTCCGCCCTCTATAATGAGACATCATCGCTTCGGGGAAGGGGATCTCATGGCTTTCGACGTGACGAAAATCACCAGTCCGCTCGGGTTCGGCTGCATGCGCTTCGAGGGGCACGGCGACGATACCGTCGACATCGCGCAGGTGAGCGAGATGATCGACTGCTATCTGAAAGCGGGCGGCAACTACTTCGACACCGCCTGGGCCTACCCCAACTCCGAGAAGACGCTGCACGCCGCGCTTGTCGAGCGGCATCCGCGCGATTCCTACCTCATCGCGTCGAAGTGCGTCGCCTGGAGCAACTGCGCCTGTAAGGAGGACCTCGAGGCGCAGCTGCAGGAGACGCTCGCCACGCTGGGCGTCGACTATCTGGACGTCTACCTCATGCACAATCTGGGCGGTGTTCGTACCGCGGCGTTCGAGAAGTACGACGCGTGGGAGTTCGTCAAAAGCGTGAAGGAGCGCGGGCTCGCACGACACATCGGTTTCTCGGCGCACTGCACGCCCGACGAGCTGGAGGGCTTCATTGCCGCGTATCCCGAAGCCGAGATCATCCAGCTCCAGGCCAACTACAGCGACTGGGACAGCCCCGATTTCCGCGAACGCGAATGCGTTGAGATCGCCCGTGCCCACGGCATCCCCGTCATTGCGATGGAGCCGGTCAAGGGCGGCATCCTGGCCGATCCGCCGCAAGCGGTGAAGGACATTCTCGATGAGGCGTTTCCGAAAGACTCCTACGCAACCGCGGCGCTGCGCTTCACGGCCAGCCAGCCGGGCATCGTCGTGACGCTTTCGGGCATGAGCACGCTCGCGCAGGTGGAGGACAACTGCCGTGCGTTCAGGGATTTCAAGGCGCTCGGCGAGGCCGAGGCCGCCGCGATCGACCGCGCTTGCGAGGCGCTGCGCGAAGGCGGCACCGTACAGTGCACGAGCTGCGACTACTGCGCCAAGGTCTGCCCGCAAAACATCGGCATCTCGCAGTCGCTCGCGGTGCTCAACCACTTCATCAACTACGGCGACGCCGCGTCGGCCGGCTACCAGATGGGGTTCGTCGTGCGCTTCAACGCGGGCAAGAGCATGGTCACCGAGTGCATCCGCTGTGGCGCGTGTGAGGACGCCTGCCCGCAGAACCTGCCCATTCTGGAGTACTTCGATCGCATCAACGACGAGATCTTCTCGGTGGAGCCTGAACAGCCCCAGCTCATGCGCGGCAGCACGGTGGGGAAGCGGTAACGCAGGCCACGTGGGTCGGATCGCCGTTCTGCCGCCGCGCCCGCTTCGTTTCGCCTACGCGCCGAAGTACGCTGCGATCTCCTGCATGCGCTCGCTTTGCTTCACGCCGAACGGGCAGCGGCTGTCGCAGTGTCCGCATGCGATGCAGGAGGAGGCATGCACCTCCAGATCGCGGTAATGCTGCGCTGCCATCGCATCGCCGAGGCGCGCGAGGTCGTAGAATTTGTTGACCATGCCGATGCTGATGCCTTCGGGGCATGGCTGGCAGTGGTTGCAGTACACGCAGGAGCCAGTGGACGCTTGCGGCGCCATCGATCCGAGGACGGAGTAGTCCCGCTCCTCGTCAGAGGCGTCGAAGAACCCGAGCAGCTCTTCAAGGTCGCTCATGCCGCGCACGCCCGGCAGAACGGTGAGCACGCCGGGGCGGTCGAGCGCGTACTGGATGCACTGAGCTTGCGTGAGCGCCGCGCCGAAGGGGCTCTGTCGTGCGTCGAGCAGCTGGCCGCCGGCAAACGCCTTCATGACCGATATTCCCACGCCCGCACGCTCGAATTCACGGTACAGCGCCGCGCGGTCGTCTGCCTCCCCCTTGCCGTACGCCGACTCGGATGTGTAATCGTACATGGGGTTGATGCTGAACATGCCCATGTCCATGGCGCCCGTTGCGAGGAAGCGGCGTGCGATCTCGACGCTGTGCGTGCTGAATCCCAAGTGGCGGATGACGCCCTCCTGTTTCATACGCTGCGCGTACTCCCATGTGGGACCGTTCATCACCTTGTCGAAATCGCTGTCCTCGTCGATGCAGTGGATGAATCCGAAATCCGCGTAGTCGGTGCCGAGGGACTCGAGGCGCTTTTCGAACTCGCGGCGCGTGGTTGCGGGATCGGTGGTGAACCCGTACGATCCTGTCGCATAGTTTGCACCGAGATGCACCTGCAGCATGACCTTGTCGCGTTGGCCGCGCAGGGCGCGTGCGTAGCCCTCGAACGCAACGGCTTCGCTCGGAACGAAGTCGAGATAGTTAACGCCTGCGTCGATGGCAGCGCGTACGGTGCGTTCGGTTTCCGCCGTGCTCGCTTGATGGATGGATCCCATCCCCAAGCCGATGGCGCTGATCTTTTCTCCGCCGTGAGGCAGGGTGCGGTATTGCATGCTGGGCCTCTCTTCTGGTTCTCGCCGTGTTGTGCGTTTCCGACCTTAGCGGATGGAGTTAGCTCAAAGTCAAATCGCGACACGGGAGACGTGGCGGGTGCTGTACGACGTCGCCGTGCAGCGCGCGGCCTCGTTCGTTCGCCGCGCGGTCACGCTTCGTCGAAGTAGTTCAGTACGCGTGTGCGGTAGGCGTCGTCTTCCTGCATGCGCTCGAATTGGCGCTTTCCTGCGTTCAGTATCGGCTCGGTGTATTCAGCGGGTGCGGCGAAGGCGAACCCGACGTTGTCGCGCATGAGGGCGTTGTTGCCCGCCATGTTCCGAAGGACCGACTGCTCCTCTTCGCTTCCCACGAGTACGAACGTCTCTCCTTCGATGTCGGCTGTGCTGTAGCACGCGGCGTAGGGCACGTGGATGACGCTTCCTCCCGACGAGAGCGTGACGCCGAGCGCGTCGAAGCGCGCCGTGCACGTGCCAGTACCTTCTGGATCGAGTTCTTCCACGAGCTCGCGCGCCGCGCGCTTGCGTCCGAAGAAACGGCCTTTATCAGGCCCGAATGCGAGCACGCCGAAGAAGATCGTCAATGCGGGGAACAGGACGTATGCGCCGATCAGGGCTTCGAATCCGCCGATCGCGTCGAAGATGTTGAGCTCCTCGACGAGGCAGTTCACGGTTCCCGCCACCACGAGGGCATCGAGCAGCAGGCAGAAGATGAAAAAGCCCTTGCCCGTTTTGCGACGGTACGCTTTGTTGTGCGCGCGGATCATGCGCTCGGCATAGGCCTCGTCTACGTGGATGGTCCACGATCTTCCGTAGGGGATGCGCGTCGAGAGGCTGTCCGATCCGGTTTCGTCCACATGCCCTCCTTGCTCTGCAGCCAATGGTGGGTGCATGGCTTTGCGTCGCTGAAATCAGCATAGGCGTTTCGCGATGCGGTGCAGATCAATTCTGGGTAAAGTTGCGCGGGGTTTGTGACCGTGGCTGCCGTCGTGCCTGCGTGCTTGCTGGCGTGACGGAATGCGGCGAGGGGCGAGACTGATGTCGCGTTCCTTCGCCGCGCTTGCCGCTTTCCGTTGCGTTTTCGATTACTGAGGGGCTGGCACGGGTTCTGCCGATAGGCTGCGGCCAAGCTCGTAGGCTTCCTCGAGCTTGGGGTTGCCTTCGATGGCGCCGCGTTCGTAGGTGCCGGGAACGCAGATGACGCCCTCGTCTTTCATGTGGGTGTACGCAGCGTTCATGCGGTACGTGTCGATGAGCGGCCGCGCAACGGCGGGATCCTTGTCCTCGAACACCGTGAGCAGGCAGCACGACGTGATGCCGAACGGATCGGCGAGCCCGCAGAACATGCGGTCCATGAATGTCTTGATCTGCGCCGAGAACGTGAAGCAGTACAGCGGCGTGGCGTACACGATGGTGTCGCATGCGCGCAGCACGGGGTAGAACTTCGTCATGTCGTCCTTGCGGAAGCAGCTGCCTGCGTGCGAGAAGCAGTACTCGCAGCCGATGCAGCCGGCGATGTCGGCGCGTCCCGCGTCGATGACCTCGACGTGATGGCCTGCGTCTTCCGCGCCCCTGATGAACGCCTCGGCGAGCATCCAGGTGTTGCCGTTTCCCCGCGGGCTTCCGATGACGACGACGATGTTGCGCGGCATGATCCCTCCTTGCGATGGCGTGCGATGGGGTTATTGTAGCGCGGAGTCGCGTGCGGGCTGATGCTCCTCGCCCCATGCGCACATCGCTTCCATCAGGGGATAGAGCGACCGTCCCTTCTCCGAGAGGCTGTACTCCACCTTGGGCGGGATCTGCGGATACTCCCTGCGGACGACGAGGCCGTCACGTTCCATATCTTTGAGCTGGCTCGACAGCGTCTTCTCGGTGATGCGTCCGATGCGGCGGCGCAGCTCGTTGAAGCGCGTTGCGTCCTGCTCGGCGAGCCAGTACAGGATGACGAGGCGCCATTTCCCGCCGATCATCGATAGGGTGTAGCCGAAGGGCGTGTCGTCAAGCGAGGAGACGCGTCCTTCGTACGGTTTCATGCTCATCGGGCGGATCCTCCTTATTCGGGCGTTGCGGTAGGAGCGATGCAGAGTTCGCATGTCTCTCGGCTCTTCGCCAGTACGCAATTTGCGTCGTCGCGGCAGGCGCCCTGAACGCAGGCCCTCGGGGCGTCGGCTTGCCTATTGCGCGCTATGCGGCGTGTTCGACGATTTCTTGCAGGATAGTACCTTCCTAGAAGATCAGTACTTACAAATGCTGCTGCAGCGCATTATAAAGGCCATGAAAGCACGCGCACTCGACGACGATGAAGGAGGATGCGTCATGTCGATGAACAAGGTGAAGATCACCGTCCTGAAGACGACGTTCGACGAGGAGTTGGCAAGCGAATACGGCATCGAGGGGCTGCAGAAGTGTCTCATGATGCAGGAGGGCCAGGTGTTCTATGCCGACTATGCGAAGCC
>UMHS01018663.1_pt1 | contig 10373 bp, 3 predicted proteins | sample 1965611 | NCBI WGS metagenome assembly UMHS01 (sample SAMEA4836106, study PRJEB28245) | human gut metagenome | biome: gut microbiome; material: fecal sample | place: Denmark | collected 2008
ATAGTTTCAAATGGTTCCAGGAAGAGGGCTTGGCACAGGCCTTCGCCGACGTTTGCCCGATCGAGAACAGCACGAAGGACATGTGCGTCGAGTTCGGCAAGTACGAGTTCGGTGAGCCGAAGTACACGGTTGACGAGTGCAAGGAGAAGGACGTCTCGTATCAGGCGCCGCTTTTCGTGGAGATTCGCTTCATCAACCGTGAGACGGGCGAGATCAAGGAACAGGACGTGTTCATGGGCGACTTCCCGCTCATGACGCAGCGCGGTACCTTCATCATCAACGGTACCGAGCGTGTCGTCGTGTCCCAGCTCGTGCGTTCCCCGGGCGTGTACTTCGCCGCGGAGCGCGACAAGACCTCCGACAAGACCATCTACAACGCCAAGGTCATCCCGAGCCGCGGTGCGTGGCTCGAGTTCGAGACCGACAAGCGCGACCTGCTGTCGGTGCGCATCGACCGCAAGCGCAAGCAGCCGGCCACGCTGCTCGTGCGCGCGCTCGGCCTCGCTGAGACGCGCGAGGAGATCATCGACCTGCTCGGCGACTCCGAAATGGTGCTGCGCACGCTCGACCGCGACCCCGCCACCACCAAGGAGGAGTCGCTCATCGAGCTGTACAAGCGCTTCCGTCCCGGTGAGCCGCCCACGATCGACTCTGCCCGCACGCTGCTCGAGGGCCTGTTCTTCAACCCGCAGCGCTACGATCTCGCCAAGGTGGGCCGCTACAAGATCGGCAAGAAGCTCGGCATCCCCGCCGAGGAGAACACCTCCTCCACGCTTACCGACGAGGACATCGTGCGCACGATGCGCTACATCATCGCGCTGCACGACGGCGTCGAGGGCTACACGACCGACGACATCGACCACTTCGGCAACCGCCGCATCCGCACGGTGGGCGAGCTCATTCAGAACCAGTTCCGCATCGGCCTGTCCCGCATGGAGCGCGTCGTGCGTGAGCGCATGAGCATGCAGGAGCCCGACGAGATCACGCCGCAGAGCCTCGTGAACATCCGCCCGATCGTGGCGGCCATCAAGGAGTTCTTCGGAAGCTCCCAGCTGTCCCAGTTCATGGACCAGGCGAACCTCGCTGCGGGCATCACGCACAAGCGTCGTCTGTCGGCTCTCGGCCCGGGCGGTCTGTCGCGTGAGCGCGCCGGCTTCGAGGTGCGCGACGTTCACACCTCCCACTACGGCCGCATGTGCCCCATCGAGACGCCTGAAGGCCCGAACATCGGCCTTATCGGCTCGCTGGCAACCTATGCCCGCGTGAACCCCTACGGCTTCATCGAGACCCCGTACCGCCGCGTGGTGGACGGCAAGGTCACCGACGAGGTTGACTATCTGACCGCCGACGAAGAGGAGAACTACGTCATCGCCCAGGCGAACGCCCTGTTCGATCCTCAGACGCGCGAGTTCGGTCATCGTGACGCCGACGGCAACTTCGTGAAGTCCGCCAAGGTGCTCTGCCGTATGAAGAACGCGGCGGGCGAGTTCGGCGACCCCGACGAGGTGCCGCCCGAGATGGTGAACTACATGGACGTGTCTCCGCGTCAGATGACGTCGGTGGCTACCTCGCTCATTCCGTTCCTCGAGCACGACGACGCGAACCGCGCCCTCATGGGTTCGAACATGCAGCGTCAGGCCGTGCCGCTGCTGCGTCCGCACGCGCCGCTCGTCGGCACGGGCATCGAGCACCGCATCGCGGTCGACTCGGGCGAGATCCTCGTGGCGCAGCGCCCCGGCGTGGTCGACTACGTTGACGGCCAGACCATCATCATCCTCAACGACGAGGGTGAGTACGACGAGTACCTCATCCCGAAGTTCCAGCGCTCCAACCAGAGCGGCTGCATCAACCACAAGCCGATCGTGCGCAAGGGCGACGAGGTGCAGGCCGGCGACGTGCTGGCCGACGGCCCGTCCTGCGACGGCGGCGAGCTGGCGCTCGGCCAGAACCTCATGGTCGCCTACATGCCGTGGGAAGGCTACAACTACGAGGACGCCATCATCGTGTCCGAGCGCGTGGTGACCGAGGACCTGCTGACCTCCATCCACATCTCGGAGTACGAGGTGGACGCGCGCGACACCAAGCTCGGCCCCGAGGAGATCACCCGCGAGATCCCGAACATCTCCGACGACATGATCTCCGACCTCGATGCCGACGGCATCATCCGCCTCGGCGCCGAGGTGTTCCCGGGTGACGTGCTCGTGGGCAAGGTCACCCCGAAGGGCGAGACCGAGCTCACCGCCGAGGAGCGCCTGCTGCGCGCCATCTTCGGCGAGAAGGCGCGCGAGGTGCGCGACACCTCCCTCAAGGTGCCCCACGGCTCCGGTGGCCGCGTCATCGGCATCTACCGCTTCAGCCGCGAGAACGGCGACGAGCTGGCTCCGGGTGTGAACGAGCTCGTGCGCATCTACGTGGCGCAGAAGCGTAAGGTGCAGCAGGGCGACAAGCTGTCCGGCCGTCACGGCAACAAGGGCGTTATCTCCCGTGTGCTGCCGGTCGAGGACATGCCGTACCTCGCTGACGGCACCCCGATTGACGTCATGCTCAACCCGCTGGGCGTGCCTTCGCGTATGAACGTCGGCCAGCTGCTTGAGAACCACCTCGGCTGGGCTGCCAAGTGGGGTTGGTCCGACGATCCCGATTCCACCGAGGTCGTCGAGGGCCCGATCCACGTGGCCACGCCGGTGTTCGACGGCGCCACCGAGGACGAGATCTCCGACGCCATCGAGGCGGCGAACCGCAACCTCATCAACATCAACCACGCCAAGTACGGCGACAAGGCGCGCGACGAGTTCGTGCCGCAGCTGTCCCGCACCGGCAAGACGTGGCTGTACGACGGCCGCACGGGCGAGAAGTTCCGCGAGCCCATCACGGTCGGCCAGACCTACATGCTGAAGCTCGGTCACATGGTGGACGACAAGATCCACGCGCGTTCGACCGGCCCCTACAGCCTCATCACCCAGCAGCCCCTCGGCGGCAAGGCCCAGTTCGGCGGCCAGCGCTTCGGCGAGATGGAGGTGTGGGCGCTCTACGCCTACGGCGCCTCCAACGTGCTGCAGGAGATCCTGACGGTGAAATCCGACGACACGTCCGGTCGTGTCAAGTCCTACGAGGCGATCGTCAAGGGCGAGAACATCCCGGCGCCTGAGGTGCCCGAGTCCTTCAAGGTGCTCGTCAAGGAGATGAAGTCGCTCTGCCTCAACATCGAGCTTGAGGGCCACCGCCCCGCCGATGCCGACGACGAGTCTGCGGAAGAGGATGCGGACCAGGCGCTCTACGAGGCGCTTGCCGCTGACGCCCGCGAGACCGAGGAAGAAGAGACTTCGAGCGCCATCGATGACATCGCAGCAGGCGTCGACGAGCTGATCAGCAGCTTCGCCAACGACTCTGCGAATGACCTCATCGGTGAGGGAGAGGAGGCTTAAACCCTATGACCACGGAATACGACGTGAACAACTTCGATGCCCTGCGCATCTCCCTTGCCAGCGCGGAAGACGTGCGCAAATGGTCGTGCGGCGAGGTTAAGAAGCCCGAGACGATCAACTACCGTACGCTCAAGCCCGAGAAGGACGGCCTGTACTGCGAGAAGATCTTCGGTCCCACCAAGGACTGGGAGTGCGCCTGCGGCAAGTACAAGCGCGTGCGCTTCAAGGGCATCGTGTGCGAGCGCTGCGGCGTCGAGGTGACCCGCTCCAAGGTGCGCCGCGAGCGCATGGGCCACATCGAGCTTGCCGCGCCGGTGAGCCATATCTGGTACTTCAAGGGTTCCCCTTCGCGTTTGGGCTACCTGCTCGACATCCCGCCGAAGGAGCTCGAGAAGGTGCTGTACTTCGCCAGCTCCATCATTGCGACCGTCGACAAGGAGGGCCGCGAGGAGGACGAGGCCGATCTGCGCGATGAGCTCGCCGCCGATCTCGACGAGCTCGACGCCGAGCGCGACCGCGTCATCGAGGCGACGCGCCGCCTGTCCACGGACTACGTGCCCGAGGACGACGACTTCGTCGACGACATCGATGACGACGAGCGCCTGACCCCCGAAGAGGTCGAGGAGGAGATCGCCGACATCTACGAGGAGTTCAACGAGCGCAAGGCGCTGCGTCAGGACGCCTTCGAGTGCTTCATGAAGATCGAGCCCAAGCAGCTCATCCCCGATGAGGCGCTCTACCGCGAGATGCGCGCGTGCTACCGCGACTACTTCACGGGCGGCATGGGCGCCGAGAGCGTGCGCGAGCTGCTCGAGAACATGGACCTCGAGGCCGTGGCCGAGGAGCTGCGCGAGACGATCGCCAACGGCAAGGGCCAGAAGCGCGCCAAGGCCATCAAGCGCCTCAAGGTGGTCGACGCGTTCCTCAAGTCCGACAACGATCCGACCGACATGATTCTCGATGTCATCCCGGTGATCCCGCCCGATCTGCGCCCGATGGTGCAGCTCGACGGCGGCCGCTTCGCCACGTCCGACCTCAACGATCTGTATCGTCGCGTCATCAACCGCAACAACCGCCTCAAGCGCCTGCTCGACCTCGGTGCGCCTGAGATCATCGTGAACAACGAGAAGCGCATGCTGCAGGAGGCTGTCGACAGCCTGTTCGACAACGGTCGCCGCGGCCGTCCCGTCACGGGCCCGGGCAACCGTCCGCTGAAGTCGCTGTCCGACATGCTCAAGGGCAAGCAGGGCCGCTTCCGCCAGAACCTGCTCGGCAAGCGTGTCGACTACTCCGGTCGTTCGGTTATCGTCGTCGGCCCGCAGCTCAAGCTGCATCAGTGCGGCCTGCCGCAGCAGATGGCGCTCGAGCTGTTCAAGCCCTTCGTCATGAAGCGCCTCGTGGAGCTCGAGTACGCCGCCAACGTGAAGGCGGCGAAGCGCGCCGTCGATCGCGGTGCGAGCTACGTGTGGGACGTGCTTGAAGAGGTCATCACCGAGCATCCGGTGCTGCTGAACCGCGCACCTACCCTGCACCGCCTCGGCATCCAGGCGTTCGAGCCCGTGCTCGTCGAGGGCAAGGCCATCAAGCTGCACCCGCTCGTGTGCACCGCCTTCAACGCCGACTTCGACGGCGACCAGATGGCTGTGCACGTGCCGCTCGGTGCTGAGGCCCAGGCTGAGGCGCGTGTGCTCATGCTGTCGTCCAACAACATCAAATCGCCTGCTCACGGCCGTCCGCTGACGGTTCCGACGCAGGACATGATCATCGGCCTGTACTACCTCACGGCCGCCCGCGACGGCTTCCCGGGCGAGGGTCGCGTGTTCATCGACATCGACGATGCGATGAACGCCTACGACGCCCGCGCCGATCTTGACCTCCAGGCCAAGATCTGGGTGCGTCTGCGCGTGGACTGCCAGGTTGCCACGGCGTTCGGCGTGTTCGAGGACCACAAGGCCGGCGACCGCATCGAGACGACGGTCGGCCGCATCATCTTCAACAACGTGCTGCCCGCCGACTACCCGTTCCTCAACTACGAGATGAACAAGAGCGAGATCGGCCGCTTGGTGGAGGACGTGTGCAACCACTACAGCCTCTCCGAGGTGCCGCCGATCCTCGACGGCCTCAAGGATGCGGGCTTCCACTACGCGACGCGCTCCGGCCTCACCGTGTCGGTGTACGACGCCACCGTGCCGCCGACCAAGGGCGAGATCCTCGCTGCGGCCGACGACAAGGTCGCTGCGATCGACGACGACTACGAGATGGGCCTCATGAGCGCCGAGGAGCGTCACAAGCAGGTCATCGACGTGTGGAACGCGGCGAACGAGGAGGTCGGCAACGCGATGGCCGACAACTTCGACAAGTTCAACCCGATCTACATGATGGCCTTCTCCGGCGCCCGCGGTAACATCAAGCAGATTCGCCAGCTGGCCGGCATGCGCGGCCTCATGTCCGACCCGAAGGGCGAGCTGATCGACACCCCGATCCGTGCGAACTTCCGCGAGGGCCTGAGCGTATTGGAGTACTTCATTTCCACGCACGGCGCCCGCAAGGGTCTGGCTGACACCGCTCTGCGTACCGCTGACTCGGGTTACCTGACCCGTCGTCTGGTGGACGTTGCGCAGGACGTCATCATCCGCGAGATCGACTGCGGCACCACCGAGGGCGTGCCCTATCCGCTGCTCAACGAGAAGGGCGACCTCGACGAGAACCTTGTGGGTCGCTGCCTGCTCGAGGATGCGGTTGCCGCCGACGGCACCGTGGTTCTCGCTGCCGACGAGTACATCACCGGCACGGCGCAGCTCGCCGCGATGCAGAAGGCCGGCATCGAGGAAGTGACCATCCGCACGATCATGACCTGCCACGCCGAGCACGGCGTGTGCCAGAAGTGCTACGGTTGGGACCTCGCCACGAGCCGCCCGGTCAACATCGGCACGGCGGTCGGCATCATCGCCGCTCAGTCGATCGGCGAGCCGGGCACCCAGCTCACGATGCGTACGTTCCACTCCGGCGGCGTCGCCGGCGAGGACATCACGCACGGTCTGCCGCGTGTTCAGGAGCTGTTTGAGGCCCGCAAGCCGAAGGGCCAGGCGGTCCTCGCCGAGATCTCCGGCACGCTGCAGATCTCGGGCGACAAGACGTCGAAGGTGCTCACCATCCACGACCAGGAGGGCAACTTCCGCGAGTACGTGGTGTCGGCGCGCGCCCAGATGCTCCCGGGTGTGGTGGACGGCTGCGAGGTCAAGATCGGCCAGCAGCTCACCAAGGGCTCGGTCAACCCGCACGACCTGCTGCGCCTGACCGATCCGAACACCACGCTGCGCTACATCGTGGGCCAGGTCCAGGGCGTGTACGTGTCCCAGGGCGTTGAGGTGAACGACAAGCACATCGAGGTCATCGCGCGCCAGATGCTGCGCAAGGTGGCCGTCATCGACGCGGGCGACTCCGATTTCCTGCCGGGACGTCAGGTCAATCGCTTCGAGTTCGAGAAGGTGGCCAACGAGCTCATCGCCGAAGGCAAGGAGCCGCCGGTGGGCCAGCCGCTGCTGCTCGGCATCACCAAGGCGTCGCTCGCCACCGACTCGTGGCTGTCGGCCGCCTCGTTCCAGGAGACCACCAAGGTGCTCACCGACGCGGCGATCGAGGGCAAGACCGACCATCTGGCCGGCCTCAAGGAGAACGTCATCATCGGCAAGCCGATTCCCGCCGGCACCGGCCTCAAGCGTTACCGCGACGTGCATCTCACGTACAAGGGACGCCCGGTCGACAAGGTGGACGACGACAAGCTGCCTGACTTCGCTCCCGAGGCGCTGCGCGAGATCGAGGACCTCCTGCCCCAGCCGCAGGATTGGTCGCTCGACGGCGACGGTTACTTCAACGCGGGTTCGGGCTACGGCAGCTACTTCGGCGGCATGTCGATGGGCCATCGCGGTCACAACCTCTCCGACGAGGAGGCGCGCCTGTACATCTACGACGATCTGGGCGTGTCGCAGCGTTGGGCCAACAAGTTCTCCGAGGCGGGCATCGAGACGGTGGCCGACCTCCTGGGTCACACCGAGGAGGACCTGCTGCGCATCGAGGGCATCGGCGTGAAGGCGATCGAGGAGCTCAAGGCGGGCCTCGCGGCGCACAACCTGTCGCACGTCATCGAGGACGACCTCGCTGCCACGAGCGACGACATGAGCCAGCTGCTCGACATGGTGTTCTCGCCCGATGACACGATCCTCATCGGCGGTGACGAGCCGCCGACGTTCAACACGGACGGCGAGGAGATGCTCGGCGAGGCGCTGCCGCCGCGTTCGTACCAGCGCAACCCCGAGGAGCTCGATGCGCTTCTCGGCGGGCTTGACTCGCTCGGCTTCGGTCTGACGAGCAAGGAGGACGAAGACGCCTCCAACGCCGCGATCGACGACGAGGAATAGCATCACAGCATGACGGAGAGGGGCGTGGTTTCGGCTGCGCCCCTTTCTTGTTTGACCATGCGATGACGGACGATCCCGCTGCGGGCGGCGCGGAAGCCGCAGGCTGCAGCGGGCGATATCGGGCGGAAGGTAGGCACGATGACCGACAAGACTTACATTCCCGAGGGGGAGACGCCCCCTGCTTCGCAGATCGGGGCGACGATGGAGGCGCTTGCCGCCACGATCGCCGCGCGGCGCGACGCGGGCGAGGAGAGCTACACGCATCGTCTGCTGACGGGCGAGCTCGACAAGCCGCTCAAGAAGGTGGCGGAAGAGGCCGTCGAGGTGGGATTGGCCGCCAAGGACGTGGAGTCCTGGGCGACGTCGTCCATCGCGGCGACGCTGGCGGCGCAGGGCGCTGCGGGCGTGCGCGGCGAGGAGGGTGATCTTTCGGTCGCGCTGCCTCCCGAGTACAGTGCGGCGGTGGACCACCTGCGCTACGAGGCCGCCGATGTGGTGTACCATTTGCTTGTAGTGCTTGAGCGCTTCGGCATCTCGATCGACGAGTTCGCCGCCGAGCTCAACAATCGCATGACCGATGAGGAGCGCCCCGCGGGCGCGATCCGCCTCTTCGAGGAGCATGTGAAACGAGGAAAATAGCGCGTTTTGCGTTGCGCGCGAGGCTGTTCGGCTTCGTTCGCTCAATGCTGACAGCCTGGAGATAACAGGGGGAGTTGCAATGGCACGACTTTTCGGAACCGACGGCGTTCGCGGCGTGGCGAACACCGAACTGACGAACGAGCTGGCGTATCGGCTGGGACAGGCCGCCGTCAAGTTTCTCGGCGATGTCATCGTGGTGGGCCGGGACACGCGCATATCCGGCGAGATGCTCGAGGCGGCGCTCGTGGCGGGCATCCTGAGCGCAGGCGGCAAAGCGCTTCGCGTGGGCGTCATCCCCACGCCGGCGGTGGCGTTCAACGTGCGCGACCTCAAGGCTGCGGGCGGCGTAGTGATTTCCGCGTCGCATAACCCGCCCGAGTACAACGGCATCAAGCTGTTTGACGCGCAGGGCTTCAAGCTGCCCGATGCCAAGGAAGACGAGATCGAGGCGTTCATCAAGGACGGCGGCCTCGAGGGCGAGATCGCACGTGCGCGTGAGGCGGGCGACGAGGATGCTTCGATGCCCACCGGCACTGGCGTCGGCACGGTGGTTGACGCGATCGACTCTGCGTTCGAGGCGTACACCGCCCATGCGGTGGGATCGATCAAGGATCAGCACGTTACCTTCCAGGGCATGAAGATCGCCGTGGATACGGGGCATGGTGCCTCGTCGTACACCACGCCTTCAGCGCTGCTGAGCCTCGGCGCCGAGGTGGTCACCATCAACAACGACTACGATGGCGCCCATATCAACGTCGAGTGCGGTTCAACCCATCTCGGGCCCCTGCGCAAGCTCATGGAGGAGTCGGGTGCCGATGTGGGCATCGCGCATGACGGCGACGCCGACCGCGTCATGATGATGACGCCCGAGGGCGAGGTCATCGACGGCGACGTCATCGAGGCGGTGTGCGCGCTCGACATGAAGGAGCGCGGCGTGCTGTCTGGCAACACGGTGGTGAGCACGGTGATGTGCAACCTCGGATTCGTGCACGCGATGCGCGACGCGGGTATCGACGTGGTGCAGACCAAGGTGGGCGACCGCTACGTGCTCGAGGAGATGCGCGAGCACGGCTACGCCATCGGCGGCGAGCAGTCGGGTCACATGATCCTGCTTGACTACAACTCCACGGGCGACGGCCTCATGACTGCCGTGCAGTTCCTCGCGGCGGTGAAGCGCAGCGGCAAGACCGTTTCCGAGGCAGTGAAGGTGATGACGCGCTTCCCGCAGACGCTCATCAACGTGAAGGTGTCCGACAAGCACACGGTAAGCGAGAAGCCCGCCGTCAAGGACGCCGTGGCTGCTGCGGAGGCGGCGCTCGGCGAGAACGGCCGCGTGCTGCTGCGTCCGAGCGGCACCGAGCCGGTGGTGCGCGTGATGGTGGAGGCGCTTTCCGCCGAGGATGCTGAGAAGCACGCCCGTGCCATCGCCGACGTGGTGGAGCGCGAGGGCTAAGCGCGCAGTTCAGCAGCATTGAGCAGCGGGGGGTCGCACCGTTTGGGGTGCGGCCCCCCGCTTTGCGTTTTGCGCGCCGTTGCTCGCGTGGGGCGTGCTGCATGTGAGGACGCGCGGTGCGCGAATGGCGAAAGTGTGCGTGTCGATTCGAGTTGAGTCGGACTGGGCTAAACCGAGCTGAACCAAGCCATGCTGGGCTAGGTCCGCCAAGTTGAGTTAGGTCGTGTTAGGACGAGCTGGGTCGGGCAGGGCAAGCCAAGCCGGATAGCGCCAAGCTGAGCCAGGTCGTGCAAAAGAGAAGGCGGGCCCGCATGGTCTGCGGACCCGCCTTCGGGATTGGTTTTCGGTCTCGGTTAGCGCTTTCTCGCCAGCTTGTTGATGATACGGGCGAGCAGGGTCGGGCGATGCGCGGCGGAGGGCCAGGAATCGTCGCGGCGG
>UMHS01007013.1_pt1 | contig 10371 bp, 7 predicted proteins | sample 1965611 | NCBI WGS metagenome assembly UMHS01 (sample SAMEA4836106, study PRJEB28245) | human gut metagenome | biome: gut microbiome; material: fecal sample | place: Denmark | collected 2008
TCGCACCATCCTTTGATATTTAAAGGTTATAAATCCATTACCGGCAAAGATTATGTGGAACGCTGTATGCTGAAAGCAATAAAAAATGATATTGTGATCTATTCAGCACACACTAATCTTGATAATGCACAGGGAGGGGTAAATTATAAGATAGCCGAAAAAATCGGATTGAAACATCTGAAAGTGCTTGAACCAAAAGAAAATAGCCTGATGAAACTGGTGACTTTTGTCCCCGTCGCTCAGGCGGATATTGTAAGGAACGCACTTTTTGCTGCCGGTTGCGGTAATATCGGTAACTATGACTCATGTAGCTATAATCTGGAAGGGGAAGGAACATTCCGTGCCAAAGAAGGAACACATCCTTTTTGTGGAGCGATTGGAGAACTTCATCGGGAAGGAGAGGTGAGAATTGAAACAATTCTTCCTGTATTCAAAAAGTCGGAAGTAGTCAGGGCACTATTGTCTGTTCATCCTTATGAAGAACCTGCATTCGACTTGTATCCGCTGCAAAATGAATGGGCACAGGCAGGATCGGGAATCGTTGGCGAACTGGAAGAACCGGAAACGGAGATGGAATTCTTGAAACGTATAAAGAAAACGTTTGAAGTAGAGTGTCTGCGTCATAACAAACTGACCGGGAGAGAAATACAGAAAGTGGCATTGTGCGGAGGTGCTGGAGCATTTTTGCTTCCGCAGGCAATCCGGTCGGGAGCCGATGTTTTTATTACAGGTGAGATTAAGTATCATGATTATTTTGGTCACGAAGGAGATATCCTGATGGCAGAAATCGGTCATTACGAAAGCGAACAATATACAAAAGAAATTTTTTATTCCATAATCCGGGATTTATTTCCTAATTTTGCGCTCCAATTGAGTAAAATAAATACGAATCCCATAAAATATTTGTAAGTAAAATGGCTAGAGAAGCAAAAAAAGATCCGAATGAGTTGACGGTGGAACAGAAGTTGAAAACACTGTTCCAGCTGCAAACTATGTTGTCTAAGATTGATGAAATCAAGACATTGAGAGGTGAACTTCCATTGGAAGTGCAGGACCTTGAAGATGAAATCGCTGGTTTGAGTACCCGTATCGACAAGATCAAAGCTGAAGTGGATGAACTGAAATCTGCTATTGCAGGTAAGAGAGTAGAAATTGAAACGGCAAAAGCTTCAGTAGAAAAATATAAGTCACAACAAGACAACGTCCGCAACAACCGTGAATATGATTTCTTGACGAAGGAAATTGAATTCCAGAGCCTGGAAATCGAACTTTGCGAAAAAAGAATCAAAGAATTCAGTGCGGACAGAGAAGAAAAAGAAGCTGAAGTAGTAAAGAATGAACAAATACTCAGCGAAAGACAAAAAGACCTCGAACAGAAGAAGGGCGAACTGGATGAAATTATCTCTGAAACTAAACAGGAAGAAGAGAAGCTAAGAGATAAAGCCAAAGATCTGGAAACTAAGATTGAACCGCGTTTGTTGCAGTCATTCAAACGTATCCGTAAGAACTCCCGCAATGGATTGGGCGTTGTATATGTACAACGTGACGCGTGCGGTGGTTGCTTTAACAAGATTCCGCCTCAGAGACAGTTGGACATCCGTTCCCGTAAGAAAGTGATCGTTTGCGAATATTGCGGACGTATTATGATCGACCCGGAATTGGCTGGTGTACAAATTGAGCATAAAGTAGAGGAAGCTCCGGCTACTACTACCAAAAGAGCAATCAGAAGAAAAACTGCTGAATAAGGTACCATATTTGAATATGTATTCGAAAGCCTCGCATTATTGCGGGGCTTTTTTTATTTCTTCTAACTTTACTACCCCTTTAAACAAACCTAACCTTGAATTGTTATCTTTTCATTTCATAAAAACCTGAACCGAATATGAATGTACGAGCGTGGAGCGTATCGCTCCTTTTGTTTCTTTCAACTGTAACTGCGGTTGGACAGACAGTGAACCGCTATTTGAATACTCCTCTTCCTAAAGAATGGGAAGAGAGTGGAGAAGTGTTTCAACAGACTCTTCCGGTGGACGACCACTGGTGGAAGTCTTTTCAGGACACCAGACTGGACTCTTTGATTGCTTTGGCAGTAGATCGCAATTATTCCGTAGCGATGGCAATTAATCGTATAGCTGCTGCACGTGCCAATCTTTGGGCAGAACGTGGAAATTTCTTTCCATCTATCGGACTGAATGCTGGATGGACCCGACAGGAAACCAGTGGAAATACCAGTACCTTACCTCAGTCTACAGATCATTATTACGATGCTGCACTCAGTATGAGTTGGGAAATCGATGTCTTCGGCAGTATCCGTAAACGGGTAAAGGCGCAGAAAGAAAACTTTGCCGCCAGCAAAGAGGAATATGCGGCGGTTATGGTTTCTCTGGCATCAGAGGTAGCCTCAGCTTATATTAACCTGCGGGAATTGCAGCAGGAACTTGAAGTGGTAAATAAGAATGTAGCTTCTCAGGAAGAAGTTTTGAAAATCACGGAAGTACGGTATAATACCGGACTTGTTGCCAAGCTGGATGTGGCACAGGCCAAATCCGTTTTATACAGTACTAAAGCCTCTATACCACAATTAGAGGCAGGTATCAATCAATATATTACGACACTGGCTGTTTTGCTGGGTATGTATCCGCAAGAAATACGTCCTGTATTGGAAACTACTGGAACATTACCTGATTATATGGAACCGATCGGAGTAGGTATGCCGGTTGATTTATTACTGAGAAGACCGGATGTACGAAGTGCGGAGAGAAGTGTGAATGCCCAAGCTGCATTACTTGGCGCTTCCAAGTCCGATTGGCTGCCGAAGATCTTTCTGAAAGGTTCGTTTGGCTATGCAGCCCGTGATTTGAATGATCTGGTGAAAAGTAAAAGTATGACCTATGAGATTGCTCCGTCATTGAGTTGGACTATTTTTAGTGGAGGACAATTAGTGAATGCAACAAGACTGGCTAAGGCACAGTTGGATGAATCTATCAATCAATTTAATCAGACAGTTCTGACTGCGGTACAGGAAACGGATAACGCCATGAACTCCTACCGGAACTCGATCAAGCAGATTGTAGCTTTGAGGGAAGTGCGTAATCAAGGTGTCGAAACTCTGAAACTTTCACTGGAACTTTATAAACAAGGGCTTTCTCCTTTTCAGAATGTGCTTGATGCACAACGGTCTTTGTTATCTTATGAGAATCAACTGGTACAGGCGCAGGGTAGCTCGTTACTGCAACTGATAAGTCTTTATAAAGCGCTGGGAGGCGGTTGGAGAGAATAAAAGAATCTATAAATAAAATATAACCTAACGGATATGAAAAAACTAATGTATATTTTTCTTGTGTTGTCGGTATTGACTGGTTGCAAGGAGAAAAAAGACGCCGGAGCAATGAAGGGAATGCCGACTCTGGCAATTAGCGTAGCGAAACCTATAGTGAAGGACATCACTTTGACGAAAGATTATCCGGGCTATCTGACAACGGAGAAAACTGTAAATCTTGTGGCCAGAGTGAACGGAACATTACAGTCTGTCTCTTACGCACCGGGCGGACGGGTAAAAAAAGGGCAGTTGCTGTTTGTAATAGAACCTACCTTATATAATGATAAGGTGGCACAAGCGGAAGCTGAACTGAAAACTGCTCAGGCACAATTGGAATATGCCCGTAATAATTATAGCCGTATGAAGGAGGCTGTGAAAAGTGATGCTGTGAGTCAGATACAGGTGTTGCAGTCGGAATCGTCTGTGACAGAAGGAGTAGCAGCTGTCAGCAATGCGGAAGCTGCTTTGAGTACAGCGCGTACAAATTTAGGATATTGTTATGTTCGTGCCCCTTTTGACGGGACAATCAGCAAGTCGACAGTGGATATCGGCAGTTATGTCGGCGGTTCTTTGCAGCCGGTTACGCTGGCTACTATTTATAAGGACGATCAGATGTATGCGTATTTTAATGTTGCTGATAATCAATGGCTGGAGATGTCGATGAACAATCAGCAGCCAACGAAGGATCTTCCGAAAAAGATCATGGTTCAGCTGGGGAAAGAAGGTACCGAATCCTATCCGGCAACACTGGATTATCTGTCACCGAACGTAGACCTGAATACAGGAACTCTGATGGTGCGTGCCAATTTTGATAATCCGCAGGGAGTACTGAAGAGTGGATTGTACGTCAGCATTACCTTACCTTATGGAGAGGCCGATCATGCAATTCTTGTGAAAGAGGCTTCCATCGGAACCGATCAGCTCGGTAAATTCCTGTATGCCGTCAATGATTCGGACATAGTACACTATCGGCATATTGAAATAGGACAACTGATTAATGATACCTTACGGCAGGTGTTGGGAGGACTCTCACCACAGGAACGATATGTTACAGAAGCTCTGATGAAGGTCAGAGATGGAATGAAGATAAAGCCGATGCCCTGATGCGGTCGGCTTGTTGGTTATCTTCAGACGATGCAGGTAACTGTTTGTCCTTATATAAATATTAATCGTAAACTTATATATTATGTTTTCTAAGTTTTTCATTAACCGACCAATTTTTGCTACCGTACTTGCCCTGCTCATTGTGGTAGCCGGTTTGGTCGCACTTAATATATTGCCTGTGGCGCAATTTCCGGAGATTACACCTCCGACGGTTCAGGTATCGGCTGTCTATCCCGGTGCGAATGCTGAAACTGTAGCCCAAACGGTAGGACTCCCCATCGAACAGCAGGTGAATGGGGTGGACGGTATGCTCTATATGTCTTCAAATTCTTCCTCTTCGGGAGCATATTCTCTGACAATTACATTTGCTGTCGGTACAGATATCGATATGGCTACTGTACAAGTCCAGAATAGGGTAAGTGTTGCTCAATCATCCTTGCCGGAACCGGTAGTGGTACAGGGGGTGACTGTGCAGAAACAGTCTTCGAACATTGTCATGTTCCTGACAATGACTTCGAAAGACTCTGTCTACAACAGTCTCTATCTGACTAACTATGCCAAATTGAATTTGGTCGATCAGTTATCACGTGTGCCTGGCGTAGGAGCTGTTAATGTCATGGGAGCAGGTGATTATTCCATGCGTATCTGGCTGGATCCTGAAGCCATGCGTATCCGGAACATTTCTCCGGCACAAGTATATCAGTCCATTCAGTCTCAGAATATGGAAGTGTCCGCCGGCTATATCGGTCAACCGATCGGACAGGACAATAAAAATGCCTTTCAATATACACTTAATGTACAGGGGCGACTTACTTCTCCGGAGCAATTCGGGAATATTATCATTCGTCGGGAACAGGATGGGGCAATGCTTCGCCTGAAAGATATTGCGCGAATAGATTTGGGGTCTGCTTCTTATAGTGTAGTATCACGATTGAAGGGGATGCCTACCGCAGCGATTGCTATCTATCAGCAGCCGGGCTCCAATTCACTGGACGTTTCAAAAGGAGTGAAGGCTAAGATGGAGGAACTGGCGACCAGTTTTCCTACAGGAGTAGCCTATAACGTAACTTTGGATACAACGGATGTAATTCATGCTTCTATTGATGAAGTAATGGTGACATTTTTTGAGACAACGCTGCTGGTAGTACTGGTTATTTTCCTGTTTTTGCAGAACTGGAGAGCGGTTATTATTCCTTGTATCACAATTCCTGTATCGCTGATCGGTACATTGGCAGTTATGGCGGCATTTGGTTTTTCGATCAATACGCTGACTCTGTTCGGATTGATTCTGGCAGTTGCCATTGTAGTGGATGATGCTATTGTGGTGGTTGAGAATGCTTCAAGATTGCTGGAGACCGGACAATATTCAACTCGTGAAGCAGTCACAAAAGCTATGGGGGAAATTACGGGGCCGATTGTCGGAGTGGTGCTTGTTTTGCTTGCCGTGTTTATTCCGACGATGATGATCAGCGGTATTTCGGGGGAGTTGTATAAGCAGTTTGCACTGACAATTGCTGCTTCTACCGTATTAAGCGGTTTTAACTCACTGACACTGACGCCTGCTCTTTGTGCTCTATTCCTCGAAAAGAGCAAACCGTCTAACTTCTTTATATACAAAGGATTTAATAAAGCGTATGATAAGACACAGGGAGTCTACGATAGTACGGTGAAATGGTTGCTTCAACGTCCGCTTATCTCTTTTGTATCTTTTGCTATTCTGACAGTGATTGCCGTAATACTCTTTATGCGTTGGCCGTCGACATTTATTCCGGATGAAGATGATGGTTATTTTATTGCAGTTGTTCAGCTTCCTCCGGCAGCCAGCTTGGAACGTACACAAGCTGTCGGGGATAAAATCAATGCTATTTTGGATTCTTATCCGGAAGTGGAGAATTACATTGGAATCACTGGTTTCTCCGTGATGGGCGGAGGTGAGCAAAGTAACTCCGCAACCTATTTTGTTGTCCTGAAAAACTGGGACGAAAGGAAAGGGAAGGAGCATACGGCTGCTGCCGTTGTCGACCGTTTTAATGGCGAAGCGTATATGGAGATACAGGCAGGACAAGCATTTGCTATGGTTCCTCCGGCTATTCCAGGATTGGGTGCTTCCGGTGGCTTGCAACTTCAATTGGAAGACCGGAGGAATCTGGGACCGACAGAAATGCAGCAGGCTATTGACGCATTGCTTGCTTCTTCTCATTCCAAACCGGCCTTAGCTTCTGTATCCAGTCAGTATCAGGCAAATGTCCCTCAATATTTTCTGAATATCGATCGTGATAAGGTGCAATTTATGGGCATTGCTCTGAATGATGTATTTTCTACATTAAGCTATTATATGGGGGCGGCATACGTTAATGATTTCGTTGAATTCGGTCATATTTATCAGGTGAAGATCGAAGCGCGTGATCAGGCACAACGCGTCATTGATGATGTCTTAAAACTCAGTGTGGCTAATTCGGCAGGAGAGATGGTCCCCCTTTCTTCTTTCACCAAAGTGGAAGAGCAGTTGGGACAGGATCAGATCAATCGTTACAATATGTATTCAACAGCTGCCTTGACTTGTAATGTAGCGCCCGGAAGCAGTTCCGGACAGGCTATTCAAGAAATGGAAACTTTGTTTAAAGAACAGCTGGGAGATGAATTTGGCTATGAATGGACGTCAGTTGCCTATCAGGAAACACAGGCGGGAAATACGACCACCATTGTTCTGGTCATGGCCTTGATTGTAGCATTCCTTGTTTTGGCTGCGCAATATGAAAGCTGGACCAGTCCGGTGGCTGCCGTGATAGGTTTGCCGGTGGCCTTGTTGGGAGCAATGATAGGATGTATGATAATGGGAACTCCGGTCAGCGTATATACACAAATTGGTATTATCCTGCTTGTTGCACTTTCGGCAAAGAATGGTATTCTGATTGTAGAGTTTGCCCGTGATTTCCGTGCTGAAGGAAACTCAATTCGTGAGGCTGCATACGAAGCAGGACATGTCCGCTTACGTCCGATCTTGATGACTTCTTTTGCTTTTGTATTGGGAGTAATGCCTTTGCTGTTTGCTACTGGGGCTGGTGCGCAGAGCCGTATAGCGTTGGGTACTGCGGTTGTTTTCGGTATGGCGATGAATACTTTATTAGCGACAGTCTATATTCCTAATTTCTATGAATTGATGCAGAAACTGCAAGAGAAGTTTAGCAGGAAGAAAAATGATGATGTGAAAAAAAACACAGATATGTAAAAAAAGAATATCGATTGAAAAGCTTTCGGAGACAAGAAAAAGATGGTGTCACTATGTGCTTGGGATACTTACACTATGTGTGTGGTATAGTGTAAGTATCGTGACCTTATAGTGACACTATCTTTATAGCGCGTTATAATCGGGAATATCCTGAAGAAAGGTATAGCTCTGATGGGCGTAATCCATCCGGCAACAATAATGCTGCATTCCATTACTTACTATCAGATAGTCAACTTTCAATACCATATTATAGCGGGTTATCTGATCGAATACCGCTTGTGTGATCTCGATGTGCGGAGCTTTGTATTCTACGATCATTCGTGCTGAAAGGTCTCTCCGGTAAAGTACTGTATCACATCTTTTAGTTGTGCCGTTCAGCTTAACCATTACTTCGTTGGCAAGGAGTGCGTTCGGATATCCTTTGTGCGCAATAAGAAAGTGAACAAAGTGTTGCCGTACCCATTCTTCCGGGGTAAGTGCGACATATCGTTTGCGAATCACGTCGAAAATTACATTTTTTCCGTTTCGTACGTTTATTTTAGTGTCGAATACTGGTAGGTTTAACGATAACATTTATTATTTTTGTAAGTTAAATAACGGTTTCCATTATTGGAACCACAAATTTAATAGATAATTATGAAAACGAAAGAAGAAATCGTAGCTAATTGGCTGCCCCGTTACACAAAACGTAACCTGGAAGATTTTGGAGAGTATATTCTGTTGACTAACTTCAACAAGTACGTAGAAATTTTCGCAAATCAGTTTGATGTTCCTATTTTGGGTAGAGATGCCAATATGATTTCCGCTACAGCCGAAGGCATTACAATGATCAATTTCGGTATGGGAAGCCCTAATGCCGCTATTATCATGGATTTATTAGGAGCTATTCATCCGAAAGCTTGCTTATTTTTAGGTAAATGTGGTGGTATCGACAAGAAAAATCAAATTGGCGATTTAATTCTTCCTATTGCCGCTATTCGTGGTGAAGGAACATCCAATGATTATTTTCCACCTGAAGTTCCCGCTTTGCCTGCATTTATGTTGCAGCGTGCTGTTTCTTCGTCCATTCGTGACTATGGCCGTGATTATTGGACGGGTACTGTCTATACCACCAATCGCCGTATTTGGGAGCATGACGAAGCATTCAAGGAGTATCTGAAAAAGACACGTGCGATGGCGGTTGATATGGAAACGGCCACTTTGTTCAGCTGTGGCTTTGCCAATCATATTCCGACAGGAGCATTGTTATTGGTATCTGACCAGCCTATGACTCCGGATGGAGTGAAAACTGATAAAAGCGATAATCTGGTTACCAAGAACTATGTAGAAGAGCATGTTGAGATTGGTATCGCTTCTCTGCGTATGATTATTGATGCAAAGAAAACTGTAAAACACTTGAAATTCGACTGGTAACTGCCGGTCTTTCTAAAAAATATATATGGCAAAACAAGAGCTGACCTGTGATGACATCCTCAAAGAACTGAGGGCAAAGCAGTATCGTCCCATCTACTATTTGATGGGAGAAGAATCGTATTATATCGATTTGATTGCCGATTACATTACTGATAATGTCTTGAACGAAACGGAAAAAGAGTTCAACCTGACTGTAGTGTACGGTGCTGATGTGGATGTAGCGACAATCATAAATGCTGCCAAACGCTATCCTATGATGTCCGAACACCAAGTGGTGGTAGTCAAAGAAGCGCAAGCGGTCCGGAACATCGAAGAATTATCGTACTATCTTCAGAAACCGCTTCATTCCACTATTTTGGTGATATGCCATAAGCATGGAACATTGGATCGTAGGAAAAAGTTGGCAGCTGAAGTAGAAAAGACTGGTGTTTTGTTCGAGTCTAAGAAGATAAAAGATGCCCAGCTTCCGGCCTTTATTGCTTCCTACATGAAGAGAAAAGGAATAGATATGGAACCTAAGGCAACAGCTATGCTGGCTGATTTTGTCGGCTCGGATTTAAGTCGTTTGACAGGTGAATTAGAAAAGCTGATTATCACTTTGCCTACGGGACAGAAACGTGTAACTCCCGAACAAATTGAGAAGAACATAGGCATAAGCAAAGATTATAATAACTTTGAATTGCGGAGTGCTCTGGTTGAAAAAGACATTCTGAAAGCAAATAAAATAATAAAATACTTTGAGGAAAATCCCAAAACGAATCCAATTCAAATGACATTGTCTTTGTTGTTCAGCTTTTATTCAAACTTGATGTTAGCATATTATGCGCCTGATAAATCGGAGCAGGGTATTGCTAATATGCTAGGGCTAAGAACTACTTGGCAAGCTCGGGATTACTCAATTGCGATGCGCAAATATAGTGGAGTAAAGACAATGCAGATTGTTGGTGAAATACGATATGCCGATGCAAAATCAAAAGGAGTGAAAAATAGTTCAATGTCTGACGGAGATATTCTTCGTGAATTAGTGTTTAAAATTTTGCATTAGGAAAACTGAATACTCTAAATAAACAAAAGGCATATACTTTTACTGTAAAACAGATTAAGTATATGCCTTCTTTATATACTGCAAATTAGTTGTGTCAGACTCATAACCAAATCTTCTTTTATAGACGAATATTTTACAATGGATCTGTTGTTCTCTTTTTCCTGACTTTTATGAATGGAAAGGAATTTGAAGATCTTTTGCTTCTCTTCTTTAAGTTCAATTTTGGTAATTTCTCTCTTTTCTAGTTTTTGAGGTTATGTT
>UMHS01055683.1_pt1 | contig 10359 bp, 8 predicted proteins | sample 1965611 | NCBI WGS metagenome assembly UMHS01 (sample SAMEA4836106, study PRJEB28245) | human gut metagenome | biome: gut microbiome; material: fecal sample | place: Denmark | collected 2008
ATCCATCGGTGCGCAGAATCAGGAAGATGCCCGCCAGTTCGCTTCACACAATATCACGATTGCTCTGATCATTTCGATCTGCTGGGGCGGACTGCTTTTCATGTTCGCAAGCCCCATTATCCGCATCTATGAACTAGAAGAGCACATCACAGCCAATGCCATCGAATACCTGCGGATTATTTCCACCGCATTGCCGTTCATATTCCTGTCCGCTGCCTTCACAGGTATCTATAATGCAGCGGGACGAAGCAAAATTCCATTCTATATCAGTGGGACGGGACTGATTATGAATATCATTCTCGACCCTCTGTTTATCTTCGGCTTCGGGCTGGGAACAAACGGTGCCGCCTACGCTACATGGCTCTCGCAGGCAACGGTTTTCGCCATCTTCATCTACCAGCTGCGTTTCCGCAAAGACGCCCTGCTCGGTGGTTTCCCCTTCTTCTCCCGACTGAAGAAAAAGTACACGCGGCGTATTCTGAAACTAGGCCTGCCCGTAGCTACCCTAAACACACTGTTCGCCTTCGTCAATATGTTCCTCTGCCGTACCGCATCCGAACAGGGCGGACACATCGGACTGATGACTTTCACCACCGGCGGACAGATAGAAGCCATCACCTGGAATACCTCCCAAGGTTTCTCCACCGCACTCAGCGCCTTTATTGCCCAGAACTTCGCCGCCGGACGAATAGAACGGGTACTAAAAGCCTGGCACACCACCCTATGGATGACGGGAATCTTCGGAACGTTCTGCACGCTGCTGTTTGTCTTTTACGGCAATGAGGTCTTTTCGATCTTTGTCCCCGAACAGGCGGCTTACGAAGCCGGAGGTGTATTTCTTCGTATCGACGGATATTCGCAGCTGTTTATGATGCTCGAAATCACGATGCAGGGAGTGTTCTACGGCATCGGGCGTACCGTGCCTCCTGCCATTGTCAGCATTGTATGCAACTATATGCGCATTCCGCTTGCCATCCTGTTTGTACGGATGGGCATGGGAGTAGAAGGTATCTGGTGGGCAGTATGCGTCACAACGATTGCCAAAGGACTGATTCTCTTGGGATGGTTCACCATGATCAGGAAAAAATGCTTAAATCTGCCTTCCGTGTCAACAAGGTAGTCGTGTCGTTTGTTATTTTACATATACAAAGATCGTCCGGAGTTATTTTAACTTAAAAAGTATGACCTTGGCAAATAATATGTATCTTTGCGTTGTTAATTTATTAAAGTATTATTTTATAAACCTATTTAAAAAACATTGCATTATGAACAAGATGAAATGGATGGTTCTCTTCATGAGTATAACCATGATATTCAGTGGCTGCGCAAGCATGAACAATACGGGCAAAGGTGCCGCAATCGGCGGTGGTTCGGGTGCTGCATTGGGTGCTATCCTCGGCGGTGTTATCGGTAAAGGCAAGGGTGCTGCCATCGGTGCGGCTATCGGTACTGCAGTAGGTGCAGGAACAGGTGCCCTTATCGGAAAGAAGATGGATAAAGCGGCAGCAGAAGCAAAACAAATTGAAGGCGCACAAGTAGAGCAGATAACTGACAACAACGGATTGCAGGCAGTAAAAGTTACATTCGATTCAGGTATTCTTTTCACTACCGGTAATGCAACTCTGAGTGCTGCTGCCAAGTCTGCATTGAGCAAGTTCGCCAACAACGTACTCAACCAGAACAGAGACATGGACGTATCCATCTACGGATATACCGACAATCAGGGCTGGAGAAACAGTACTGCCGAACAAAGCCGTCAGAAGAATCTGAACTTGTCACAGGAACGTGCACAGAGTGTAGCCAGCTACCTGTTAAACTGCGGCGTTTCTTCCAACCAGATTAAAGGTGTGCAGGGAATGGGCGAAAGCGATCCTATCGCCAGCAACGACACAGCTGCCGGAAGAGAACAGAATCGTCGTGTAGAAGTTTACATGTACGCAAGTGAGCAGATGATTAAAGATGCACAGGCCGCTTCCAATTAAAAAAATATTGCGTTATGCGCGCAACCTGCTGATTTTCTTCTTTGCATCTACCATTTTGGCTGTGATCGTCTACCGCTTTATGCCGGTGTATGTCACTCCGCTGATGGTCATCCGAAGTGTACAGCAGCTTGCGTCAGGAGATAAACCCACGTGGAAACACACGTGGGTTTCTTTTGATAAGATATCTCCTCACCTGCCGATGGCGGTCATCGCCTCCGAAGACAACCGCTTTGCCGAACACAACGGATTCGATTTCATCGAGATAGAGAAAGCGATGAAGGAGAACGAGAAACGGAAACGGAAGCGCGGAGCAAGTACCATCAGTCAGCAGACAGCCAAGAATGTGTTCCTATGGCCGCAATCGTCTTGGATACGCAAAGGTTTCGAAGTTTATTTCACCTTTCTGATAGAGTTGTTCTGGTCGAAAGAACGGATTATGGAGGTATATCTCAACTCCATCGAAATGGGAAAAGGGATTTATGGCGCACAGGCTGCCGCAAAGTATAAATTCAACACAACAGCTGCCAAGTTGAGCTCAGGACAGTGCGCACTGATTGCCGCTACGCTCCCTAACCCGATACGGTTTAACTCTGCAAAGCCTTCGGCTTACCTATTGAAACGACAAAAACAGATATTGCGATTAATGAATCTGGTTCCTAAGTTTCCGCCTGTAGAGAAAAAGGCGGTCGATAAGAAAGACACCAGGAAGAAGAAAAAGAAATAAAGCAATCCCTTTATCACAGTCTATTTCATCAAGAAACAAGACAAGGATAAAGGGATTACTTTTTTCTGTTATTATTTGAGATACAGACTATGCCGGTTCCTCACACCTCTCGATATACGCCAATGGTTCGCCTTTATCTACCAATGCTCCCTGCTTGGCACATACCTCGATCACACGACCGCTAAAATTCGCCAACACCTTATCATATGTATGCCAAGGAGTAGCAATATAGCAAAACACATCGTCCGGATCATATTTATGTCCCACTTCGGGCGGCATAGAAGGCGATTCCACATCGATCTCCCAAATGATCTGCCCTTTCTCCATTGCCGTCACCGGTTCGGCTTTGGCACGTTTCATCCGTTTCACTTCTTCTTCGGAGAATCCCTGTTTTGCCAATGCGGCATCTTTGGCACGCTGCAAATCATCTTCGAAACGTTTCTTGGCAATACCCGATTTATAATCCCGATATTGGCGGTCGTGCATTGCCAGTTCGAAAAGTTCTTCATCATCCTGTCCGAAATCCCAGCTGTTTTCTGTCATTTCCTTACGATACTCGTCCAGTTGATCCGGATAGTTCTTCTGCGGGTCTTCGTCCGTAAATTCGTATCCTTTTTCTTTTGCCAATGCGATAATCTCCGGAGCAAGTGCACCGGGCAAACGACCACTCTTACCTAGAATCATATCCCAGGTATGGTTGTCGATCATCGTCCAACGCTCCTCTCCCTTGATCAGAGACATCACATTCATCAATGCCACGTTCTTCACATATTGGCTGAACGGAGTCACCAATGGAGGATAGCCGAGTTTCGGCCACACATATTCCACTTCGTCAAATAGCATCACGAGCAAATCGTCGATGCTCAGTTCCGGTTCGTTCTTACCTCTCAATATCAGATTGATGCCGGAATGCACTCCTTTCAGATCGGCCATCATAGAACCCATCATACCTCCGGGAAGTCCGCATTTCAAGAGCAAAGAAGACATATGCTTGTTGGTAGGGTCCATAAAATAACCCAGAAAATCGTCAATGAACTCCTGTGTCATGGCACGGGCTTTCATGTAGGCTTTCATATTAATCTCCGGTACCTGAAATCCCGCGTCTTTCAGCATAGCCTGCACAGAGATAACGTCCGGATGAACTTTCCCCCACGAAATCGGCTCCATTGCAACATCAATAATATCCGCGCCATTCTCACAAACTTCGAGGATAGAAGCCATCGAAAGTCCCGGTCCGCTATGTCCGTGATACTGGATGATGATTTCGGGATGCCGTTCCTTGATTGCTTTCGTCAGACGTCCCAGCATTTCGGGGCGACCGACACCTGCCATATCTTTCAGACAGATTTCCGGTGCTCCGGCCTCTATCAGACGCTCGGCGATAGCGGTATAATATTCTACGGTATGCACGGGCGAGAACGTAATACATAACGTTGCCTGCGGAATCATCCCCGCTTCAAGGGCATAATGAATGGAAGGAATAATATTTCTGACTTCATTCAAGCCGCAAAAGATACGGGTGATGTCCACTCCCTGCGCATGTTTTACTTTATACATTAACCGGCGCACATCTGCCGGAACGGGATACATTCGAAGACCATTCAGACCACGGTCGAGCATATGAGTTTGTATGCCGGCTTCGTGGAAAGGTTTTGTGAAAGACCGGACAGCTTTGTTCGGGTTCTCGCCATACAGTAGGTTGACTTGTTCGAACGCGCCTCCGTTGGTTTCTACACGGGAGAAACAACCCATTTCGATAATTAACGGAGCAATTCTTACTAACTGATCGGCACGCGGTTGATACTTGCCGGACGACTGCCACATATCCCGATAAACGAGACTGAATTTGATTTCCTTTTTCATTGCCGTAAATAGATGAGATTTATATTACTTAGGTTAACTAGTTGATACAAATATACTGAGTTCTCTGACATAATAACAAATACAGAGAGAATAAGTTGGGGTATAAAGACATGTTTAATATCATATTGTCACAAAATCAAAGGAGCAAGCGAGTTTTTACCCGTTGCTCCTTACCAGAATTAATTGTTTGACTAATGTGTTATCCCTATTTATACAAAATCTTTCAACTCTTGTTGCAAACGTTGGCGTGTGAAGAATATGCGGCTCTTCACCGTTCCGAGGGGTAGGTCCAGCTTCTCAGCGATCTCACGGTATTTAAAACCGGATACGTGCATTGAAAATGGTACTTTATATTCCTTCGGCAGCGCGTTGACGATGCGGTGCATCTCTTTTAAGTCATAAGCGCCTTCCGTATTTTCAAATCCTGAGTCTTGGGGGAGATTCAAATGATACAGATTGTCGGTCTGATCTACGAATGTCTGGTCACGTACTATTTTACGGTAGTTATTAATAAAGATGTTACGCATGATTGTGTACATCCATCCTTTAAAATTTGTATCGGGAACATATTTTTCCTCGTTATCCAAGGCCTTTAATGATGTTTCTTGCAATAAATCATTTGCTTCTTCACGATTGGCAGTTAATTTATAAGCAAAACGAAGCAACTCTTCCTGAACTCCAATTAAATCTTTTCTGAAACTTAAACTTTTCATACTTTAAGGGTTTTACGGTTAATATTTCGTTTCTTTCTTGACGTTTGCAAGTTTAAAGGTATTTTATGAGTCAAACAGGGGGAAATTCGTCATTTCTTAGGGGGTGAAACTGTCAAATGATAGATTTTAGGTGCTTTTTGATAGTTTTTAGGTGGTTTAGGACGTTTTTTATTCTCTTCTTCTTGTTTGGCAATACAAAATAACTTACTTTTGGGTAGTATTATTAACTTAAAGTAAAGGACATGACTATACTTATTATCGTAGGAATAATCGTACTGTTGGGAATCATTTTTGCTTCCATGTACAACTCATTGGTGAGACTGAGAAATAACCGTGAAAATGCTTTTGCAGACATCGACGTGCAGCTGAAACAGCGCCACGACCTTATTCCGCAACTGGTGGATACCGTGAAAGGATATGCCGCACACGAAAAAGATACCCTCGAACGGGTGATTCAGGCACGTAACGGTGCAGTCAGCGCCAAGACAATCGACGAGAAGATAGCAGCTGAGAATCAATTATCTTCCGCTTTATCGGGATTGAAAATCACGTTGGAGGCTTATCCGGACCTGAAAGCAAACCAGAATTTCCTGCAACTGCAAGAAGAAGTATCCGATGTAGAGAATAAATTGGCTGCTGTACGCCGTTACTTTAACTCGGCTACGAAGGAATATAATAATGCGGTTCAGACATTCCCGTCCAACATCATAGCAGGTATGGCAGGTTTCCGCAGAGAAATCATGTTCGACCTGGGTACCAACGAACGTGCGAATCTGGAACAGGCACCGAAGATCAGTTTCTAAAAACGAGCACGTATGCAGTACGTCGGAATCCAAACACAGCAGAGCCGGAACAACCGGCGCTCTGTTCTTCTGTTATTTCTATTTCCCTGCCTGGTAGCAGCATTGCTTTATCTGGCCTGCTATCTGCTGGCCGCTATGGGGCACGGTGAAAGCATGGAAGTAAGTATCCTGGAATTGGCTAATCCTCTTTTCATCAATGCCCTCCCCTATACGATGGGGGTCGTATTGATTTGGTTCCTGATAGCTTTCTGGGCGAATACGAGTATCATCAAAGCCGCCACAGGCGCCAAACCTCTCGACCGCAGAGAGAACAAACGTGTCTACAATCTGGTCGAGAACCTCTGCATGGCAAACGGAATGAAGACTCCGAAAATCAATATCATCGACGACGATTCATTGAACGCTTTTGCCAGCGGTATCAACGACCGCACCTATACGGTCACTCTCTCGAAAGGGATTATTCAGAAGTTGAACGACGAAGAACTGGAAGCAGTCATCGCCCACGAACTGACTCACATCCGCAACAGAGATGTGCGCCTGCTGATCGTCTCGATTGTATTTGTCGGAATCTTCTCGATGCTGACGCAGATCACTTTCTATACTATTACGCACGCGCGCATACGTAGCAACGGGAAAAACGGCGGAGGAGCTATCCTCATCATACTGATTGCCTTAGTAATAGCCGCTGTCGGTTACTTCTTTGCCAGTCTGATGCGCTTCGCCATTTCACGGAAGCGCGAATATATGGCAGATGCCGGTTCGGCGGAGATGACAAAGAATCCGTTGGCATTGGCAAGTGCCCTGCGCAAAATTTCCGATGATCCGGATATAGAAGCGGTAAAACGTGGGGATGTGGCGCAATTATTCATTCAGAATCCGGGCGACCAGTCGAAAAGTGCCCTCAGCGGACTTAGCGGCCTCTTTGACACGCATCCCCCTATTGAGAAACGAATCTCCATTCTGGAACAGTTCTAAGGATTTCTGTTTAATTTTCATTAAAGAAAGCAGGGGGACTCCTTATTTTTAGTATATTTGAGTGTTATACATATATACACTAAACTGTAACTGATATGAAAACAAGAAAACAAATCCTTATGCTACTGCTGGTTATGCTAGCAGGAATCCCGACTCTTTCGGCACAGACCAAGAAGGAGAAGAAGGAACAGAAGAAAGAAGCTGTCAGACAGCTGATCGTATCAGAAGACTACAAGATAGACGTCAACACTGCTATGCCCATGCGCGGACGTTCTATACCTCTGACTTCACAATACTCACTGCAAATCAGAAATGATTCGGTATTCTCTTACCTCCCTTATTACGGACGTGCTTACAGCGTTCCTTACGGCGGAGGAAGCGGGCTGATATTCAACGCTCCCCTCAAAGAATACACGATGGATATGGATAAGAAGGGAAACGCCGTTATCAAATTCTCCGCCCGAAGTCCGGAAGACTTCTTTGAGTTCAGGGCGAAAGTGTTCCCCGACGGCACTACCAGCATCGATGTCACGATGCAGAACCGTCAGGCAATCAGCTACCGGGGAGAAGTAGATCTGGACAAGAAATAAAATCTTCAAGAATCACCGTCAGTCTCTTCACTACCTTTTAATATAGGAAGGCAAATGTGGTATTTCACGGCAAGGATGCGTGTAACAAATACCGCCGATCCGCCAACGAGCTGACAGACATAAGATTCCATCCCTGCGGCATCGCACAGCCAGTAAGCGATGCCGCCTACTACACACGCCATCGCATAGATTTCTTTTCGGAAAATCAAGGGAATCTCATTGATAAAGACATCACGAATCACACCTCCTGCGGCACCTGTGATACTACCCATGATGATGGCTACCCAAAAAGGATAGCCTAAAGCGATACTTTTCCCCACACCGACCACCGTAAACAAAGCCAGTCCGATGGTATCGAATATAAAAAAGGTATTATTCAGACGGATCAGCCAGCGACCGAAACAGATCACCCAGATCAAGGCAAGTCCCGTACAGATCAAATAGATAGGGTTCGTCATCCATCCGGGCGTCACATCCAGCAGTACATCACGGATAGTACCGCCACCGATAGCGGTAGCAAGACCTACGACATAGGCTCCGAACCAGTCGAAACGCTTTGCTGAAGCCAGCCGGATACCACTAATAGCAAAGGCAAATGTGCCTATAAAATCAAGAATTTGAACGAATGTCGGCATATATTTGTTATTTTGTATGCAAAGTAACGAATAAATTCCGTAAGAAAATGTACTTTTGCTACACGAATTAGATAGAAACAATATGAAAATAACAATTGTTGCCGGGGCACGCCCCAATTTCATGAAAATAGCCCCTATCACACGCGCCATCGAAGCCGCAAGAGGGCTGGGTAAAAGCATCTCCTACCGTTTGGTGTACACAGGCAGACGGGACGATACAAGTCTGGATGCTTCCCTGTTTTCGGATCTCGACATGAAAGCTCCCGATGTCTACCTTGGAGTGGAAAGCAGTAACCCCACCAGTCTGGCAGCCGGAATCATGATCGCCTTCGAACAGGAGCTGACGGAGAATCCGGCACACGTCGTCCTGGTAGTGGATGATCTGACAGCAACCATGAGTTGCGCCATCGTAGCCAAGAAACAAGGAATCAAGGTAGCCCATCTGGTAGCCGGCACACGCTCGTTCGACATGAAGATGCCAAAGGAAGTAAACCGGATGATTACCGACGGAGTATCCGATTATCTGTTTACCGCCGGCATGGTGGCCAACCGAAATCTGAATCAGACAGGCACGGAAAGCGAAAACGTATATTACGTCGGCAACATTTTGGTAGATACCGTTCGTTTCAACCGGAACCGGCTGCTCAAACCGGTATGGTTCTCCGTGCTGGGACTTCAGGAGGGCAATTATCTCCTGCTCACCCTCAACCGACGTGTACTGCTCAACAACAAAGAGAACCTGCGGAAGTTGATGCAAACGATGATCGAAAAAGCTGCCGGTATGCCTATCGTAGCGCCCATGCACACTTACGTGCGCAATGCGATCAAAGACCTCGGCATAGAAGCCCCGAACCTTCATATCATGCCTCCGCAGAATTATCTTTTCTTCGGATATCTGATCAATAAAGCCAAAGGAATCATCACGGACTCCGGCAATGTAGCCGAAGAAGCTACGTTCCTCGGCATCCCCTGTATCACGCTCAACACGTATGCCGAACATCCGGAAACGTGGCGCGTGGGAACGAATGAACTGGTCGGCGAAGATCCGGCAGCACTCGCTCAGGCTATGGATACGCTGATGAAAGGTGAATGGAAGAAAGGCGAGCTCCCCGAACGCTGGGACGGACGAACAGCCGAACGAATCGTACAAATATTAACAAGTAAATAACCGGAGTGGTTGAGCCGGACTCGATGATCAACGAGCCGGCTTAATAGCCAGACAGAAGTAGCCGACCACTATCAGGTTCGACAAGTGTTTCAGAAAGTTTCACGCCGAGGAAACCAAAGTTTCAAGGCGTAGAAACCAGAGTTTCAAGCAGTGGGAACTAGAGTTTCAAGGCATGAAACTTTTTGTTTCAACCGTTGAAACAGATTTTGGAACTACGGAAAAGAATCGGAGCATGCCGGTTCGCAAGATGTGGCATACGTTGAAAAGGGAAGTATAAAAAGACAAAAACAATCTGCCTCCTTCCATTGTTGAATGATATAAGCTTGTAAATAACAAAAAACGATGGGTAAAAAAAGTTATATACTCTATTTTACTCAGACTTATTTGTTAACTTTGCAGCCCTACTACGAACGTTATGATACAACGATATAACAAAATACTGATACTGCTCTTAGTCGTATTTGCAGTTTCAAATACTTTTGCGCAGCAAATAAAGGGGGTTGTAACTGATTCAGTCACTCATGAACCACTAATGTATATCTCTGTCTACTACCAAGACAAGAGAGATATGGGTACTGTCACCAATATTGACGGAGAATATAAGCTCGACGCACGAAGAAACGGAGGAACGCTCGTTTTCTCTTCCATCGGATATGTCACCAAAACCGTTAAAGTAGGCTCCGGAAATCAGACCGTCAATGTCAAACTCTCCCCGGACGATGTAATGCTCACCGAAGTAGTCGTAAAACCACAGAAAGAAAAATACTCCCGCAAGAATAATCCGGCAGTCGAATTCATGAAGAAAGTGATCGAACACAAAAAAGCACAAGTGCTCGAAGTGAACGATTACTACCAGTACGACAAGTACGAGAAAATGAAAATGTCTATCAACGACCTGACTCCGGA
>UMHS01012568.1_pt1 | contig 10298 bp, 7 predicted proteins | sample 1965611 | NCBI WGS metagenome assembly UMHS01 (sample SAMEA4836106, study PRJEB28245) | human gut metagenome | biome: gut microbiome; material: fecal sample | place: Denmark | collected 2008
TTTGCCGTTCGGTCATTGAAAAATAGACATACATTTGTGAGTTATCTGCTACGATGGTCAATCCTTCTTTAATACCCGGACCGACATAGTCACCTTTGCGATAAGGGATTTTGCCCACAACACCATCGGATGGACTTTCAATGATTGTAAATGAAAGATTATTTTTCGCTGCATCTTCCTGTGATTTTGCAAGTAGAAAATTCGCTTTCGCTGTTTTCAACATATTCTCTGCCGACACCAAATCAAAGGTAGATACGACCTTTTTGTCAAACAATGCTTTTTTACTGTCGTAGATTAGTTCTGCATTGGCTACACCCGCTTCGCTGACCGCCACATTTGCCTTTGCAGCTTGTAATGCGGCTTTGTAAGAGACTTGATCGATAATAAAAAGAGTCTGCCCCTTACGGACTCTTTCACCTTCCCGGATCAAAACTTCTGTCAGATACCCATCGACTCGTGGAATAATACGGATATCCTGCTGACCACGAATAGAGGCAGAATAGGTATTTTTCAACGTGATATTGCGTGGTTTAATCTCCATCAAGCTGAATTGCTGAGATTCACTTTCGTTGTGCCCGTTCTTTCCGCATGCTATCAATGCCATAGCAACTATCACCAGCATAAATTGATACATTTTCATGATTGTTATTTTTAGAAATTATTAATTCCAACTTTTACGGCGGCAAAGTTACAGCTACTTAAGTTCTTAATTCAGTTGGAGAGTGAACACTATTGTATGATTTCGGAACAATCACTATCTTTGTGATCTAATAATGATTGCAATGAAACAGAAAAGGATAGCCGAACCTAATTATAAATTCAAGTTGGAACACATGAAAGGGTATAATTTAGCTGGCAAAGTGTTCTTTGGATTTGAAGTCTTAATTATAAAATGTACGGAGGGAGAAGCGAGAATCCTTATTAATTCGAACGAACACCGATTTGTTGCCGATACCAACTTCTTGTTGTCCGATGGAGTAATGTTAAAGTTCTTGGAGTGCAGTGATGATTTTTCAATCACGATATTGCGTTTTTCATCCAACTTTTTTAACGAGATATATCCCACGCTCGACGGACGTGTCATTGAGACAATGCCATTCAGTGCACCGGATTTATATGTGAAAGAGGGTGTAGAGTTACTGGATTTAATATTCAGACAGTTATGCTGTTTATATGAGAGACAAGAGTATCCCTATAAGAATAAGATTTTAATTCACTTGGTGATCAGTTATATTTTAGAAATATACGAGCAGACCTACCGACATATTGAAAATCGAATGTCATTTCCATTAGATCATAAGAGTCTGCTTTTGGAGAAGTTTTACTGTCTATGCTGTGAAGAACATCTATATCATCGCAACATTGAATATTATGCAGAGAAGTTAAACATAACGAGTCGCTATCTGTATAAACTCTGCCAAGAAAGTTTTCATATGACACCCAAGCAATGTATAGACTATATTATTTCAGGAAATGCTAAGAAGATGCTGCTCTCAACAGAACTTTCCACCCAACAAATTGCCAATGAGCTCAACTTCTCGGATCAATCCGCCTTCGGACAATTCTTTAAAAGGAATGTCGGGATGTCACCTACGGATTTCCGGAATAGGTTTAAGTAGTTGGTTCATCCTCGTTGTACTGACGATAATATACATCAAGCAATGATTTCTTTAAATAAAAAGCTATATGTAAAGTGCACCTCCTTTCCCACTCCAGAAAAAAAGGTGCACAACACAAACAATAGATGACCTTCACAGGCAATATACGTATATTTTTTAGATTCTTGAATGTACATTAATATGGATTCACTCAATCATTGAATCCATCAGAAAGTAAGGATGGCACGAACACCCAGAGCATTTGATTTGAGATTGTAATAAGTAGTGCCATCACCCACCAATCTCCCAGTACACCTGGTTACCGGGTCTGAACTACTCTCTGTAGAGGTTAAGTAACGCTCCGAAATCCGAGTACTGCCAGTTACCTTGTTTAAATAAGTGTTCAAAGTTGTCGCATTATTCGCAAAGTCCCCTACCGGATCGTTGGAAGGAAAATACCAGCCACTGGTCATCCCCGTAGGCTTGGGTGTGTATTCTACGCACCATTTGCAAGCGGGGAACGAGTATCCTTGATTTATACCTTCCAATATTTTTTTTGTATTCAGATATCCCCGGTAATCATAAAGAACGTCAGTCCATTTCTTCGAGGCATCTCCCCATGCCAGCCATTCCTGGCGCAGCGACACTACATATCCCTGTATGGCGGTCAGTTTACCGTCGTAGTTCGATGCATTATCCCCGCTTCCTGCCCCTACCTTAAACACGATACCAATGCAATTCACCTTTTCTTCGGCAGTCAACGTCTCCTTGCTTCCTGCCACTATCATTCCGTTCTGCATATAGAAGTCACCTACGGCTACCTTACGCTCCGGAGTCACTCCGGGTTGCGACCTTGTCACCGTCAGCGTATAGCACCCTCCGCCGGTAAATCCGCTGCTATACGGAGTACTCCGGAAGTTCACCACCCTGCCTGCTTCATCTTTGTAGTTGCCGTGCAGGGTGCTGGCAGTTGTAGTCGGAAGCACAATGGCGCGAAACGAGCCGTCCGCCATCCGGTAAGGGATGATGCCGTTCAGCGTAACGCTGTTGGCATGGTTGTCTGCCGTTGTTCCCCAATAGGTATAGGTGGCTCCTGCCGGGGCGATGTATTCACTAATTCGGGGCACTAACACCAGCAGGCTGAAGCGGTGGGTGAATTTCAGGCTGAGGAACCGCTCACCGGAGGTGTTGGTGGTAATATCTGCCGATGTGGCACTGGCAGTCATCAGGTCGCTGGCGGTATAGGCAGAGCCGTCCGCCGCGCTTTGATCAGCGGCTGGTTGCAGTTTTCCGTTCTCGCCCAGAGAGGCGATGATTTCGTCCGTGGTCTTGGTGGCGTTTATTGTGATTCCGTCTGTGTAGGGGTAATAGGCCACGTAGCTCACTCCTTCGTACCAATAAAGCGCAGTGCCCTCTTCCGGGTTCCAACTGCCTGCGGCACCGTCCGCACCCTCACTGTAGGTGAGCTTGCTATTGCTGATGCTGTCCACAATCGCCCCGTCCTTGATGGCAAAGATACCGATGGCGTCGCCAGTGGCGAATGTGGTGGTATTCCCGTCTTCCGTCGGGGTACGGGTAGCCGGAGCATCGCTTTTTCCCGTTTCGGGTACTTCCTCGAAACTCCCTGCCGTGGCACGGACGGTCAAAGGGACGGGATTGCCGTTGCTGTTTGTCATATCATTCTCATTACTGCAACCGCCTGCAAGGAGCAGGGCGGCGCAAAGGCTGATGCCGGTAAGATATTCTTTCATGAATTTCATTATATTGTTCTATGCGGATGATTAAAAGGCGAAAAAGGGACGGACTACCGGCTTGTAGTTCTGCCCACTACTCTTACTGGAGAGCATCAGAGAAACTCGGTTCCCCATCCAAATGGCGTTCCAACAGAGCCCTCCCTCGCCCTCGGAACTGCACATGAAAAAGACACCAGAATTGAAAAGAATTAGGGTTAACGGTTTATTCACCTTATTTAACTGATTATTTATCTTATTCCACATCTCGGTTCCGTAATCGCTATCAATCCAATTTTCACTGTCATCAACCCTAAATGTTTTGGGAGACCGCCCGCATAGATTCGCCATCACGTCAAACCATTGCCCTACGCTCGGAATAAACCACGGACTGCGTTTGTCGCTCAAATCGGACGGAACGGGATTACTTGTCCGGTAATCATTAATCGCTTTGAAAGTATCATAATTGCCCAGGTCGCCTTTACTGGCACGCTCTGCGAGCATCGCTTCTGTTTCGGCATAGCCGTTCATGTCATTCTCAGCACCGTTAGCACGCGTCATATTGGGAAGGACATCTTCGTCCGACGACCAAGACGGTCCCCAATTCAGTTCACTACCACAATCTTCCAGCCCCATCACATACGCATGATTCCAACTGTTGTCACTGCAAGCTTTATCCGTCATCCGGCTCTTGTCGCAAGTCACTACAATGCCTATGGCTTGAGCGTAATCGGGAATCTTATCACCTTCCGGCACTCCGTTACCCGGATATACCTCTATCCCGTTTGTTCCGTGAAACACGAAGTCGCCCGGAGCCAGCGGGCGCGTGCCGTCTTGACCTTCAACGGCGAAGGGGCTGTCCGAATTCACCCGGTAACTATTGCCGGCAGCAAAGCCGTCGGCGTAAACATCACTTGTGAAGACCATGGCTGCTTCTTCGCTGGTGTAGCTCCCTTGCATCTGCGACGAGGCAGAGGTGGGCTTCACGATGACGCGGTAGCTTTCGTCGGCCGTCACGCGGTATGCGGGCACGCCGTTTATCACCACGTCTCTCACGTTGACATCGGGCACGGGGGCTTTGGACCCGGCGCGATAGGTGAATCCTCCGCCGACGGGAGCAATGCATCCTTTGGCGATGCGCGGAACCACCGTCAATTGGCAGTAGCTGTGGGTAAAGTTCAGGGTGAGGATGGTTTCAGCGTCGGTACTTCCTGTTACGGGGGTGCCGGAGGCGGTCATGAGGTCGCTGGCGGCGTAACTGGCGGCAGTGCTCTGGTCGGCGGCGGGTTGCAGCAGGGCGTTATTGCTCAGGGAGACGATGATGTCGGCGGTGGACTGCGAGGGGTCTATCGTGACGCCGTTCGTATAGGGGAAGTAGGCGATGTATGTGGCTCCGGCGTAGTAGTAAATCTGGCTGCCGGCAGGGGGTGTCCAACGGGCTTCGACATCAGCGGTGGCAGCTTGATAGGTGAACTTCATATTGTTCACTCCGTCTATGATAGCTCCGTCTTTGACGATGAAGATGCCGATGGCATCGCCGGTGTTGAAGGTGGCGGTGTTGCCGTCTTGCGTGGGGGTGCGGGTGACGGAGGAGGATAACCTATCCGCCGGGACGGTGAGTGCCTCGTCGAAGCTGCTTGCTGTGGCGCAGACGGTGAGGGGCATGGGAGTGCCGTCGTCCGTGCCTGCGCTGGGATCAATGCTTTCTGTGCTGCATCCGCCTACCACGGAAAGGGTGGCGAGCAAGACGACACAAAGGCTCGTGAGGGTGAAGTGTTGTTTGGGTTGTTTCATATCTTTCGTTCTCTTTTTTAAGTAATTGATTAAAAATAGTTCAAAGGCGGATAATAGGGTTAAGGGGGAAAAGCCGTGTCCGTGGCGGGGCTAAAAGGCAAAGAATGGCAGGAAATAAGCCTTTTGGTCTTCCTCGCTGTTTACTCCCTTGATTCTTTTCTGAAACCCGGCGTATCCTCTTCCTATGACAGCGCTCCAGTAATGGTGCTCGTCTGCCTCCGAACAGCACATAAACATGAGCGGTTGATCCGGTAACACTGCATCCTCACGGATCTTTTTTAGCCGAGCGCTTATTTTCTCGAATGCCGCTTCTGCCGGATATCCGCGATACACCCAGCCCTCTTCATCATTCAACGAGTTATTGCTGGACGGCCCGTCCAATAACTTGTCGAGCGGGATTCCTCCGAGATTGGTTATCATATCACGCCATTGCCCGGTGGTAGGGACGAACCAACGGCTGCAATTTGTTTTTCCGATATAAGATTCTGACGATATCCGCGGATATTGGGATGCCTGGCTGTCGTAATTGCGTATCTGCTCCAATCTCCAAAGAAACTCGTAGCCACCAGAACCACCCCAATTACTACCGTCCGTCATCGTTTCTGTTGATGTATATCCGTTTATGTCATTTCTCACGTCGTTGTAAGTTGTCAGATCGGGCAGCCGTTCATTTCCATAATCGTCCCATGTCACCTCGAACAAATCTCGAGGAGGCATGATAGGCATTACACAGGCATGTGTCCATCTATTTTCGATGAACAGTTCATCCGTCATCCGAGCGGGGTCCGAAGAAACCACAATGCCCATGGCTTTGGAATAATCGACATTCCTGCAGTTGCCGGGCAGCACAATAATATTCCAATTAACATCGAAATAGACATAATCGCCCGGAGCCACCCGGCGCTTCAGTGGCTGGCTGGCAAGGGCGCTCTGCCCGTTGGCTACCCTCAGGACGTAGCTTTTGCCTGCCTCAAAATTCTTTATAGGGGTTCCTGACCATTTTATCCCTTTACTTTCACCGGCATCATTTGTGGTAGTGTATGTTCCAATTGGGGTAATAGTAGCACTGCCCAGCTTTGCAATGGATATAAGCAGTCGGTAACTTCCATCGTCCATCTTGCAAGGTTTTGGTACTTCGCCCCATCCATAGTCGTACACACTTACAGATGTCACCTTGGTATCTGTAACGGACACTCTTACATCTCCAATATATGTGTAAGCGTCTTCGTCTCCATCGGGAGGAAGACAGAACATCCCCGTAGTCGGTATGAATACAAACACGGCATGCTGATGCCGGAAATCCAAGTCGAGCACCCTCTCCGCCGGGTTGGCTCCGGTGGTGGGTCTGCTGTAGGCTGTCATCAAGTCGTATCGGGCATAATAGCCCGAGGCGCTTTGGTCTAATTTCGGGGTGAATCTGGCAGATGCTGCCAATTCGGTACCGAAAGCCTCCGGCTTGTCCGGGTTTAGCGTTACAGCTGAGGGGGAAAGCTTCTCTTCGTAAGGGTAATAGGCAAAGTACATGACTTTGGGGAGATAGTAGAACTCCACTCCGTCGGGGGCTTTCCATTGGCCTGTGATGCCGTCGCTGCCCACTTCGTAGGTGAGGCAGATGTTTTCTATATTGCCGAATATCTCACCGTTCTCCTCTCTCACGGCGTAGATTCCGATTTTGTCACCGGGCACGAAGGTGGTGGTGTTGCCTTTGTTCGTGGCGCGGGTGGAGGCCGGGGAGCTTACGTCCGGCTCGGGCAGGCCCGCGAAATCGGTCATTGTGGTGCGGATGGTAAGGGAGACGGGAGTGTCCGTTTCTCCGGCATCGGTACCGGTCAGTTGGCTTTCGTCGGTGCATCCTGCCATGGCGAGCAGGAAGGCACAAAGGCTGAAGGAGGTTAGAAATTGATTGGTGCGCATAGCTTTTATATCTGTCTTTATTCGTTGGTTTCTTTTATTCGTTGAAGAAGGCGCGAGGCGGATATGGGATTACCAGACTTCACCGTCTACGCTCTCATCGGTTCCTTCTTCCCATTCGGCACTCCCTCCCCATCGGGAGACGGTGTGCGTGGTCACGGGCTGCCCGTCTACCGTACCCGTTCCGCCATTGCTCCAGCCGGAGTCGGCGGGGCCGGTAGCGTAGGTGATGGTGTAGCTGCCCGTAACGGTTTCCTTACCGCTGTCCGTCCATGTGGGCTGCGTGGCGGCGGTCACGGTGATTTGCTTCTTTTCGATGCCGATGGTATAGGTGATGAAAGCTCCCTGTGTCCATTGGTCGAGCGAAGGTAGCGGCTGTCCGGCCAGGCTGATGGTCTGTGTAATAGTTGCTCCGGTGCTTAGTTTACCGGGGGCGGTATAAGTGATGCTGAACGTGCTGCCCTCTCCTCGGGGCAGCAGGAAGAAGGTGGAGAGTAGCTTCTTTTCCGCTGCTTTGGTGTCCGGCACGGCAAAGCCGGGGGTAGCGGTGGCTGCCACTGCCGGAAATGTTTCCGTCTCCGCCGGAGTGGAGTACGTCCATCCCGTTCTGGTATCATCAGCATTGCCTGCATCGGGTGCGTGGTAGGTAAGCGTTCCGCTTTTTGCCGAGGTGATGGAAAAGGCAGTCACTTTCTTTCCGACCACGTTGTCACCGCTCTTGATATAAACGCTTACTTTTGTCAAAGCATGTTTCAGCAGGAAACTCACACTGCCACTTGTCGTTTCGTAAGTCCGGTTCATCAACGGGACGGAGGCGAGCAGGTCTATCTGATCGGCTTCGGTTGTAGGCACGGTATAGGTCAGCTTTGGGAAACCCGCCACGGTATTGCCTTGAAAAGAGGGGTTGCTGCCTCCCGCCGCCGATTCGTCTACGTAGGGAGCATAGGCGAAGAAGCTCAATTTGTCAGTCGTCGTGTTGGGCCAGTATTTCACGGGGGTGTACGTCCACGGGCTTGAGTTGTTTGCCCGGCTCACCTGCTGGTTGTACATGAAGTTCAGCTTCGAGGTGGTGGCGTTCCAGTCGTCCTGCCCCGTGTACGAGGCGAACACTCCCATCGAGGTGAGGTTGTCGGTGGTCAATGCACGGCTCATGGTAGGCTCTCCCACGCTTGTGCTGAAACCTACCGGAACCCGTGCTCCGTCTTCGGGTTGTTGGGGCGAAAGGATGCCCTCATTGCCGTCGCATGAGATGACGGCGACAAGCGTGAGACAGGCGATTGCGCACAAACTGACTGCGGTGAGTGGAAAGATCCTTTTCATTGCTTTTTGGTTTTTCTTGTTCTTTTCTTGTTCGTGCCCGGGCGGGGACATTCAACCCCGTCCGGGCTGTTTATTCTTCTGCCGTCATCCTAAAGATAACTTTCTTCTTGAGATACTTACTTTAGGATAAAATCAAAAACAGGCTCTTAGTCTTTCTTCAATATAATCTTACCTACGGCCGACAAGGTGGTCTTGTCCGCTTTCCATCCCGCCGGCAGGGTGATGCCCGATACGCCAGGGGCTGAAGTAAAGTTGAGTTCTATCCGGTCGCCGCTCTTGAAGTTAGTGACGGTTGCCGAAGCCAAATTTATTGAACCGTAAGAACCGCCGGTACAGTTTATCACGAAGTAATTGCAGTTTTTATCGTTACCCTTAGCGGTGTTCAAGGTGCCGATGGCAGTAATGATGGTTGCAACGTTGGTAGCGTCGGCACTCGGCACATACCCCCCCGTCTCTGTAGCCCAGTCTTCAACCGATGCGCTTACTTGTACTTTCTCCAATCCTACGGTGAAGGTGAAGTTGTAGGCGCTGGCACGTTTCAGCGTACCGTTGGGCAAGGACACAGTGGCGGTGGCGGAGGTGACGGAGTGCCCTTCTGCGAGACTTGCATCCACAGTCAGGATGTCATAGTCTATCTGCATCCTCACGTCCGTAGGCGCTGTGATGCCCGTAGGAGTGGTGGCATCATGGGGTGGAATCAGGAAGAGGTACTGGTTGGTGTTAAGCAGGGTAATTTCGGTGCCTGCCTGCGGCAGCTCGATGCCTTGGGTGGTATATTTCGCGCTGATGTCAGTCTTTGATGCCAGCGGCATGATGGCCTTCAGCTCGTAGGGAGCAGCCTGCACTGTGGGAGCCGGTACAGAAGCCCATGTCCCGTCACTCCACTGGTAGGTGGCAGCGCTGTAGAACTTGGAAGCAGCGTTTGCCGCCACGCTATTTCCGGTGTTGGTGGCATCGCGTTTCTCTGTTCCCAGAATGCGCATACCGGTGACAATTACGTGCGTCTGTGCAGTAGCAGTCAGGATTGCGTCCAGTTTCGCCTTGAACGACGCGCGGGTAAGCACGTGCTTCAACTTGAAGCTCACCTTAGAGGTCTTTTTCTCCACATCGATGGTTTTGTCATCACCGGTCTGTGTGGCATTGGTTGCCACGAGGTCCACCATGTCGGCGGGTGCGGTCTGCAACGTGAAACGCATGGTGGGTGCCCCCTTTGTACTTGTCGTGGTGGGGGTGATGTCAATGCCGCTTTTTGTCGTGGTGCTGTGAGGCGCATAGGCGAAGAAGCTGATTTTGTCCCCTTCGGTGTTCGGCCAGTACTTCACGGGGGTATAGCCCCATTCGCTGGCACTGTACGCCACCTTCTGGTTGTACATGAAATTAGGTGCGGTGTTTGCAGCCGCCGAAGCCCACGTGCTCTGCCCGGTGTAGTAGGCAAACACGCCGAAACCGGTGGTCTGGATGCCCGTCGCATTGACGGAGGAGGCGCCGCCATTCGTTATAAGCCCGCGTGTCTGTGCGTCTGTAAATACTTTGAACCCTACCGGCGGTGCGGCGTCGGGACTGATGTCCGTAATCTCATTCTGTGCACAGCCTACCAACAGCAGGGCTGCAAATGCTACATGCAAAAGACTCTTTTTCATACTTTTCATTTTTTAAATACGTTAATTATTTTTGGATTATCTGTAATTTAAACTCTTAATTCATCGGTACTTCGCTGTCTATGGGGTCGCCCCATTCGTCTACCGTGGCATCGAAACCGGAGTCGGGATCGCCTTCGGGCTTCACGTCGGGCAGGCGGTCGGTGACGATTTCGATGTAGAAAGTCAGCGTGCCGTCCTCGTCCGTTTCGTTGCGGGCAAAGACATTAAAAGTTTGCTCCACCACGGTCTTGTTGTCCACCAGCAGGATTTTCAGCGTGAGCGTGTGGGACTGTTCGCTGTCAAAA
>UMHS01007628.1_pt1 | contig 10288 bp, 4 predicted proteins | sample 1965611 | NCBI WGS metagenome assembly UMHS01 (sample SAMEA4836106, study PRJEB28245) | human gut metagenome | biome: gut microbiome; material: fecal sample | place: Denmark | collected 2008
TGGAGAGCGTGAAATCTCCCTTGCATCTGGTCAGGGCGCGCTTGGTGCGCTGACGGAGGCAGGGTACTCCGTCGAGATGTTCGATCCTGCGAAGAAGGAAGATCTTCTCGCGCTCATCAACGGGGAATTCGACGTAGCGTTCCTCTGCCTGCACGGAAAAGGCGGCGAAGACGGCGTGATTCAGGGTTTCCTCGAGCTGATTGGGCTTCCTTATACGGGTTCGGGTGTCGGCGCGAGCTCTATTGCGATCGACAAGGCAAAAGCGAAGCTGTTCTACGAACGCGCAGGACTGTTGACGCCGCGATCGGTCATGCTTTACAAGGATGAGCCGTGGGTACTGGCAAACGTGATCTCCGAGGTGGGGGAGCATTGCGTCATCAAGGCGGCTACCGAGGGCAGCTCGCTCGGTGTGTTTATCGTTGAAGGTCCTAAAGCCATTGAGCAAGCGCTCGACGAGGCGTTTACCTACGACAACAAGGTTGTTGTAGAGACGTACATCAGTGGAACAGAGCTGACTGTGGCGGTTTTAGGCGATGAAGATGCCCATGCGCTGCCGATCATTGAAATCATTCCGCAGAATGATTCCTACGACTTCGATTCCAAATATGCTCCTGGCGGATCGCGTCACATCTGCCCCGCGCGTCTTTCCGACGTGGTGTCTGCCGAGATTCAGGATGCTGCCATCCGCGCCCACAAAGCACTCGGCTGCTCGGGCGTGTCTCGTTCCGACTTCATTCTCGACGAAGAGGGACGCTTCTGGCTGCTCGAGACCAATACGCTTCCCGGCATGACGGCTACGTCGCTTCTGCCGGATGCGGCGCGTGCGGCGGGCATGACGTTCCCCGAGCTGTGCACGCACTTGATCGGATATGCGCTGAAGAAGGCTGAGAAATAACCCGAAAAGCTGCCTGAAAAAAAACCGAGGCGATCGAAAAAGATTCTCGTTTTAACGTATTGGTTTGAAGGAGAATCGCCCGATCGCCTCGGTTTTTCTTTTATTACGTCGAAATTGCATCCAGATAAAAGAATTTGCGTTAAAAGCGTGCTCAATCGAAAATTTTGCGTTCGAAAAGCCGGCACGGCAGAAGATCTCGCGTATTAGAACACGCCGCACGCTTTCAGTCCGAAGAGCAGTGCGGCAACCAGCGCGATGATGAAAGCCCAGCTCACCACGTAGCAACCTTTGTTGCCCTTGCGTCCTTGCTCGATGAGCTTCTCGCTAACCGAGCGCTTGCTCTTCATAATGACGGTTCCCTTTTTCTTGCTCGGCATGGGAACGGTCTGCTCGGGAACCCACGATCCATCAGATGAGATGATGTGCTCAACTCCTTCGGCGTCGAAGTTGACGCGTGTGCGCACGTTGTCGAACATGCGCGTGCAAACAGTGGTAATGAACCGTTCGAACGCCTCCTTGTGCGCTGGATTGTAGGCGATCACTGCCATTTCGCCCCAGTAATGACCAGGTTCGGGCATGTCGGTGTAAGCGACAAACGACAGGATGGCCGTAAGTTCGAGGCCGTTCGCCTTCAGGATGCTCAGGCGTCGTGAGAAATTGCCGTCGAAGAAACCGATGCGCTGATCGAAGCGACTGACGAGCCACGCCTTGTGCGCATCGCCGTCGAGTTCGATCTCGATGGTGTAGCGATCGCCCACGAGGTTGTCGGCGCCAAGCAACACGGCGGCGTCTTTCTTGGACACGGTTTCAAATGTTTGATATGTACCGAAATACTGATCCATCGTTCTCGCAATCCTGTGGTTGATACAATGTGCTATTGCTGGATGTTCCTTCCACGCCGCAACGAAAATGTTTCACGTGAAACATTTTCCGCGTGAAACATCGCGATGTTTCAACGGCGTTCGGAAGCAGCTTAGCGAACCATATTAGGATATCTACGCCGCAGAGGCTTTTGCATTGAAAAGAATTTCCGCATAGCGTTCCTTGCAGGAGTTCACGTGACGGATGGGGAGAATGCCGGCACCGCGCCGCGCACAGTCGCCCGTCACCTGCGCACTCGCTGGAACAATGCATCATGTGCGGAAGAGGGGTCGAAAACATGACTGAACAGCACGCGCCGCAGCTCAAGCGCTTTATTTCGAACGGAACGCCCGAAGATGTGTTCGAGCGCTATGCCGCGCTTCCCGAGCAGGCGCGCGGCGCAGACTACGGTGAGTTTGACCGCAACATCGTCGTGCTCGACACCGAAACGACGGGCTTTTCGCTCAACCACGATGAGCTGACCCAGATCGCGGCGGCACGTATGGAAAAGGGCGAGATCGTCGACTGGTTCGTCACCTTCGTCAACCCCGGCAAGCCCATTCCCGACGATGTTGCCCATCTGACAAACATTCACGACGAAGACGTGGCCAACGCGCCCTCTCCGCAGGATGCGCTTGCAGACCTGGTGGCGTTTGTGGGCGACGCGAAAATCGTTGCGCACAACGCGGAATTCGACCGCAACTTCACGACGAAACATCCGTCGGGGTACCCGCTGCTCGAGAACACCTGGCTCGATTCGCTCGACCTCGCGCGCATCGCGTTGCCGCGCATGAAGTCGCATCGCCTGATCGACCTCGTCAAAGCGTTCGGCGCGCCCGTGTCGACCCACCGCGCCGACGACGACGTGGCGGCTACCTGTGCGCTCTTCCGCATCTTGCTTGCAGCCGTTGACGCCATGCCGGCAAGCCTGCTGCGCGAGATCGCTGGTATGGCAACACCGCAGGAATGGTCGACCTCGGTCGTGTTCGCATCGTTCGCTGCGCGCAAGACGGCAGAAGAAGCCGAGCGCGCGGTGGAACGTGGAGCCGTCGCGACAACGGGGGAGTACGCGCCGCCCGCGTTCTCGCTGCGCACGCTGCGCCGCGAACGCGTGTCGAAGACCGACACACGAGCGAAGCGCGATGCGAAAGCAATCGTCAACCAGGGCGGTCAGACGCTCGCGTTTCCTCAGGAAACCGAGATTAACCAGGCATTTTCCGAACAGGGACTCGTGGGTTCGCTATACGTGAGCTACGAGCGGCGCGATGAACAGCTCGCAATGGCACAGGCCGTGCGCGCGGCATTCGCGACGTCCGACAACCTCATCGTGGAGGCAGGCACGGGCGTCGGGAAGTCGATGGCCTATCTGGTACCCGCCGCGCTGACAGCGCTCGAGAACGACATAACCGTCGGCGTTGCCACGAAGACGAACGCGCTGCTTGACCAGCTCGTGTATCAGGAGCTGCCCGCCCTTGCAGCAGCCATCGAAAAGCACACGGGCAGGAGGCTCACCTACGCCGCTCTCAAGGGATTCTCGCATTATCCTTGTTTGAGGAAGGTTGAACGTATTGCCAACGAAGGCCCGTCGATGAGGCTCGTCGGCAACGCCGAGTATTCGCAGGCACCTGCGCTTGCAGGCCTGCTTTCGTACATCGAGCAGACGGACTACGACGACATGGACACGATGAAGATCGACTACCGTCTTCTGCCGCGTCGCGCCATCACGACGACGAGTTACGACTGTCTTCGTCGTAAGTGTCCCTATTACGGAACATCGTGTTTTGTGCACGGATCGCGTCGCCGCGCCGAGGCGGCGCATGTGCTCGTGACGAACCACAGCCTGCTCTTCTGCGACATTGCTGCTGACGGCGTCTTACTTCCGCCCGTGCGCTTCTGGATTGTGGACGAGGCCCACGGTGCCGAGAACGAGGCGCGCCGTGCGCTTTCGCTTGAGTTGCCCGTTGACGAACTGATGAACCTGGCGCGGCGTGTCTCTGCCGAGGAGAGCACCCGCAACGTGTTCGTTCGCGCTGAGCGCACGGTAGTGGTGCCCGGCGATGAGGAAGCTGCCACGCTGTTTTATGCGCTCACGAGTAAGGCGAAATCGGCGGGTCGTTCGTTCGCCGAAGCGGCTGAGGGGTTCGCGCCACATGTACGCGACCTCCTTTTCTTCGATCCAGCAAAGAAGAGAAGCAGCTACGAATACACCGATCTGTGGCTCAACGATGAGATTCGCCATTCTGAGACGTTCAAAGCGATTGCTGGCTACGCGCGCACGATGAGCGAACGCGCCGAGAAGCTCGTGACGGCGGCGCAGGAGCTCGTGGGTTACCTCGAGGACATCGAGGGCGCGGGCGTGGTGCAGCGCGAGATCGCGACGGTCGCGATGGAACTCAAAGACGTTCTGCGCGCGGTGGAAACGATCTTCTTCTCCGAATCGGAGGCGTACGTGCACGCCGCAACGCTCTGCCGCAAGCCCGATCGCGGCGGCGATAAGCTGCAGGCGCTTCTCTACAACGTGGGCGCGGCGCTCAACGAGCAGCTGTACGGTGAAGCGTTCTCAGTGGTGTACACCTCCGCCACCATGACGGTAAACGGCACGTTCGACGCCTTCGAGGAATCGATCGGTCTCAGCGGCGCCGATCAGGCGCATGCCACGACGCTCGTGCTTGATTCGAGCTACGACTTCGACAACAACATGGCGATCTACGTGATCAACGACATTCCCGAGCCGAATGAGGCACGCTACCTCGGCGAGCTGCAGAAGCTGCTCATCGAGGCGCATCGCGCGCAGCGCGGATCGATGCTCACGCTTTTCACGAACCGTCGCGAGATGGAGCGCTGTTTCGAAGAGGTGCAACCTGCCCTCAAGCAGGATGACCTGCGCCTCGTGTGTCAGAAGTGGGGCGTGTCGGTAAAGGGTCTGCGCGACGATTTCCTCGCCGACGAGCATCTGTCGCTTTTCGCGCTCAAGAGCTTCTGGGAAGGATTTGACGCTCCTGGCGCCACGCTCAAGGGGGTTATCATTCCCAAGCTGCCGTTCTCGAAGCCGACCGACCCGCTGTCGTGCGAGCGTGCGGCGCGCGACGACCAGGCATGGCGTCGCTACGTGCTTCCCGCCGCCGTGCTGGAAACGAAACAGGCGGCGGGCCGCCTCATCAGGAAGGCCGACGACAAGGGCGTTCTTGTGCTTGCCGACCGCCGTCTTGTGACGAAGGGGTACGGTAAGGCCTTCCTCCGCTCGTTGCCGAGCAAAAACATCACCGTGTGCACGGCGCGCGAGGCGGTTGAGGCGATAAGGCGTCACGCGGAAGAGTAGCGGGCAACGGCCATGAAGCTGAAGAAGAGCAAGATCGGGCGCGCCGCACACATCAAGAACAGCACGATCGGCACGTCGAACGAGATTTCGTTCAGCGTTCTCGATGCGGCGAAGGCGGCTCAAGATGACGAACAACGGCGCAGCGGCAAACGCCCCCGCTTTCCGCGCCCGAATCTGGGCGGTATTCCGCTGTTCACGCTCGGCCGGGGGAAGAAGCCCATCGCGACGCCGACTAAGGAGAGCGGCCTGCCCCTTTCCACAGGCGAATTCGTTTCGGCCGACGGCGTGCAGGCGACGTCTTCGACGCCGCGCACCGTCCCCGGGATTGCGACGGATGCGCCGGGTGCGGGTGACGCGACAGCTGCCAGCGGGCGTGCGGGCAGCTCGAACAATTCCCCGGCGCTGGCGTCTTCCAGCGCATCTGGTGTGATCGGATCAACGGTACATGGCGGTGCGGCAGCGCCCGCGCGCGAACGAAAGACGCCCGCCACAAGCACGTGGCAGACGCCGTTCGACGAGGTGGCGCGCCGCAAGGCCGCGCGCAAAAAGAAGCGTGGCATTGTGATCGGCGTCATCGTCGCCTGCGCGGTGTGCGTTGCCGCGGCGGGTGGTGTGATGCTCTATTCGGGCATGCAGGCGCACAGCGAGAAGATCACGCAGCTGTCGCAGGCCGCCGACATGATTGACGAAGCGAACGAAAGCGTGACGCGTCTCAACGAGCTTGTGGTCAAGGTGTCCTCGACGTCGGTGGACCAGCTTTCCAGCGCCGAGATAACGCAGAGTCTCGATGGAATGAGCGCCGATCTCGACGCGGCGGAGGAAAGCCTTCTGTCGACGAAGCAGTCTGTCGAAGAGATGCAGCGTGCGTTCTCCGACGCGCGCGATAAAGAGGCTGCCAACCAGGCGATTGCACTTGTGAACGCGCGCATCAACATGATTGATTCGGGTAGAGATGTGGTTGAAGCTGCGCGTGTGGGCGTGCAGTCGTACGAGGGGGCGGAAGAGGCGTGGAATCGCCTGCTTGAAGCCGACTCGCTTGCGCGCGATGCAGCGAATCTCGTGACCGACACGAGCGTTGACAACGTGAACGCCTCGATCAACAAGACGAATGAGGCGATCGCGGCGTTCAACGATGCGCGTGACGGGTTGTCGGCGCTCGAAGAGCCGTACCTCGACGACGTACGCGCTTACATTTCGTACATTGACCTGCGTCTTGAAGCGCAGCAGTTTGCGCTCGAGTCCGATCAGGCCTACCTCAACCGCAACAAGGAGGAGGCCGCCGCAGCGAATGATTCCTACAACGCGAAGGACAGCGAAGCGGTTGAGGCGATCAGAGAGCAGCAGAAAGACCCGCTTGAACTCGTGTCCGAGCGCTTCTCCGCTGTACTCGACCCGCTTAAGGCGTCTTACGAGAACGAGCGCGCGATGGCGGAGCGCTCCTCCCAGGCACTCAACGATTATTTGGGGCGTGTTTCCAAATAGCGTATACTAAAGACTAACTATGCCCTCATCTGCGATGATGAAACAACGAAAGGCAGCTCAAATGGCTGAGATTCAAGAGCACGTCGCGTATCTTTCGCAAAACATCGGGCCGCGTCCCGCAGGCACCGAGGAAGAACGTCAGGCAGCGCTCTACATGGCTGACATGTTCCAAAGCGAAGCCGACCTGACGGCTGAGGTTGAGGACTTCACCTTCTCTTCGGGAACGGGTTTGGCGCGCCTGATTTGCTGCGCGCTGACGATCGTGATGGCGGTTCTGGCTCTGTTCCTGCCCGTCATGGTGGTTCCCAGCCTTGTTGTAACGCTCGTTGCTGCTGTGATCTTCGCGCTTGAGGCGCTCGGCATTCCCACGTTGTCGCGTATTCTCGGCAAGGGCGTGAGTCAGAACGTGGTGGCGAAGTACCTGCCCGCAACGTCTGAGAACCGCCCCGGCCGCCGCCGCAAGATCATTCTCGTGGCTCACTGCGACAGCGGATCCGTCCGCCGCGAACTCAACGGCGGCTTGGTTGGCGTGCTGCCGGCTCTTCGTTGGGCTGAGCTCGGCGCACTTGTTGCGATCCCGCTTATTCTGCTTATCCGTCTGGCCTCGACAGCAAGCGGTGCGTTCCTCATGGTGTTGAACGTTCTCACGGTCATCGCTGTGATTCTCGCGCTGCTTCCCATCGTGGCGGAGCTGCTGCGCCGCACGGCACCGCTGACCGAAGGTGCGAACTGCAACGCCTCGGGCGCCGCCATGCTGCTTGAGCTGGCGAATCGTATTTCGCTGAGCCGCACACCTGAGATTGCCGACGACGAGATTGAGATCCATGGGGAAGACGCCGCGCGCGGTGCGGGCCTTGTGCCTGAGGGCACTGATCTCGTGTACGATGCCGCGCCCGAGGCGCTCGCCGATGAAGGCACGGCTGAGGAGCGTCTGCTCGCTGCGAAGGCCGCCATCGCCGCGCTGTCGGGAAAGCCCGTGAGCGCTACGGTGAACATCGACGTTTCCGACAACCTCGTTCAGACGGAGCAGCCGCCGATTGAGAGCGACCCGAGCTTCGAGAGCATGCGCGAGCGTCGCGCCGAGGCGATCGAGGCATTCGCTCCCCATGAGGCTGCGCCCGCTGCGGCAGAGGATGTTTCCGCTGCGGCGTATGCGGAAGGTGCTGTGCAGGGTTCCGCAGAAGGCGCTGCTGACGGCGCTGCGGCTGCGACTGTTGCTGCGTCGGCTCAGGCTGCTGCGGTTGCCGCTGCTGGATCCGTGCCCGTTTCCGCTCCTGTTGCCGCCGAGCCCGCTGCGCCGCGTGACAGTGTTCCTGCGTGGTTCAAGTCGGCTCAGGAGAAGGCGCACAAGAACGCCCCCGCCGAGCCCGCCGCTCCCGTGCAGCGCTCACGCTACGCCGACGCGCTCGACGCGGCAGTGCGTGAGAGCAGCATCCACTTCCAGCAGGCGAACGCCGCGGTGACGTCCGAGGCCGAGATGCGCCTGCAGCAGATGCGCAACAGCATCATGGAGGTGAAGGCGCCGAGTTTCGACGACGCCGAGGCGGCGCAGATGAGCGCTACGGCAGCGGCTGCCGACTCACAGGTTCGCGCAGATCGCGACGATTCCGCCCCTGCGACGCGCGGTGTGGACGGCTATCTTGCGCGCACGATGGAGGGTTCCGGCTATGCGGCGGCACCAGAGGCCGCTGCTTCCCAGCCTGTCGACGCGCCGGTGGCTGCGAGCCTTGCCGCGGCGGTACCTGCTGTTAATGCGGAATCCCCAGCCGATCCTTCCCAGACCGTTCCGTTCGTGATGGACGCTGCCGAGAGCGCCGCTTCCGCAGAGGCAGCTGCGAGCGCAACGGGCGCTGCGGCAGGTGCAGCGGGCGTAGCGGCCGTGCAACCTGCGCCTGCGCCGGCGTCCGACGCGGCGGCTGACCGCACGATTGCCTTCATTCCCGTTGCCATCGACGACGAGGAATTGCTGAAGGGAGCGGGTATGAGCCCCGCCGCGGCCGACGTTGCCTCTGCGACGGCTGCTGAGTCCGCTGAGGTTCATCATCGCAAGAAGCGCGATATCGCCCTTCCGAGCTTGTCCTCCTCGTTCGCTCCGATCGGCGAGCATAAGCAGCGCGCGCCGCTTGCGGGCGATGCGCCGCGTTTCGATGAGCGCGCTCAGAAGCTGCGCGCGATGGTTCCTTCGATTGGCGAGGAGCCTGAGGCTGCCGCGCCTGTCGATGCCCACGCACGTCAGGCGGCGCTGCGCCAGTCGCTTCCGTCTCTTTCGGGTGTAATCCGCGCTCAGCATGGTGAGGACGAACCTGCCGACGACGCGGCCGACAAGGATGCCGCAAACATGAGCCAGGCCGGCACGTTCGCGTCGATTGGCGCGACGGGTGCCTTTGCCCCTGTTGGCGATGAGCTGCTCGACGATGTTGATCCCGATGACATGTACATCGAAGACGCCGATGATTCGGCTTACGACGAGCAGTTCACGGAGACGGGTGCGTTTGCGGGTCCCGGTTATGTGGATATGCCCAAGTCGCGCGCATCGCGTTTCTTCGGTAAGTTCCACTTTGGCCGAAAGAAGAAGGAAGAGGAGATTACGCCGCAGGAGTGGATCGGCGTTGACGACGAGTTCGAGGCCCGTGCCGTCGGCAAGGCGCGCGGCGGTTGGGAGAGCTTCCGTGAGGATCAGGCTGGCGCGGCGGCGCAGCCCGCAGCGGACTCCTACCAGGATGAGGCGTACGACGACTACGACGGTTACGACGACGCGTACGACGATGGCTATGATGATTACGACGGCTATGACGACGCGCCCGCGCCGAATGATCGTGGCCGCTGGAACGGCGGCGGGTTCTCGCGCGGCGCGCTCGGCGAGGCGCTCGGTCGCTTGAAGGGCGGTCGCGGCGGCGATGCTCATGGTGCGGCTGACGATGAAGCCGAGGATCGCCGCGCGCATCGTGCGCATCGTGCGCGGAGGAATGCCGACGTCGAAACGCATGCTGATGCGCCCTATGCCGACGATGGCGGGTATGCGGAAGGCGAGGACCTGCGCGCCCACGGCGACGAGGCCGATCAGTTTGCGGCGGTTGCTCGCGCGGCAGCATCGCTCGGTGGCTCCTCGTATGTCGACGATGTCGAGAAGATCAAGGACTTCCGTTATCGCGGCATCGACACGGAGGTGTGGTTCGTTGCCCTCGGTGCCGAGCTTGCCGACAACGGCGGCATGAAGGCTTTCATTGCTGAACATGCAGCCGACCTCAAGGGTGCGATCATCATCGACCTCGAGGGTCTCGGCGCAGGCGAGCTCACGCTCATCGAGCAGGAGGGCACGTATCGTTCGGTGAAGGCGTCCTCGCGCATGAAGCGTTTGACGCGTAAGGCGTCGTCGCTTCTCGGCATGCCGATCTCCTCGGGCACCATGCTGTGGAAGGACAGTGCGGCTACCTGCGCGATGCGCCATGGCTGCCAGGCGATGCACCTTGTGGGCATGGAGCGCGGCAAGACGGCGCTCTTCGGCGAAGCTGACGATGTGATCGAGAACATCGACGAGGCAACGCTCGCCGCCAACGCTGACTTCGTCATGGAAGTGGTCCGCGCGATCTAATTAGTTCGATCTATCGGCCAGAGTATTCTGCAGAAAACGGGCCCGCCTTCGCAACGTTGGGCGAAGGCGGGCCCGTCGTTTCGTTGCATGGTTTTGCCTCGCGCAGCGAAACATCTCACTCAGCATAAAACGATACGTT
>UMHS01029343.1_pt1 | contig 10260 bp, 5 predicted proteins | sample 1965611 | NCBI WGS metagenome assembly UMHS01 (sample SAMEA4836106, study PRJEB28245) | human gut metagenome | biome: gut microbiome; material: fecal sample | place: Denmark | collected 2008
ACTGGATGCGAGTTCGGCAGTAGGGGCAGACCTTCCAGTGCGCGTCGAGCGGGCGATGGCAGCTGGGGCACACGTTGCGAACTTGGGTATCGCACACAGGGCAGACCACAAAGTCCTTCTCGATGGGGGCGCCGCACTGCGGGCAGGTGCCGTACTGGGCAAGCTGACGCTCGCGCAGAGCCATGTCCAGCTCCTGCTCCTCGCGGTCGGCCGCGTAGGAATGCGGACGCAGGACCAGGTAGGCGATGAGACCCACAAACGGGATGAGGGCGATGATGCCCCATGCCACGTAGGCGCTGGCGCCGCGGCGGCGAGCGTCGATGAACACATAGACGACCGACAGCACGTACAGGGCGATGATAAAGCCAACAAAGGCATAGATGACGCCCATAAGCTGCGGCGACATGAGCTCAGAGATGTACTTGGACATTGAGGTGTACCTTTCGGAATATTTACAGTCCGGTCAAGTTTACCACGGGGTTTGTTTATATGGGACTACGGTTGCAAGCGGGGCCGGTGCGGACACAAACATCTCAATCTGTAACAGTTACTCGGCAAAATCGGGTCTAGGTGTTACAGATCGAGACACAGGAGTCCCTCCCCGACTTCAATCTCGATCTGTAACACCTAGACTCCAAAATCAGTTCTTACTGTTACAGATCAAGATGAACGGTGCGTCCTTCGTTAAATGTCTCAATCTGTAACAACTAGGGACCAGAAACCCTTCTATCTGTTACAGATCGAGACAAACGGTAAGCCCTCCGTTAAATATCTCAATCTGCAACAACAACTCGGCAAAAACAGGTCTAACCGTTACAGATTGAGACATTCGAAACCGACTGATAGGTTCATCTAAATCTGTAACATCTAGACCCCAAAACGGTCCCTAGATGTTACAGATCGAGACAGAAGAATCTCTCCATGACTTTAAATCTCAATCTGTAACACATAGGACCGATTTTCTCCTCTTACTGTTACAAATCAAGACAAACGGAGGACCCGCCTGGCAAACGTCTCGATCTGTAACATCTAGAACCCAGTTCTTCTGCTTACTGTTACAGAACGAGACAAACTTCTGACACCAGGGACGGCAGACGAGGTCACCGATGGTCCCGAGTCTCCCCTCGCCTGCCGTTGGCGGATGCAGTTGGGGCTGTTCGCCGCATTACCGCCGCACCGGGGGTGTGCAGACCGTAGGATGGTTCTATTGACAGCCCGTCAACTTGTCTGGGAGGCACCGTGGCAGAAACGTTTGATATCGCAATTGTGGGCGCGGGCATCACGGGATGCGCCATCGCGCGGCAGCTCGCGCGCTATGACCTGTCCATTTGTGTGGTCGAGGCGGCCAACGATATCGCGCTGGGCGCCTCGAAGGCCAACGGCGGCCTGGTGCACGCCGGCTACGATCCGGCGCCGGGCACGGTCAAGGCGCAGGTCAACGCCCGTGGTTGCGAGCTATATGGCACGTGGGCCCAGGAGCTAGGCTTTTTGTTCCGCCGCACCGGGTCGATGGTGCTGGGTTTCAACGACGAAGACCGCGCGCACCTGGAGAAGCTGCGCCAGAATGGCCTGGCCAACGGCGTGCCCGATCTGTCGATTATCGGCCCCGAGCGCATCCACGAGCTGGAGCCACGCGCGAGTGCCAAGGCGACGTGCGCGTTGTGGTGCCCCTCGACTGGCTTTGTCGATCCGTTTGAGGTCGCCATCGCCGCGCTGGAGAACGCCGTTGCCAACGGCGTGACATTTATGCGGTCCGCGCCAGTGGAGGCAATTGAGGTTGATGGCTCGGATGACGGAGCCACGCGCTTTACGCTGGCGACGCCCGCCGGCGACGTGCGCTGCCGTTATCTGATTAACGCCGCGGGCAACGGTGCCGCAGACATCTCGCATATGGCGGGCGCCGAGGAGTTCCAGATGGTCTGGCGCCAGGGCAACATCGTGGTGCTCGATAAAGAGCCGCGTGCGCTCATGCCGCTCTACCCCGTTCCCACACCGGTATCCAAGGGCGTTATCGTCACGGGCACCGTACATGACAACACCGTGATTACCGCGACCGCTGCCGTACGCGAGCCCGGCGATACACAGACCTACGCGACCGATGTCAACGCGCTGCTGGACGGAGCGCGCAAGCTGGTACCCGACCTGGACACGCGTCGCGTGGTGCGCGCGTTTGCCGGCGGACGCCCGGTCATTAAGGGAACGAACGACTTCTTTATTGGGCAGTCGACCGTGGTGCCGGGGCTGTTCCAGGCGGCGGGTATTCAGTCGCCGGGCGTGGCGAGCGCGCCAGCCATTGCCGAGCGCATGGAGCAGGTACTGCGCAATGCCGGCGTGGTGTTGCGCGAACGGGACGACTGGGACCCGATTCGCCGCGCGCCGGACGACTTTGACCGCGCGCCGCTTGCGCGCAAGGAGGAGCTCATCGAGTCCGACCCTGCATGGGGGCAGATCGTCTGCCGCTGCGAGACGGTGCCCGAGGCCGAGATTGTGGCCGCGATCCGACGCCGCCCGGGTGCGGTTTCGGTCGAGGGCGTCAAGCGCCGCTGTCGTGCCGGCATGGGCCGCTGCCAGAGCGGCTTTTGCCAGAGCCGTGTGGTAGCGATCCTGGCACGCGAGCTGGACTGCGACCCCAGCGAGGTGCTGCTGGAAGACGCTGGTTCTTGGCTGGTTGAGGGACCGCTGAAGGGGGTGCGCTAGGATGGCGACGTTTGATATGCGCGACGGACGCGCGGAGGCCGGAGCTGTAGCGTCGGTGTCGGCGCAGGCGTTCGACGTGGTCGTTATCGGCGGCGGACCTGCCGGCATGGCGGCCGCGCTCGCCGCGCATAAGGCCGGCGCACGCGTGGCCATCGTGGAGCGCGAGCAGCATCTGGGTGGCATCCTGCGCCAGTGCATCCACCCCGGTTTTGGCCTTTCGCACTTTAAGCAGGAGCTCACCGGCCCCGAGTACGCGCAGCGCTTTATCGACCAGGTGCGCGCGACCGACATTGCGCTGTTATTGGGCAGTATGGTGCTTGGGATTGATTCGGGCGAGGAAAAAGTCGCGGGCGCGGGTGTAAGTGGCCCGGCAAGCGATGCCTCGGCACACACCGTCACACTTATGAGCCGTGCCGGTATGCTGCAGCTCACCGGGCGTGCGGTCGTCCTTGCTATGGGATGCCGCGAGCGCACACGCAGCGAGATCAAGATCCCCGGCAGCCGCCCCGCCGGCGTGTTTACGGCGGGCCTGGCGCAGCGATACATCAATATCGAAAACCTCAAGCCCGGCTCGCGCGCCGTCATTTTGGGCTCGGGCGACATCGGGCTTATCATGGCGCGCCGCTGCACGCTCGAGGGGATTTCCGTCGAGGGCGTGTACGAGCTCATGCCGTACGCCAACGGTCTGCGTCGCAACGTCAAGAACTGTCTGGACGACTTTGGCATTCCGCTGCACCTATCCACCACCGTGACGCGCGTGATCGGTCACGATCGCGTTGAGGCCGTCGAGGTGAGTCAGGTCGACGAGCACCTGACGCCCATTCCGGGAACCGAGCGCGTTGTTCCGTGCGACACGCTACTACTTTCGGTGGGTCTGATTCCCGAGAACGAGCTTTCGGTTGCCGCGGGCGTGGAGCTGGACCCCCGTACGCGCGGCGCCGTGGTAGACCAGAGCCTGCAAACGGGCGTGCCGGGCATCTTTGCCTGCGGCAACGTGCTGCACGTGCACGACCTGGCCGACAACGTGACGACCGAGTCCGAGCGTGCCGGTGCGGCTGCGGCGGCGTACGCGCTGGGTAGCAGCGCGGATGTCGAGTCCGGTGTTGCGGACCCAAGTTGCCAGCTCACGGTCTCCCCTGCCGGTATCGCTGGCTACGCACTGCCGGGACGCATTACGGCTGTGGCACTCACCAAACTCAACTTCCGCGTGCGCCGACCGGTCGACGTCGCCCGCGTACGTATTCTGGCAGGCGACGAGGAACTTTTTGCAGGCAAGGTCCGCCTGTTTAAACCGAGCGTCATGGAGAGCTTCCCACTGCCGGCGAAAGTCATCCAGCAAGCGCTCGACCTGGGCGCCAGCGAGATAGTCCTATCCGTCGACCCCGTTGAGGAGGCGTAAGGCCATGAGCACGAATGTGACCGAGACATTGCAGTTCAACTGCACCACCTGCCCATCCGAATGCCTCCTGACCGTGGAGGTGGAGCGTGACGCAGGCGGCGCCGTGGCAGAGGTGCGCTCCGTAACCGGCAACAGCTGCCCGCGCGGCGATAAATTCGCGCACCAGGAGCTCACCTGCCCCATGCGCGTGCTCACCACCACCGTGGCCGTATCCGGCGGCGACGAGGCGCTGCTACCCGTGCGCACGGCCGAAGCCATCCCGCTGGCACTCCACGCCCAAGCCATGGACCTCATCCGCGGCCTGGTCGTCGACGCCCCCATCCGCATGGGCGATGTCGTGCTGGAAGACCTCCTCAACACCAACATCGACCTAATCGCCAGCATGGACATCGACCCCGCCTAAGCAGCTAATTCGGAACGGGGCTCTTTTAGCTACCCCGCCATCCACCCCGCCCCCTCAATTGCGGTGAAATAGTTCCTGATTTCCGCCAAAACCCCGACATCCAGGAACTATTGAACCGCAACTATCCTTGGAATCGGTATTTAGCTTGTGCCTACTTTAGTGCCATTTCAAAACTAAGCCGGATTACGGGGCTGATTCGGAGACCTCCATCCATACCGGCAATTTTCGATTTTTGATAATCCGTCTACCTGCGGTTTTAATTTCGCGATTTTTCCCATGGTCATGTAATACAGGTCCAGCCCCGTAATCCGCCATAGTTTTGAAACCAGCACATTTGGGACTGGCCTCTTATGGCTACTTTTACCTATTAGCCCGCAAGTTTGACACAGCTAAAATAGCCCCGTCCCAAATTGACTACCCTGGCATTGGGGATACCATGGTGGCACCCTAGCGAAAGGATGTTTCATGGCACATGTCGATGACCAGCGCGTAGCGCGCGTGCTCGATGCGCTCGAGGCTCAGCACCCCGGCGCGCAGCTGCTCGTAAACGACCCGTGGTCGATTTATTACCTGACCGGCTTTTATGCCGATATGTTCGAACGTTTTTGCGGCGTGCTGCTCGCGCGCAATGCCGGGCCCGTGATCCTGGTCAACGCGCTGCATCAGCTGCCAGAGTATGACAATGCCCGCGTCGCCTACCACACCGATACCGACGTCGTAGCCGACGCCATCGCGAGTGAGATCGATCCGACCAAGCCGCTCGGCATCGATACCGTCATGCGCTCCGGCTTTTTGATGCCGCTCATGGATCGTCACGCCGCGAGCGAGTTTTTCCTGGGCGACTTTGCCGTCACCGCCGCACGCACCCACAAGGATGCCGCCGAGCAGGAGCTGATGCGCGCGTCCTCGGCCGCCAACGACGCCGTGATGGCCGACGCCATCAAGCTCGTTCACGAGGGCATGACGGAGCGCGAAATTGCCGACCAGATGCTCGGTCTGTACCGCAAGCACGACTGCGAGGGCTTTAGTTTTCCGCCCATCGTAAGCTTTGGCGCCAACGCCGGCGACCCGCATCACGAGCCCGACGACACCGTGCTCAAGCGTGGCGACGTAGTGCTGTTCGACATTGGCGGACGTCACCGCAACTACTGCTCGGACATGACGCGCACGTTCTTTTGGGGCGAGCCGGACGAGGAGACGGCATGCATCTACGACATCGTGCGCCGCGCCAATGAGGCCGCCGAGGCGCTCATCGCACCGGGCGTGCGCATGTGCGACCTGGACCGCGCCGCGCGCGACGTAATTGAGGAGGCGGGCTATGGGCAGTACTTTACACACCGTCTGGGACACTCGATCGGCCTGCAGGACCACGAGCCGGGCGACGTCTCACTCGTCAACGAGCAAGTCGTAGAGCCTGGCATGACGTTCTCCATCGAGCCGGGTATCTACCTCCCCGGCCGAACCGGCGTCCGCATCGAAGACCTGGCACTGGTTACCGAGTCCGGCGTCGAGATCCTCAACGCCTACCCCCACGATCCGGTCCGTCTAGACTAGGCACGCCACCAAAGCTCCCCTAGAAGTTGCGGTGGAATAGTTCCTGGATGGGCTGCTAGAACCCAAAAACAGGAACTATTTCACCGCAACTGATGAGGGGATGGGTTAACGAAGCAGCCCCGCTACTTCGCCGGCCAGGGTGATGGTGCCGGCTGCTACGAAAGGCTCGCCCGCGGCCTCGAAAGCTGCGAGGGCCTCGGATACACTGGGGTACACGCCCGCGAGCTTATCGGCGTCCACCAGGGAGGCGAGCTCCTCCGCCGGCAGGGCGCGGTCGGAATCGGTCTGGGTCACGGCCACACGGGGGAAGGCCGGAACAAGCACATCGACGATGCCCGCCACGTCCTTGTCGGCCAGCGCAGCGCATAGCAGCGTGGGGCGATTCTCCACGCACGGATCGATCTCGTCCAGTGCGCTCACAAAGTTCTCGCAGCTCTGGGGGTTATGGCAGGCGTCGATCAACTTGAGCGGATCGGTTCCCAGCACATCAAAGCGACCCGGCGTGGGACAGCCCATAAGCGACGCATCGAGCTTGTCATGGTCGAGCTCGCGGCCCAGATAGCCCTCGCACAGCATAATCGCGCACGCAGCATTCTGCGGCTGATAGGCCGGCTTAACCATGCTCGACGTATAGATCGCACGCGGCGTGGTGCAGCTAAACTCCACCGTATCACCCACGTGTGCCGGAACCTTTGTTGTGGCATGGCTCACCACGAGCGGCACAACGCCGCACTCACGGCAACGGGCATCCATCACACGCTGAACGCTCGCCTCATGCGTACCCTCGCCCAAAACAACCAAACGCCCAGGCTTAATAACCGCAGCCTTCTCCCCCGCAATAGCCTCAAGTGTGTCGCCCAAAATACGAGTATGGTCGAGCCCAATGCCCGTAATGGCCACGGCGACGGGATCGGTGGCGCTGGTGGCATCCCAACGACCGCCCAAGCCAACTTCCAGCACGGCGACATCCACGCGAGCCTCGGCAAACACTACCATCGCAGAGGTCGTAAGCAAATCAAACGGGGAAATAAAGTAAGCGCTCTTCCCGGCCGCCACACGACGTTCATTCACGCGACGCCCGGCTTCAATCGCAGCAGACACGCCGCGAGCAAAAGCGTCATCGCTCACCACACACCCATCAATCTCCATGCGTTCGGGATAACGCACAAGATGAGGAGACGTATACAAGGCCGTCTTCAGACCTTCACCGCGAAGAATCGAAGCCGAGAAACGCGTTGTCGAGGTTTTACCGTTGGTTCCAGCAATCTGGATGCAATCAAAGTATTCATCGGGACGACCAAGCTCATCGAGCATGTCGATCACCGTCTCAAGCATCCGAGTACCAGTGCCAGAAATCTTCCCCGTATCGGCCGCCACAACAACAGCCTCATCAAACGGAACCAGATCAAACTCAAAAGGCACCGAATACAACCCAGAACGCTTTGCCATAGCCAAAGTCCCCTCAACATAAAAAGAGACCCGTAAACAACAACGAGCCCCTCCCATTCAAAATATCAGCCAAACACCGCTTTGCAGCAAGATCAAGGCCACAACCCAGTGGCCCCAACCGACAGGCAGCGGACGCCCCCGTAAACGCTATGGGAGCGGTTTGGGGCTTTGCTCGATACAAGTTCCGTACGAGCCGAAGGCCACTTAATGTGGCCTTCGTGCGAGCAGGACTGTCCGCAGTAGCGAGCAAAGCCCCAAACCGCGTCCCCCAGTAACGCCTACGAGAAGTCAGCAACCTGAGCAGTCAGCGCCGCCAGGATCTCCTTAAGCTCAGCTGCACGGTCCCTCTTCTTCTGGACCACCGCGGGCGCGGCCTTGACCACAAAGCCCTCGTTGGCCAGTGTCTTCTCGCAGCCGGCCAACTCCTTCTGGGCCGCGGCGATCTCCTTCTCCAGACGCGCCTTCTCGGCCGAAAGGTCAACCTTGCCCTCGAGCACCACAAAGGCCTCGACGCCGCTGTCGACCACGGCGATGCTCGCGGCTGGCTTATCGACATCGGTGCCCATGACCAGCGAGGCGGTGTTAGCCAGCGGTTCGATGGTCGAACGCAGGCTCTCGAGCTTCTCGATGTCCTCGGCACCGGCACGCACGACCACGTCGAGCTCGGCCTTGGGGCTCAAGCGATAACGCGAACGCGTGGCGCGGGCGGCAGACACGACGGCGCGGCACAGCTCAAACGCGCGCTCGGCGTCCTCGTCAACATACTTGGCGTAGTCGGCGGGCTCGGGCCACTTGGCGATCATGAGCGCCTCGGCGCGGTCCACGTTGCCCTCGGCGTCCAGGTCGAGCACGCTCGCCGGCATGTTGTCCCAGATCTCCTCGGTGACAAACGGCATGAGCGGGTGCATCAGGCGAATGGAGGTATCGAGCACAAAGATCAGGTTGCGCTGGGCCTGCAGACGGCCCTCACCCTTCAGGCGGGCCTTGGTAACCTCGACGTACCAGTCGCAGACCTCGTTCCAGAAGAACTGCTGCACGCCGCGGGCCATATCGCCAAAGGTGTAGTTCTCGATACCCTCGGTGACCATCTTCACGGCCTTGGCCAGGCGGCTGAACATCCAGGCGTCGGCCGGCGTCTCCACGACGGGCTCGCCGGGCGTGTAGCCCTCCATGTTCATAAGCAGGAAGCGGCTGGCGTTCCAGATCTTAGTCACAAACGACTTAGCCTGCTCGGTGCGCGGGCTGTCGATGAGCTTCTTGGTCTTCTTGTCGATGTTCGCGTCGAACTTGACGTCCTGGTTGTTGGTGCACAGCGTGAGCAGGTTGAAGCGCATGGCGTCTGCGCCGTACATGCCAATAAGGTCCATGGGGTCAACGCCGTTGCCCTTGGACTTGGACATGCGGCTGCCGTCCTTGGCCAGGATCGTCGGGTAGATGACGACGTCCTTAAACGGCACCTCGTCCAAGAAGTACAGCGAGCTCATGACCATGCGGGCGACCCACAGCGCGATGATGTCGCGCGCGGTGACGAGCGCCGTCGTGGGGTGATGGCCCTCGAGCAGCTCCGGCTTTTGCGGCCAGCCCTGCGTGGCGAAGGTCCACAGCTGCGAGCTGAACCAGGTGTCCAGCACGTTCTCGTCCTGATGCACGTGATGACCGCCGCACTTGGGGCACACGTCGGTGTCCTCGGTAAGGGCGTCCTCCCAGCCGCAGTCCTCGCAGTAGAACACGGGGATGCGGTGGCCCCACCACAGCTGGCGGCTGATGCACCAGTCCTTGAGGTTCTCCATCCAGGTGGTGTAGGTCTGCGTCCAGCGCGCGGGGTGGAAGGTGACCTTGCCGGAGTTGACGGCGTCGAGCGCCGGCCCCTTGAGCTTGTCGACGGCCACAAACCACTGCTCGGACAGCCACGGCTCAAGCGCGGCGTCGCAACGGTAGCAGTGCATGACGGAGTGATCGAGGTCCTCGACGTGATCGAGCAGGTCGTGCTCCTCAAACCACTTGATGACGGCCTCGCGGCACTCGTCGCGGTTCATGCCGGTAAACTCGCCATAGCCCTCGACGACCACCGCGTGCTCGTCGAAAATGTTGATCTGCGGCAGGTCGTGGGCCTGACCCATGGCGTAATCGTTAGGGTCATGGGCCGGAGTGACCTTGACAAAGCCGGAACCAAAGTTGGCGTCGACATGCCAATCCTCAAAGATGGGGATCTCGCGATCGACGATGGGGAGCTTGACGGTCTTGCCCACAAAGGCGGCCTTCTCGGGGTCCTTCGGGGAGACAGCCACGCCCGTATCGCCGAGCATGGTCTCGGGGCGCGTGGTGGCGACGACGATGTAGTCCTGGCCGTTGACCGGCTCGGTCAGCGGGTAGCGAAGGTGCCACAGATGGCCCTTCTCATCCTTGTACTCGGCCTCGTCGTCCGAGATGGCGGTGGTGCAGTTGGGGCACCAGTTGACGATGCGCTTGCCGCGGTAGATCAGGCCGTCGTGGTACCAGTCGCAGAAGACCTTGCGCACGGCCTGTGCATAGTCCTCGTCCATGGTAAAGCGCTCGTTATCAAAGTCGACAGAGCAGCCCATACGCTTGATCTGCTCGACGATGATGCCGCCGTACTCGTGGGTCCAATCCCAACAGGCGTCGACAAACTTATCGCGACCGATCTCCAGGCGGCTGACGCCCTCGCTCTTGAGTTTCTTGTCGACCTTGGTCTGTGTGGCGATACCGGCGTGATCGGTGCCGAGCACCCAGCGCGTGG
>UMHS01037544.1_pt1 | contig 10221 bp, 6 predicted proteins | sample 1965611 | NCBI WGS metagenome assembly UMHS01 (sample SAMEA4836106, study PRJEB28245) | human gut metagenome | biome: gut microbiome; material: fecal sample | place: Denmark | collected 2008
CTTGTGGACATCTATCTGGTGCTCTGCGTGGTCTGGGCGCTCATTGTGATCACCGGCGGCAACATCACCATGCTCAACGACACGGTGATGAGCGGCAGCCTTTACTATAAAGTATTCAATGTGTTCAACCCGTTTGTCTGAGCGGGGAGGGAAAAGGAGGAACAATGGTCTGCATTCGATGCCAGAAGCGGCCTGCCATTATTTTTGTCCAGCGGATGGAGAATGGCCAGATGAAAAACGAGGGGTACTGTCTGCACTGTGCCCGGGAGATGCACATCAAACCGGTCGATGATCTGATGAAGCAGTTTGGCATGTCCGACGAGGACATGGATGCCATGGAAGACCGGATGGAAAACATGATGCAGGAGATGGGGGACATGAGCAGCATGAACCCCTTCTCCATGATGATGGGCATGGGCCAGCCGGACCAGAGCGAGGAGGACGGCGACCTTGTGCCCGGCTCCAGCGCCACCTTCCCGCTGGGGGTGAACGGCGGTGCCCAGAACGGCAAAAACGAAAAGAAGGCGGGCAAAAACGACAAAAAGCCGCCCCGCCGCAAGTTTTTGGATACCTACTGCGAGAACCTGACCCGCAAAGCCCGGGAGGGGAAGCTGGATGATATCATCGGCCGCGACCGGGAGATCTACCGCACCATCCAGATCCTGAGCCGCCGCCAGAAGAACAACCCCTGCCTCATTGGTGAGGCGGGCGTTGGCAAGACCGCCATTGCCGAGGGCATTGCCGAGCGCATTGCCAAGGGGCAGGTGCCGGCAGGGCTGCAGGATAAGGAGATCTTCCTGCTCGACCTGACCAGCCTTGTGGCAGGCACCCAGTTCCGCGGCCAGTTCGAGCAGCGGGTCAAGGGCCTGCTGAGCGAGGTCAAGGCGGCAGGCAACGTCATCCTGTTCATTGACGAGATCCACACTATTACCTCTGCCGGTGAGAGCGAGGGTGCCATGAATGCGGGCAACATCCTGAAGCCCGCCCTCTCCCGCGGCGAGATCCAGGTCATCGGTGCCACCACCTTCAACGAGTACCGCAAGTATATCGAGAAGGACCAGGCGCTGGAGCGCCGGTTCCAGCCCGTGCGGGTGGAGGAACCCAGCGTTGCTGATACGCTGGCCGTGATGGGCGGCATCAAGCATTACTACGAGGAGCACCACCATGTGCAGGTGCCCGCCGATGTGCTGAACGCCACCGTGACCCTGAGCGAGCGGTATATCACCGACCGCTACCTGCCCGATAAAGCCATCGACCTGCTGGACGAGGCATGTGCCTGCTGCAATCTGGCCCACCCGGTCATCTCCGAGTACCTGACCATGCAGAAGGAACTGGAGGCCCTCAAGCAGGAAGAGGCCGACATGGAAAACGCCGATGTGAACGAGCCCATCGATTACGAGCGTGTGGCAGAGCGCAAGACCCGAATGGCACAGCTGGAGCGGGAATTGCCCGCCAAGCAGGCTGCAGCCGGGGAGATCCAGGTGACCATGGACGATGTGGCCAAGGTCATTGAGCTGTGGACGGGCATCCCAGCGGTGAAGATCCGGGAGACCGAGTATGCAAAGCTCGCCAGCCTTGAGACCGAGCTGAAAAAGAAGATCATCGGTCAGGACGATGCCGTGCATCTGGTGGCGCAGGCGGTCAAGCGCAGCCGCGCCGACCTTTCGGGCCGCCGCCGTCCGGCCAGCTTCATCTTTGTGGGCCCCACCGGTGTGGGCAAGACGGAGCTGGTGAAGCAGCTGGCAAACCAGCTCTTTGACGGCCCCGACCCGCTGATCCGGCTGGATATGAGCGAGTATATGGAGAAGTACGCGGTGTCCCGCATGATCGGTTCCCCTCCGGGCTATGTGGGCTACGAGGAGGCGGGTCAGCTGACTGAAAAGGTCCGCCGCCGCCCGTACAGCGTGGTGCTGTTCGATGAGATCGAAAAGGCCCACCCCGATGTGATGAATATCCTGCTGCAGATCCTGGACGAGGGCAAGATCAACGATGCCCAGGGCCGCACCGTGGATTTCTCCAACACCGTCATCTGCATGACCTCCAATGCGGGCAGCAGCGACCAGACCACCGCAAGTCTGGGCTTCAACCGCAGCGAGGAGGAGCGGAACGAGGAGAAGAGCCGCAAGGCACTGAGCCAGTTCCTCCGCCCTGAGTTTTTGGGCCGCGTGGATGAGGTCATCACCTTCAAGCCGCTGAGCGAGGAGACCCTGCAGGGCATTGCCGCCCTGATGCTGGACGAGTACAAGCCCAGTATGGAGGCCAAGGGCATTGCCTACAGCTATACCCCGGCGGCACTGGCAGCGCTGGTGCACAAGAGCCAGGGCGGCAAGTTTGGTGCCCGCGACCTGCGCCGCACCATCCGCAAGGCTGTGGAGGACCCCGCCGCTGAAAAGATCATCGACGGCACCCTTGTTTCCGGCTCCACCCTGACCGTGGATGCTGAGAACGATGAGATCGTGCTGAAATAAAGAGCAAACAGAAAGCCGCTGCACAGCGTACAACTGTGCAGCGGCTTTTATAGTGTAAGAACGCTCCGTTACATGCGGTGAGGCTGATGGGGGGAAAAAAATCAGTCCACGCTGACCGGCTCCTCCGGCTTGTTGGTGGTACGGGCGCTCGTGCGGCCCTCGGGAATGATCTCACCTGCGGCGGTCAGGCTGAGCTTGGCCAGGGTCGGGCCGACCAGCTCGTACACCAGCACCGAGAAGAGCACCACGTTGCGCACCATGTGGCCATCGGAAAGCTCAGCAGCCTCGGCGGCCATACCCAGTGCCACACCGGCCTGCGGCAGCAGGGTGATGCCCAGATACTTCTGAATCTTCTCACTGCAGCGGGTGGCCTTGCAGCTGACATAGGAGCCGGAGATCTTGCCCAGAGAGCGGGAAGCGATATAGACGGCACCAATGAGCAGGACCATGGGGTTTGCGAGGATGTTCAGGTCCAGCTCCGCGCCGGACAGCACGAAGAACAGGATGTTCACCGGGCTTACCCAGCGGTCCAGGCGGTCCATCAGCTCATCGGAAGTGGGGCAGATGTTGCAGAACACGGTGCCGGTCATCATGCAGACCAGCAGCAGCGAGAAGCTGCAGTGGATGGGGCCGACCTCAAAGCTGACCATGGAAAGGCCCACCGTCAGCAGCACAAAGGCCACCGAAAGGCTCATGCGCTTGGAGCGGGAGTGGAAGTAGATCTCCAGCTGGTTGAGCAGCAGACCGGCCAGCGCGCCCAGACCCAGGCTGAGTACGATCTCCACCAGAGGCTCCAGAAGGATGCTGATGGGGTCGATGCGGCCCTGTTCCAGCGCGTTTGCAATGCCGAAAGAGGCCGAGAAGAGCACCAGACCCACGGCATCATCAATGGCGACCACCATCAGCAGCAGGCGGGTCAGGGGACCGCTTGCCTTGTACTGCTTGACCACCATCAGGGTGGCGGCAGGGGCTGTGGCAGAGGCGATGGCACCCAGCGTGATGGCCGATGCCATTGAGATGACATCCGGCCGGGCAAAGTGCAGGGCCACCAGAGCGATATCCACCAGCACGGTGGTGATAACGGCCTGCAGGATGCCCACAGTGATCGCCTGCCTGCCCATGCTCTCCAACACGCTGAGCCGGAACTCATTGCCGATGACAAAGGCGATGAAGCCCAGTGCCACCTGTGTGATGATGCCGTAGCTCTCGACCTGTGCAAGGCTCCCGAAGCCAAAGCCCCAGCCGCTCAGGCCCAGCCGACCCAGAAAGAAGGGGCCCAGCAGAAGCCCCGCCACCAGATAAGAGGTGACAGCCGGCAGACGGACCGCTTTCGCTGCACGGGATGCCAACAGGCCTGCAATGAGCGAAAGAGACATGCAGATGAGCAATTGCTCCATAAAATAAGATCCTCCTGAGAAATTAAGATACGTTAAAAAGTATATCTTATCTGAGGAGGAAAAGCAACATTTGTTAATTGAATTTAAAAATCTTCTGTGCAAGGCGGTAACCGCCCAGCACGAGCTTGTCGCCCTTGGGGATCTTCAGGTTGGTCACGCCGCCAAAGCCGTAGCGGATGGAGCGGTAGACCCCGGCGCTGGTGTGTGCCTTGAGGTAGGCCCACAGTTCGTTCTCCTTCTGCTTTGCGGCGGCACTGCCGTCCAGCAGCAGGAAAATGTCGCTGATGGCCATCATCATGGAGAGGTAGTGCAGCATATAGCTGCGCAGCTTCTTCTGACCCTTGAGGGCATCCAGGTCCTGGCAGTCGATCATGTGGCGGGTCACCCGCAGCTGCTGATCTACCCGCTTGACCATCACACTCTCGTTCACGCTCTGGTCGGCCCGGCCGATGAAGTAGCGGTACAGGTCCAGATCCATATAATACATGCTCTTGACAAAGGGCAGGGGCTGGTAGACAAAGATGTTGTCCACATAGAAGGTGTGCTTGGGCAGCACCATGCCGCAGTCCCGCAGCACCTGCGTGCGGTACATCACCGAGTGCATCAGCAGGTGCTGGTCGGGCCGGAAGTGGCCGACATGCGTCCAGTTGAACAGTCGGTTCTGGGGGAACACGTTGGTGTAGCGCACGGTGTGGCTGGTGTTGTCCTCCACATGCTCGTAGACATAGTTGCAGATCATCAGGTCAGGCGCGGTGCCCCGGGCAGTCAGCGTGTTCAGCTTGGCCAGCACGGTCCTGAGGGCTGCTTCGTCCAGCCAGTCGTCGCTGTCCACTACCTTGTAATACAGGCCGGTGGCGTTGCGGATGCCCTGATTCACGCCCTCGCCGTGGCCGCCGTTCTCCTGATGGATGGCCTTGACGATGGTGGGATATTTGGCAGCGTACTCGTCGCAGATAGCGGGGGTGTCATCCTTGGTGGAACCATCGTCCACCAGGATGATCTCGGCCTGCTCCCCGGCGGAGAGCAGGGTCTCGATGCAGTGGCGCATATATGCCGCCGAGTTGTAGCACGGGACGGCGAAGGTGATCAATTTCTGAGCCATACAAAATACTCCTTTGCTCTTTTCCGGCAGATGCGCAAGGCAGGGGCCGGGATGGAGATATGTACCCATATTATAGCATTTTTGTGCAGGAAATGCTATCGAACGTGGGAAATGTCAGAGATGTTTTACAATTATCCGGGAAGTTGTGGTATACTGATTGGGTTATAAACCGCTCAGGCCGCTTTGCATCCAGCTCCCCTGGTAGGGGAGCCAAGACTTGCCTCTCCTACCAGGAGAGGCGGCATTGCGAAGCAATGACGGAGCGGTTTTGTATGGATAGGAGGAACCATGGAAAGTCCGCATAGTATTCTGAAAAAAGTCTTTGGCTACGACAGCTTCCGCCCGGGGCAGGAGGAGATCGTCTCCCGCCTGCTGGCCGGGCAGGATGTGCTGGCCGTGATGCCCACAGGTGCGGGCAAGTCCATCTGCTATCAGGTGCCGGCCCTGCTGCTGCCGGGCATCACCATCGTGGTCTCGCCGCTGGTCAGCCTGATGAAGGATCAGGTGGGGGCGCTGGTACAGGCCGGTGTGGCGGCAGCTTTCCTGAACAACAGCCTGACGGACAACCAGAAGGCCCTGATGCTCCGCCGCGCCCGGGAGGGGTGGTATAAGATCATCTATGTGGCTCCGGAGCGGCTGGAGATGCCGGGTTTCCAGCGGTTCGCGCAGGAGCGGGAGATCAGCATGGTCACGGTGGACGAGGCCCACTGCATCAGTCAGTGGGGGCAGGACTTCCGCCCCAGCTACCTGCGCATCAAGGCGTTTGTGGACAGCCTGCCCAAGCACCCGGTGGTGGGAGCCTTTACGGCCACCGCCACGGCCCATGTGCGGGAGGACATCCGCACCCATCTGGAACTCCACACCCCCTACGAGGTGACCACCAGCTTCGACCGGCCCAACCTCTATTTTGCCACCCGCAGGGCCCTGCCCAGCGAGAAGCCCAAAGTTCTGCTCGACCTTGTGCTCAGGGAGCGGGACAATGCGGGCATCATCTATTGCAGTACCACCCGGCAGGTGGACGAGACCACCCGCCTGCTGCAGAGCCGGGGGATCCGTGCGGCAGCCTACCACGCCAAACTGGATGCGGATACCCGGCGGCAGAATCAGGACGATTTCCTCTATGACCGGGTGCAGATCATGGTGGCGACCAATGCCTTCGGCATGGGCATCGATAAGCCAAACGTCCGGTTCGTCATCCATTATAATATGCCCAAGGATCTGGAGAGCTATTATCAGGAGGCGGGCCGCGCGGGCCGTGACGGGGAGCCAGCCCGCTGCACCCTGCTCTATTCCGGCACCGATGTGCGCACCATCCGGTTCTTCATCGACAAGGAGATGGAGGCTGACAACGGCCTGCCTGCGGATGTCAAGGCCGAAGCGGCACGCAAGGCAGAGGAACGGCTCAAATACATGACCTTCTACTCCACCACGCCGCGCTGCCTGCGGGGGTATCTGCTGAGCTACTTCGGCGAGGCCGCACCCCAGAAGTGCGAGAACTGTTCCAACTGTCTGCTGGCAGCACAGGCCGCCGAACAGGTGGAGGAGCAGGCGGCACAGGCCCGCCAGCGTGCCGCGGCCAGTGCAAAGCGGCTGGCTTCTGCCTCCCGCCGCCGTGCCGACGAAGATGCTCTCAGCGAAGCGGACGAGAAGCTGCTGGCTGCCCTCTATGCCCTGCGCAAGCGGCTGGCCGCAAAGCAGAAGCTCCCTGCCTATATGGTGTTCAACGATTCCACCCTTCGCCAGATGGCGCTGAAAAAGCCCCTGAGCGTGGAGGAACTGCTCAATATCCCCGGTGTGGGTGAGAAAAAGGCCGCCCGCTATGGGCAGGAGTTCCTCAGTGCCATCGAGGATATGGTTTCATCCCGTTAAATGACAAAGCGCCCGATTTTCCACTCGCTCTGCGTAGAGTGTGGAAAATCGGGCGTTGTTTTATTGCATGAAAGTGTATTGCTATGCCAAGGGCTCCCTTACCAGGGGGCCTGGCGCGCGTCAGCGCGACTGAGAGGTTTACATCGTGTGTGTGGCAAACACCTGTTCGTCCTCCCACCAGACGGGGGCCTTTGCGGCAAGGCTCTTGGGCACATCCAGAAGCCGCTGGTTGGAGCTGCCCCGGAAGCGCAGGGAGATATCGTGCTGGGCTTCCACAAAGCGGCCGTCCACCAGAACATCCAGCAGGCTCAGCAGCTCATCGGTGACCTCACAGCGGGCGGGGCAGGGAACACTGCCGGTCAGCTGCTCCCAGGTGTAACCAGAATAGCACCAGACGCTCTTATTCGGGTACAGCGCCCTGAAGTTGCGGACAAAGGGCAGCAGCTCCCGCTGGTTCTCCGGCTCAAAAGGCTCACCGCCCAGCAGGGAGATGCCTGCAATATAGTCGGGCTGGCAGGATGCAAAGATCTCGTTGCGCACAGCCTTGTCGAAGGGCTGACCATACCCGAAATCCCATGCCACCTCGTTGAAGCAGCCCGGGCAGTGGTGCCTGCAGCCCGAAACAAAGATGCTGGTGCGCACCCCCGGCCCATTGGCAATGTCGTAATACTTGATTGTTGCGTAATTCATCACAGATGCAGCACCCGATCCTTGATCTCCTGTGTCCGGCCCTGGTTCCAGAACTGGGTGCCGATATAACCGCAGGTGCGGCGGGCAACGTTCAGCTTGTTCTGGTCACGGTTGCCGCACTTGGGGCACTCCCACACCAACTTGCCGTCATCTTCAACGATCTTGATCTCTCCGTCGTAGCCGCAGCACTGGCAGTAATCGGACTTGGTGTTCAGCTCGGCGTACATGATATTATCATAGATGAACTGCAGCACGCTTATCACGGCCTCCAGATTGTCCTGCATGTTGGGCACTTCCACATAGCTGATGGCACCGCCCGGGGACAACTTCTGGAACTCGCTCTCAAACTTGAGCTTGGTGAAGGCATCAATGTGCTCCGAAACATGGACGTGGTAACTGTTGGTGATATAGTTCTTATCGGTGATACCGGGCACGATGCCGAACCGCTTCTGCAGGCACTTGGCAAACTTGTAGGTGGTGGATTCCAGCGGGGTGCCGTAGAGAGAGTAATCCATGTTCTCGGCCTTCTTCCACTCGGTGCACTTGTCGTTCATGTGCTGCATCACGCTCAGGGCAAAGGGTTTGGCACCGGCATCGGTGTGGCTCTTGCCAGTCATATACTTCACGCACTCATACAGACCGGCGTAGCCCAGGCTGATGGTGGAGTAGCCACCAAAGAGCAGCTTGTCGATCTTCTCGCCCTTCTTCAGGCGGGCCAGTGCGCCGTACTGCCACAGAATGGGGGCGGCATCGCTGGGGGTGCCCATCAGGCGCTGATGGCGGGCCTGCAGTGCCTTGTGGCAGAGAGCCAGACGCTCGTCAAAGATCTTCCAGAACTTCTCGAAGTTGCCGCCGGAGGAAAGGGCTACATCCACCAGATTGATGGTGACAACGCCCTGATTGAAGCGGCCGTAGTATTTGGGCTTGCCGGTCTCGGGGTCCACATAGGGAGTCAGGAAGCTGCGGCAGCCCATGCAGGTGTAGCAATGGCCCTCACCGTTTTTGTCCACCTTGAGCTCGAGCATCTTCTTCTCAGAGATGTAGTCGGGCACCATCCGCTTGGCAGTGCACTTGGCAGCCAATTCGGTCAAGTAATAATAAGGAGTGCCGGGGCGGATGTTGTCCTCTTCCAGCACATAGATCAGCTTGGGGAAGGCGGGGGTGATCCAGACACCGGCCTCGTTCTTCACGCCCTGATAGCGCTGGCGGATGGTCTCTTCGATGATGATGGCAAGGTCGGCCTTTTCCTGTGCGTTGCGGGCTTCTCCCAGATACATGAACACGGTGATGAAGGGGGCCTGACCGTTGGTGGTCATCAGAGTCACGACCTGATACTGGATGGTCTGGACACCGCGGTTGATCTCGTTGCGCAGGCGGCGCTCCACGATCTCCTTCTTGCGCTCCGGGGTAACGTCCAGCCCTTCCATCTCCGCCTCGACTTCAGCGGCGATCTTCTTGCGGGAGACATCCACAAAGGGAGCCAGATGGGTCAGGCTGATGCTCTGGCCGCCGTACTGGTTGGATGCCACCTGCGCAATGATCTGGGTGGCAATGTTACAGGCGGTAGAAAAGCTGTGGGGCTTTTCAATATAGGTGCCGGAGATCACGGTGCCGTTCTGCAGCATATCCTCCAGGTTGACCAGATCGCAGTTGTGCATGTGCTGCGCAAAGTAGTCGGAATCGTGGAAGTGGATCAGGCCCTCATTGTGTGCCTTGACGATCTCCGGGTCCAGCAGAAGGCGGGCAGTCAGGTCTTTGGAGATCTCACCAGCCATATAGTCACGCTGGACGCTGTTCACGGTGGGGTTCTTGTTGGCGTTCTCCTGCTTGACTTCCTCGTTCTGGCACTCGATCAGGCTGAGGATGCGCTCGTCGGTGGTGTTGGTCTGGCGCTTCAGGCTCTGCACATAACGGTAGGTGATATAATGGCGGGCTACATCGTGGGCCTGAATGTCCATCAGCTTGTTCTCCACCATGTCCTGGATCTCTTCCACGCTCACGGCACGGTTCAGTGCCTGGCACTGCTCCGTGACATCGTTGGCGATGGACAGGATCTGCTCCTGGGTCAGGCTGCTCTTGCGGCTGACCGAATCGCTGGCCTTGGTGACCGCAGTGATGATCTTGGTGATATCAAATGGAACTTCCGAACCGTTGCGTTTGATGATCTTCATAGTGTTCCTCCGTCGTTCTATCTGTGTACAGTTCAAACGGGTGCCTCTTGCGAAAGAGGCACCCGCAAAGCAGTCTTGGGATGCGTTCAATTGATGTGATTCTATAATATCACTATTTAGTGATATGTCAATGGAGAAACCACTACATTTTGTGTTTTGGCGGTTTCGCCAAAATTGAGCCGAGAATCTTGGAGCAAAATTTGAGGCCAAAGCTCTTGACAAACTGTGCAAGGAAAGTGTTTGCATTCCGGGGCGTAATATCCACGGCGGTGTATACTTCCCTGGAAGTTTGAATGGAACGATACATTATTATATAGAGAAAATGGCCTCTGAGGTCCCTGCAGCCTCCGCGTCAAGGAACGTGTAAATTGCAGTTGAAAAACTAGTCAAAAAGTCAAAGACGCAAAAAGAAACGAAAAAAGTGAAAAAAGGGGTTGCCAAACGTGTCGGGATGTGGTATTATACTTGAGCGCCAAGTGCTGCCGGAAAGAATGACTTCTGAAAGCGGCAGAAGCAAAGCGAAA
>UMHS01010135.1_pt1 | contig 10217 bp, 8 predicted proteins | sample 1965611 | NCBI WGS metagenome assembly UMHS01 (sample SAMEA4836106, study PRJEB28245) | human gut metagenome | biome: gut microbiome; material: fecal sample | place: Denmark | collected 2008
CCTGCGCGAGCGTGCACAGTGAAAGGCACAGCAGACAGGAAAGCAGGAACGTTCTGCACCATTTTTTCATAGTATCCTCCACAGCCAGTTTTGCAGAAGCGATCGCTCTGCGCCCGGCTGAACATATCCATATGAATCGTATTTTACATTATACGACAGTTTCCCTCTGCTTTCAAGCAAAACTGTATCTCTTTTTGGCCGCCGCTCCCCCCTACCGTTTTGGCGGTCAAGCGTCATGGAAAGGAGTCCTTTATGAAACCCTGCGTCTTTACCGGCAGCGCCGTCGCTATCGTCACACCATTTTGCGGCGACGGTGTCGATCTCGAAGCCTTCGACCGTCTCATCGAGCGCCAGATTCAAGGCGGCACCGACGCCATCGTCGTCTGCAGCACAACCGGCGAGGCCGCGACGCTGAGCTACAATGAGCGCATGGCGCTCATTGAGCGCTGCGTGCGCGCCGTCGACCGCCGCGTGCCCGTCATCGCGGGCAGCGGCACGAACAGCACCGCGTCCTCCATCGCGCTCTCCAAAGCCGCGCAAAGCGCGGGCGTCGACGCGCTGCTCACCGTCACGCCGTACTACAACAAAGCCTCGCAGAGCGGCCTTGTGCAGCATTTCTCCGCCATTGCGGACGCGGTCGACATTCCGGTCATCCTCTACAACGTTCCCTCCCGCACAGGCGTCGGCTGCACGGCGCAGACCTATCAAGCGCTTGCCAAGCATCCGAACATTGCCGGTGTCAAGGAGGCGAGCGACGACTTCGACCTCATTCAGGACACCCTCAACCTCTGCCCGCCGGGCTTCACCGTCTGGAGCGGCAACGACGGCTCCACCGCCGCCATCATGGCTCTTGGCGGCAAGGGCGTCATCTCCGTCGCCGCAAATGTCGTCCCACGCGAAATGCACGAACTGACACAGCTCTGCCTTGAAAATCGCTTCTTGGAGGCAGGCACGCTTCAGCTCAAGCTGCATGAGCTCATTCGCGCGCTCTTCTGCGAGGTCAACCCCATCCCCGTCAAGGCCGCCATGGAGCTCTTGGGCCTGTGCAGCGGCGAATTGCGGCTGCCGCTGTGCCGCATTTCCGAGCGTCATTTGGAACAGCTCTCCAGTGCGCTAAAGCCGTTCCGAGCCTCGGTATAAGTGATTCTTATTTCTCGTTTATGCAATATTCATCGTGTATTCATTTTGTATTCACGTAACATTCATTGCGGCATTCATCAAATGTTTACTGTATTCATTCTACCGTTTTGCTTTGTGCATTCAGTCAAAAAGCAGGACTCTGCGCTGAAAACGCGCAGAGCCCTGTTTCACTTTTTCGTTTACGTTTTGTAATCAGCCTTGCTTACACCTTCACGCGGTGGAAGACCTTCTTACCCTTGCGGACGATGACGCCCTCGCCCTCGAATCGCTCGCGCGCAAGGCTCTCGTCGATGGAGGCGACCTTCACATCATCGATCGTCACACCGCCCTGCTGGACCAAACGGCGCGCCTCACCGCGGGACGGGCACAGGCCAGTCGCGACCAGCATCGAAAGAACATTGATGTTGCCGTTTTCAAAGTCGGCATCCGTCAGCGTGCTCGTCGGCATGTTGGCGTTATTGCCGCCCGCGCCGAAGAGCGCCTTGGCAGACTCCTCCGCCTTCTTGGCCTCCTCTTCCCCGTGGACGAGTGCGGTGAGCTCGTAGGCGAGGATCTCCTTCGCGCGGTTGAGCTGGCTGCCCTCCCACTTATCCATCTCGTCGATCTGCTCGAGCGGCAGGAATGTGAGCATACGGATGCACTTCAAAACATCCTGATCGCCCACGTTGCGCCAGTACTGGTAGAAGTCGTAGGGCGTGGTCTTGTTCGGGTCGAGCCACACCGCGCCGCTCGCGGTCTTGCCCATCTTCTTGCCCTCGGAATTAAGAAGCAGCGTGATCGTCATCGCCTGCGCGTCCTTGCCGAGCTTGCGGCGAATGAGCTCCGTGCCGCCGAGCATGTTGGACCACTGGTCGTCGCCGCCGAACTGCATGTTGCAGCCGTACTCCTGGAACATGTGGTAGAAGTCGTAGGACTGCATGATCATGTAGTTGAATTCCAGGAACGAAAGGCCCTTTTCCATGCGCTGCTCATAGCACTTGGCGCGCAGCATGTTGTTCACAGAGAAGCACGCGCCCACCTCGCGCAGCAGCTCGATGTAGTTGAGCTTCATCAGCCAGTCGGCGTTGTTGAGCATCATGGCCTTGCCCTCGCCGAAGTCGATGAAGCGCTCCATCTGGCGCTTGAAGCACTCAGCGTTGTGGTCGATGTCGGCCTTGGTGAGCATCTTGCGCATATCGTTGCGACCCGAGGGGTCGCCGATCATGGTCGTGCCGCCGCCGATGAGCGCAATGGGCTTGTTGCCCGCCATCTGGAGTCTTTTCATCAGGCACAGCGCCATGAAGTGGCCGACGTGCAGGCTATCCGCCGTGCAGTCAAAGCCGATGTAGAACGTCGCCTTGCCGTTGTTGACGAGGTCGCGGATCTGCTCCTCGTCCGTCACCTGCGCGATCAGGCCGCGCGCTTTGAGCTCTTCATAAATTCCCATTTGTTGATTCCTCCTGTATTTCTATTTTACTTCATTTCGGACATTTTGAGACGCTTTCGGATAGCAAAAAAACGCCCTCTGTCCGTTTGGACAGAGGGCGAACAAATTCGCGGTACCACCTCTGGTTCGCCGTTTTCTCGCAAAAACGGCCTCACGGAGTGCCGACACACTCCCGCGCAATAACGGGCGCTCCCGGGGCGCGCCTACTGGAAAACTTTCGTTCGGGCGCCGGCTCCGCGGTGTATTTCGGCACGTTTCCTCTCCTTCTTGCACCGGCCGAAGGCTCTCTGCGCAGGAAATCGCTGCTTACTTCTCCGCTTCATCACCATAAACGCGGATATTGTAACGTAAAGAATCGTTCTTGTCAAGTATCAAGTATTCTGCGGATTGTAATACATCACGAGCTTGCACAGCCCGTCGCACAGAAGCGACAGGTTCTCCTCGTCGATCCCCGTCGCTTTCCGCGGCAGGATACAGCGGCCAAAGCCCTTGACCTTTTTGCACGCACAGATGACCGTGCCGCCCGTGAACGCGCGGTTGTCCGAGGGATAGTGAACAAGTCCGTCCGTCTTCAAAAAGCAGGTCTTCTTCTCGCTGTTGCTGAACTGCTCAAGGATCGTGTCGAGCAGCTTGTCGTTCCAGCGGCTCGCCTTGCCCGGCAAAATCAGCAACTCATCGCCCTCACCCACGCAGTCGAGCACGACGACGCTCTTCTTTTTGAGCTCGGGGTGCGCGTGGATCAGGCGCTTGGCGCCCTTGCTCCCCTGCGTGCCGCCGTCAAGGAACAAGAAGCACACCTCGCCGCGGTAGCGCGGCGTCAGCGCCTTTGCGGCCTCGAGCAATGCGATGACGCCGGAGGTGTTGGCATTTTTGTTGTTCATTTCGCTCTTGCCATACTTGGGATAAAAGAGCCCAACAACCAGCAGCAGCAAAAAGAGAGGCAGCGTCATATTCGGCATGTTGAGTGCGAACGTCACGCCGAACGAAATAAGGAAGCTCACCGCCAGCGCCAGCAGCGGCATCAGCGCCTCGTAGAGCATGTACGTCGCCGGTCGCGTCGGGCAAATGAGCGGCGGCAGGACCTCGCGCACGCCGGTGTCGTAGTGCGCCGCGAGAACGATCTTTGCCTTCTCGATGTCGCCGACGACCACATTCGTCACATTGCCGCCCGCCGAGAGCGCCGACGTCCCGCTCTCGAGCTTCGGCGAATAGCCGAGCTCCTTGAGTGTGTAGACAAGCCAGGTGCGGAAGTCCACTTTTTCTTTCTCCTTGCGCCGCACCGGAAAATCCCGCTCGATGCGCTCAGCAAATTCGTTCATCTAATGTTCCTTTCTTCGAAAAAGCGCCGCATCGCGGCGCTTTTTTCTGACATGTGATTTTGCTTTACAGTAGTTGATTTTTAAAGTTCTCCGCCGCGCAGAGCAGTTCCTCTGCTCCTAAGAGCATCGTCTCGCTCGGGTGGTCTCCCCCGCTTAGGCGGGCGATCTCGCCGCGGCGCGCCGCGCGGTCGAGCGCGACGACCTTTGTGAGCGTGCGGCCGTTTTCCTCGCCCTTTTCCACGCCGAAGTGCGTGTCGGCCATCGCCGCGAGCTGCGGCAGATGCGTCACGCACAGCACTTGCCGTGTGCGCGAGAGCTTGGCGAGCTTTTCCGCCACGCGCTGGGCAGCCCTGCCCGAAACGCCGGTGTCGACCTCGTCGAACACCATCGTCATCACGCTGTCCTGCTCGGCCAGCACGTTTTTGAGTGCCAGCATGATGCGCGACAGCTCGCCGCCGGACGCGATCTTCTGGATGGGACGCAGCGCCTCGCCCACGTTGGCGGACATCAAAAACGCCACGGCGTCCACACCGTCCTCGCCCATGTCCTTTTCCTGAAAGTCGATGGCAAAGCGGAGCTTCGGCATATCGAGCTCGCGCAGTTCCCGGGAAATACGCTCCTCAAGCTCCTTTGCCGCCGCGTGACGGCGGTCGGAGAGGGCCTGCGCCGCTTCGCGCGCAGCCTTTTCCTGCTTTTTGAGCGTCTGCTCGAGCTGCTGCGCACGGTCGTCTGCATACTCGATGCGGTCCAATTCCTCACGCGATTTTTCAAGATATGCAAGCATCTCCTCGACGCTTGAGCCGTACTTCTTTTTCAGCCGGTAAAGCTGGTCGCAGCGCGACTCCACGGCGTCGAGCTCCTGCGGAGAAAAGTCGTATTCATCCTTCTTATCGCGGATCGTTTCGGCAAGGTCATACGCTTCACAGCGCAGCGCTTCCAAGCGCTCCGAGAGCGTGACGAATTCATCGCCGAGGCTGCGGAGCGAACGCAGCGCATCCTCCGCCTCCTTGATAGCGGACACCGCGCCAAGGCCCTCGTCCCCACCGTTCAGGCAGGCGTCCGCCTCGGAGATGGCGGAAATGAACTTTTCGCCGTTGCGCAGAATATTGCGGCGGGCAAGGAGCGTCTCCTCCTCCCCCTCCTGCAAGTCCGCGCGCTCGAGCTCGCCGATCTGATGGTGCAGCATGTCGACACGGCGCGCTTTTTCGGCCTTGTCCATCTTGAGCGCGTCGATCGCGCGGCGCGTCCCTTTCATCACGTCATAGCGCGCGCGATACGCTTCCAGCTCGTTTTCCACGCGGCCAAAGCGGTCGAGGTAGACAAGGTGCTGCTCTTCGTCGAGTAACTGCTGTCCGTCGTGCTGGCCGTGGATATTGAGCAAGCTCGCGCCGATACGCTTGAGCTGCGCGACCGTCACTGGCCGTCCGCCCACGCGGCAGACGTTTTTGCCGTCACCGTACAGCTCGCGCTGCAATAAAAGCGTTCCGTCCTCCTCCGGCGTAAAGCCGTTTTCGGCGAGTCCCGGCAAATCTGCCGGGACCGCGCTGAACGTCGCGCTGACAAACGCCTTCTCCGCGCCCGTGCGGATGAGCTCGCGCGACGTGCGCTGGCCGAGCACCGCGCCGAGCGCGTCGATCACGATGGATTTACCCGCGCCGGTCTCGCCGGTGAGCGCGTTGAACCCGCGGCCGAACAGAATGTCCGCCCGCTCAATGATGGCGATATTTTCAATGTGCAAAAGCTCAAGCATCGCTCATTCTCCTGCAAGATTTTGTTCTTACTTGGTCTGGCGCTGTCTCTGCATGTCCTCGATCTCCGAGCAGAGCTCGGCGGCGGACTCGTTTTCGCGCATCACGATCAGCACCGTGTCGTCACCCGCGACGGTGCCGACCTTGGCGGAGATATCCATCCCGTCAAACGCCGCGCCGGCCGCGGGGCCGAGGCCCGCCATCGTCTTGATGAGCACCAGATTCTGCGCGCAGTCGACCGAAACGATGCTCTCGCGCAGGATGGTCTGCAGGCGGTCAGCCAGATTCAGGCGCATCTTCTGCGTCGAAACGGCGTAGCGGTAGGTGCCGTTGCCGGTCGGCTCCTTAATTAAGTGGAGCTGCTTGATATCGCGGGAGATGGTCGCCTGCGTGCAGGAGATCCCCTCCTTGCGCAGGCTGTCGATCAACTGCTCCTGCGTTTCGATCGCCGAAGCGGCAATGATCGCAAGGATCTTTTCCTGTCTTTCATTCTTCATTGCTGGTTCCTCCCATCAACATTTTCTTTTGTAAGATCTCGCAGAAACTGCGTTTGCTCAGTCGAACGAGCTTGGTGTCGAATTTCGAGCGGCGCACTTCAATACTGTCGCCGCTGCGCAGTGAGAATGCGCGCCCGCCGTCCACGCTCAAAAGGACGGGCTTGTAGCTGTTTTTTTCCGTCTGCACAGTGATGACCCGCTCGGGCGAGAGCACGTAGGCATTGGCGTGCACGCTGTGCGCGCAGATGGGCGAAACAATGAAGTTCCGTGCCGTCGGCTCGACCACAGGGCCACCCGCCGAGAGCGAGTAGGCCGTCGAGCCCGTCGGGCTCGCGACGATCACGCCGTCGCCCGCCACGTCCACGAGCTTCCCCTGCTCGGTGAAGATTTGCAGCCGGATCACGCGCGAGATGTTGCCGCGCGCGATGAGCGCCTCGTTGAGCGCAAGGTTCGAGTAAATAACACGCCCGTCGCGCTGGACGCTCACATCGAGCATCATGTGGCTCTCGATCTCATACTTTCCATCACACAGGTCGCGCAAGCGCAAAAGGTCTTTGCTCTCAAGCTCGGCCATGAAGCCGAGGCTGCCGAGGTTGACGCCCAGCACCGGAATGTCGCGGTGCGCGGCGGTTTTGGAAAGGTGCAGGATCGTACCGTCGCCGCCAAACGCGATGATCATGTCCGCACCGCGGATCTCCTGCTGAAGCGGCTCAATGTTGAGCCCGTAGCCCTCCGGCGGCTCCTGATTGCGAAACGGCAGGCACACGACATTCGGGCAGCCAACCTCGTCGAGCACGCGCTTGGCCTCCTTCGCGACGCGAAGCTGCGCGTCGCGGTAGGGATTCGGGCATAAGATGACTTTTCTCAGCATCCCGCGCCCTCCTTCCCGTGGTCGAGCGCCGCGTGTGACTGCTCCACAAGACCATGGAGGTCAAACGTCTTCTCCACCCAATCGCCGCTTTCGAGATACCCGAGGTATTCGATGTTTCCCTCGGGTCCACGAATAGGAGAGAATGTGATATCAAGCACTGTAAAGCCAGAATCCTTTGCATGTGTCAGGAAGTTTTCCAGCACCTCAAGGTGTACGTCCGGGTCGCGGACGACGCCCTTTTTCCCCACCTTTTCGCGTCCCGCCTCAAACTGGGGCTTGATGAGGCAGGCGACATGTCCGCCCTCTTTTAAGACGCGGTGCACCGCAGGCAGGATCAATTTCAGCGAAATAAACGACACGTCGATGCTGGCAAAATCCAGCTCGTCAGGAATCTGGTCGCGGTCGAGATAGCGCGCGTTCGTGCGTTCCATGCACACAACGCGCTCGTCGGAGCGGAGCTTCCAATCGAGCTGTCCGTAGCCGACGTCGACGGCGTAGACCTTTGTCGCGCCGTTTTGCAGCATACAGTCGGTAAAGCCGCCGGTCGAAGCGCCGATATCGGCACAGATACAGCCGTCCAGCTTGAGGCCGAACGTCGTCATCGCCTTTTCGAGCTTGAGGCCGCCGCGGCTCACATATCGGAGCGTGTTGCCGCGTATCTCGATCTGCGCGTCGTTCGGCACGGCGGTGCCCGCCTTATCCACGCGCTGCCCGTCCACAAAGACGAGCCCGCTCATGATCATCGCCTGCGCGCGCTGGCGGGTCTGTTCCAGCCCGCGTTCAACGAGCAGCACGTCCAGTCTTGTTTTATTGCTCATCGCAGCACCTCCGCAGCCTTTTTTGCCAGCGACTCCGCGTCCAGTCCGAACTCGCGGTACAGCTCCTCCACTGTTCCCTGCGCAGGAAACGCCTTGCCGAGGTTGCACAGCTCCAGCCGCTCGGGCGAAATTTTGTTCCAGCCCAGAATGGCCGCCATGCGCTGGCCCATGCAGCCGACGCCCGCGCACTCCTCGGCGACCAGCATCGCCTTTGTTTTGCCGATGACCTCGCGCATGTCGCGGTCATAGAGCGGCGAGATGGCGTTGATCTTTACAACGCGCGCCTCGATACCCTGCTCGTGCAGGATTTCCGCCGCGTCGAGCACATTGTTGATCATCGTGCCGTAGGCGCAGAGGGTAATGTCCGCCCCCTCGCGCAGCACGACAAGGTTCTGCCGCCCGCTGTCTTCCTTATAATTTCCCTCGCCGCCGCGCGGATAGCGGATGGCGACGGGGCCCTTGATCTCGTTCACCGCACGGTCAAGCATCGTACGCAGCTCTGCAAAGTTCGACGGACAAAGCACCGTCATATTCGGAATTTCCGAGAGGAATGTCGCATCGAAAATGCCGTGATGCGTCTCTCCGTCCGCGCCGACCATGCCCGCGCGGTCGACCGCGAAGACAACATGCAGGTCGGAGAGCGCCGTGTCGTGGATGAGCTGGTCGTAGGCGCGCTGCAAAAAGCTCGAATAGATCGCCACGACCGGCGTGAGCCCCTGCTTGGCCATGCCCGCGGCCATCGCCACGGCATGTCCCTCGGCGATGCCGACGTCAAAAAAGCGCACGGGATACTGCTCGGAAAAATCGTGCAGGCCCGTACCGTCGCGCATTGCGGCGGTGATAGCGCAGATCGTTTCGTCATTTTTTGCGAGCTTACAGAGTTCGTCGCCGAACACCGCGGAAAAATCTCGCTTATGCTCGCGCGGCACGCCCATCCGCTGGTCGAATTTGCCGACACCGTGATAGCGCTCCGGCTCGCGCTCGGCGGGCGGGTAGCCCTTGCCCTTTTTCGTGTGCACATGCACGAGCACCGGACAGTTCAAGTCCTTCGCCCATTTGAGCGTGTTGGTGAGCTGCCCCACGTCGTGTCCGTTCACGGGGCCGAGGTAGGTAAAGCCCATGTCCTCGAACATCGTCGAATTCGGCAGCAGCGCCTTTTTGACATTCGTTTTCAGATGATGGTTAAAATCATACACCGCGCGGCCGACCGCGTTGCGGTCGAGCAGGTCGCGATAGGCTTTTTTGAATTCATAGTACGCAGGCTTCGAGCGCAAAAGTCCCAGATGCTCGCTCACCGCGCCGACATTGCCGTCGATCGACATGCCGTTGTCGTTCAGAATCACGATGAGCGGCTCGCCGCTCGCGCCCGCGTTGTTAAGTCCCTCGTAGGCAAGACCGCCGGAGAGCGCGCCGTCGCCGATCAGCGCCAGTACGGAATAATCCTGATGCTGCAGCGTCCGCGCCCGCGCCATGCCGAGCGCGACGGAGACGGAGTTGGAGGCATGTCCCGCGATAAAGGCGTCATGCCCGCTCTCGCGCGGCTTGGGAAAGCCCGAGAGGCCGCCGTACTGGCGCAGAGACGAAAACTGCTCGCGCCGGCCGGTCAAAATTTTATGGGTGTAGCACTGATGCCCCACGTCGAACACCAGCCGGTCTCGCGACGTATCGAACACGCGGTGGATAGCCACCGTCAGCTCGACCGCGCCGAGGTTCGAGGCCAGATGCCCGCCCGTTTTCGACACATTTTTCAGCAAAAATTCACGCAGCTCCGTACATAAAAGCTGCGTTTGCGAGTCGTTCAGGGTTTTGATGTCCCGGGGATCATGGATGGTTTCAAGAATCAATACGGTTTCCTTCTTTATCTGACAAGATGCAGCACCGACAGCACCTTCGCCGTCAGGTAGATGACATCCTTGCTCTTTTTCATGGCGACCTTTTTGCCGATGGCCTTGCCGCCGATCGTCAATCCGGAAATGAGCGCCGTGACCACGGTGGATACGACGATGCTGCGCCAGCCGAAGCTGTTTTGCAGCAGCACGACGATGACCGTCGCGGTCGAGCCGCTGACGATGCCGCAGATGTCACCGACCACATCGTTGCAGAACGAGGCGACCTTTTCCGCGTTGCGGATGAGGTACAGCGCCTCCTTCGCGCCCTTGACACGGTGCGCGGCCATCGAATTGAACGGCTTGGGATTCGCCGCCGTCACGGCGACGCCGATGATATCGAACAGGATGCCCAGCGCAATGAACAGCAGCAGGATCAGCGTTGCAGTCACATAGCCCGCATCCTCAAGCACCGCGCCCGAGCACAGGCTCATCGCGGCGGAAAGCGCCACAGCGATCAAAGACACACGGATGACCCAGCGCGCGTGGCTGGGCATCTTTTCCGTTTTCTT